>VOFD01000155.1_pt1 | contig 62001 bp, 76 predicted proteins | sample 5384101 | NCBI WGS metagenome assembly VOFD01 (sample SAMN12384723, study PRJNA508395) | human gut metagenome | isolation source: healthy gut C | host: Homo sapiens
TGTCGATCCACGGCTCCGCCTTTTTCTGGAACTCTTCCGGGGACAGGCGGCGGATATATTCCGCGTTGATGGCCCGCAGCTTGAGGGGGTCGAAGATGGCGGGAGACTTGGAGATGCCGTCCGGCGTCCAGATCTTGACCAGATCTGCCAGCGAGAAGATCTCCTGCTCGGCATACTCCCCCTTGGGGCTCCAGCCCAGCAGGCAGATATAATTCAGGATAGCCTCGGTCAGGTAGCCCTTGGCCACGAGGTCCTGATAGCTGGCATCGCCGTTGCGCTTGGACAGCTTGTTCTGGGCGTCCTTCATGACCGGCGGGCAGTGGATGTAGTTGGGGATGTCCCAGCCGAAGGCCTGATACAGCAGGTTGTACTTCGGGGTGGAGGACAGGTATTCGCTGCCGCGGATGACGTGGGTGATGCCCATGAGGTGGTCGTCCACCACGTTTGCGAAGTTGTAGGTGGGCATCCCGTCGGTCTTGATGAGGATCTGGTCGTCCATCTCGCTGTTGTTGACCTCGATGTGGCCGTAGACCATATCGTCGAAGCCGGTCACGCCCTCGCGGGGGATCTTCTGGCGGATAACATAGGGTTCCCCGGCAGCAAGACGCTTTTCCGTTTGTCAAGGGTTCGCTGCGCCAGCTATGTGGTTCTTCAGATTTAGCTCAGGTTCAAGAGGAAATCACATCCAAAAACAAATATCCATGCTTACTGTGAGCGTTCGGAGTCCATTACGGCTTTCACTCTAGCGTAGTAGATTCGCAAGAACTTGTTGGCCGAAGCCATCATGTAGACTTTGTAGGGCTTTCCCTCAGAACGCTTTTTGTTCATGAATTGAAAAACGGGTTCATCCTGTGGCTGTGTCTGTAAAATAACAGACATAATCAGACAAAAGCGTCCTGCGCAAGACGGCAGAACCAACTTTGCTGATTCCTTTGTCATTACCAACAACCTTGCCAGAGTCATTTGGCAGCGGCTCAATTCCTGCAAAAGCAATGAGAGATTTCTTGGAGGAAAAACGGCGGACATCTCCAATCTCGGCCATCAGCTGAGGGCCGAGAGAAGGACCAACGCCATACATCTCCATTACAGTGTCAAATTCAGGAAGCTGCTGAGAAAGGCGAAGCATTTCCTGCTGGAATGCAGCTACGGACTGAGAAACTGCTTTCAATTGAGCGACCTGTTGCTGAATAAGGAGTTTTGAGGTGGGTGATTTCGGAAGAGAAGCGGAATTAAGGGCACAGGCATAGATCTCGTCCGATTTTGAGCGAGTGAAAATGTAGCCGTGCTTCTGGCACCATTTTAGATACTTCTTAGCAAAGACTTCTTCGGAAAGGCTTGAAACACACTCGCTGTGCCAGAAGTCCCCGATGAAATCGACCCATTTCTCGCACCCGTTGCTCTTTGGAGGGCTGGCAAACAGCTTATTCGCATCTGGAAAGGTCAGGTCAAGAGATGAAATCAGATTATTCTTCAGCATAGTACGAATCGCTACGGCCTGCTGGTACTGGCGATAACAATTCTTCAAAGCCAGTCGGGTATCATCTTCTGGAAGATACTGCCGCAGCCGTGTCCACTTGTCGAGCGTATAGTTGGCGATTTTAACAGCGTCTTTTCTATCCGTCTTGACACGCCTTAAACTGTTGTTGTCGTAGTCATGAATCAGAACAGGATTGACTACGGAAACGAATAAGCCCGCATCGTGTAAAACGAAAGCAACTGGTTTGTGGTAATTCCCGGTGGATTCCAGAACGACACGGGTCTCTCCGTCCAGAGCTTTGAGCTTCTCCGCCAGATCGCGCAGGTTCTGGGCGGTATGTAAAACTTCAAAAGGTTCGAGTACCACTTCTCCGAAGGGGCGCATGACACAAACCATGCTTTTCCCTTTGGATACGTCAATGCCTACTGCGTTCATAATCTTTCCTCCATTATTTTGTATTTGCAACCGGAATCCATCCGCATTATCTTACAGCACCATTTAAGAAAGTTACCGAGAAAATAATGACTGAGTTTTCGGATTTGAATCTATGCCCAATTAACAACCGTCAGGGAATTGTAATTGATGGTGAAGGTTCAAAGGTTATTTGCAAAGACTAATTTGAAAATTCGCGTTTTGTGGAACAATGAAAGCCCCAGTGGGGCTTTTAAGCGACAGAACGGTCTTGCGGCAGCAAGATGGAGGGCCTCGCCCTGACAAGTTCGCGTTTGCGCAGCGAAACAATGAAAGCCCCAGTGGGGCTTTTAAGCGACAGAACGGTCTTGCGGCAGCAAGATGGAGGGGCCTCGCCCTGACAAGTTCGCGTTTGCGCAGCGAAGCGGAGCAATGAAAGCCCCAGTGGGGCTTTTAAGCGACAGAACGGTCTTGCGGCAGCAAGATGGAGGGGCCTCGCCCTGACAAGTTCGCGTTTGCGCAGCGAAGCGGAGCAATGACAGCCTCAGTGGGGCTTTTAAGCGACAGAACGGTCTTGCGGCAGCAAGATGGAGGGCCTCGCCCTGACAAGTTCGCGTTTGCGAAGCGGAGCGGAGCAATGAAAGCCCCAGTGGGGCTTTTTAAGCGACAGAACGGTCTTGCGGCAGCAAGATGGAGGGCCTCGCCCTGACAAGTTCGCGTTTGCGAAGCGGAGCGGGAGCAATGAAAGCCCCAGTGGGGCTTTTAAGCGACAGAACGGTCTTGCGTAAGCAAGATGGAGGGGCCCCGCCCCGACAAGTTCACGTTTGCGCAGCGAAGCGGAGCAATGAAAGCCCCAGTGGGGCTTTTAAGCGACAGAACGGTCTTGCGGCAGCAAGATGGAGGGCCTCGCCCTGACAAGTTCGCGTTTGCGCAGCGAAGCGGAGCAATGAAAGCCCCAGTGGGGCTTTTAAGCGACAGAACGGTCTTGCGGCAGCAAGATGGAGGGGCCTCGCCCTGACAAGTTCGCGTTTGCGCAGCGAAGCGGAGCAATGAAAGCCCCAGTGGGGCTTTTAAGCGACAGAACGGTCTTGCGGCAGCAAGATGGAGTGGCCTCGCCCTGACAAGTTCGCGTTTGCGCAGCGAAGCGGAGCAATGAAAGCCCCAGTGGGGCTTTTAAGCGACAGAACGGTCTTGCGGCAGCAAGATGGAGGGCCTCGCCCTGACAAGTTCGCGTTTGCGCAGCGAAGCGGAGCAATGAAAGCCCCAGTGGGGCTTTTAAGCGACAGAACGGTCTTGCGGCAGCAAGATGGAGGGGCCTCGCCCTGACAAGTTCGCGTTTGCGCAGCGAAGCGGAGCAATGAAAGCCCCAGTGGGGCTTTTAAGCGACAGAACGGTCTTGCGGCAGCAAGATGGAGGGGCCTCGCCCCGACAAGTTCGCGTTTGCGCAGCGAAGCGGAGCAATGAAAGCCCCAGTGGGGCTTTTAAGCGACAGAACGGTCTTGCGGCAGCAAGATGGAGGGCCTCGCCCCGACAAGTTCCAGTTTGCCGTACAGCACTGAACAGCAGAAAAGCCCCTGCATTCCAAAACGGATGCAGGGGCTTTCTCTTTGTTTACTTCAAGATGATCTCGCCGTTTTCACCAGCATCCACCACAAGGGTGCCGCCGGAAGCAAGGCTGCCGTCGATCAGGCGCTCTGCGGCGGGGTCTTCCACGGCTTTGCGAATGACGCGGCGCAAATCGCGCGCACCAAACTTGCCGCCCTGACTCTTTTGCACCAGTGCCTTGAGCGCTGCCGGGGTATAGCTGTATGCGATGCCCTTGGCTTCCATGCCGGGCTTGTACTCGTCCAGCATCAGGGCCGCGATGCCCTGCAGGGTCTGTTCCGTCAAAGGCTTGAAGGCGATCACTTCATCCACGCGGCCAAGGAACTCCGGCCGCAGGAACTGCGCCAGCGCCTTGCGGGTCTTTTCCTCGCTGAGCTGTTCCTCGCTCTTATTGAAGCCAAGCCCGCAGGTGCTCTGGTCGCTGCTGCCGGCGTTGGAGGTCATGCAGATGACCGTGTTGGAAAAATCCACCGTGCGGCCCTGGGCATCGTTGATCTTGCCCTCGTCCAGGATCTGCAGCAGGATGTTCATCACGTCCGGGTGGGCCTTTTCGATCTCATCGAACAGCACCACGCTGTAGGGGCGGCGGCGCACCTTTTCGGTGAGCTGACCGGCCTCCTCGTAGCCCACATAGCCCGGAGGCGAACCGATCATACGGGACACCGCGTATTTTTCCATATACTCGCTCATGTCCAGACGGATGAGCGGGTCCGGGCCGTCGAACAGCTGGTTTGCCAGCTGCTTGACCAGCTCGGTCTTGCCCACGCCGGTGGGGCCCACAAAGATGAAGCTGGCCGGACGGCGGCGGCCGGCCAGGTCGGCGCGGCTGCGCTTGATGGCCTGCGCCACCAGATGCACGGCCTCGTCCTGGCCGACGATCTTCTTTTTCAGCTCGCCCTCAAGGTTTGCCAGCTTTGCGAACTCGGTCTCCCGAATTTTCACCGCCGGAATGCCGGTCCACAGCTCGATGACCTTGGCCACATCGTCCATGGTCACCTGGATCTCGCTGGCAGCAGCCTGCTTTGCGGGCAGCTCGGCTTCGAGCTTGGCGATGCGGGTCTTGCGCTCGGCCACGCGCTCGTAGTCGATGGGCTCGTTCACATCCGCATTCTCCATCTCGGCTTCTTCCTGCTTGAGGGCATCTAGCTCCTTCTGCATGCCCAGATACTCGGAGATGACCGGGTGGGCCAGATTGCAGCAGGCGCAGGCTTCGTCCAGCAGGTCGATGGCCTTATCGGGCAGGAAACGGTCGGTGATATAGCGCTCACTCAGGGTGACAGTGGCAGAAAGCACATCGGCAGGCACCTGCACATGATGGTGCTGCTCGTAGTAGTGCTTGATGCCGTTCATCACGGCCAGCGTATCGGCCACGCTGGGTTCTTCCACCCGCACGGGCTGGAAACGGCGTTCCAGCGCCTGATCCTTCTCGATATACTTGCGGTACTCATTGAAGGTGGTGGCACCGATGACCTGAATTTCACCACGGGAGAGGGCGGGCTTCAGGATATTGCCCGCGTTCATGGCACCCTCGCTCTCACCGGCAGAGGTGATGGTGTGGATCTCATCGATGAACAGGATCACATTGCCTGCGGCCTTCACCTCGCTCAGCAGGCCCTTGACCCGCTGCTCGAACTGGCCGCGGAACTGGGTGCCCGCCACCAGGCTGGTGAGGTCCAGCAGATAGATCTCCTTGTCCTTCAGGCCGATGGGCACATCCCCCTTGGCAATGCGCTCCGCAATGCCCTCGGCAATGGCGGTCTTGCCCACACCGGCTTCGCCGATGAGGCAGGGGTTGTTCTTCTGGCGGCGGCTCAGAATCTGAATCGTGCGGTAAATTTCGCGGTCGCGGCCCATGATATCGTCCAGCTTGCCTTCCCGGGCCTTGCGGGTCAGATTCTCACAATAGGTATCCAAAAATTTGCGCTTGGGAGGCTTTTTGCCGTTCTTGCGGTCGGAGCCCTTTTTGTCGCCGTCCTGTTTTTCACTGCTGGTAAAGCCCAGCGGGAAGGTGGCATTGCTGCCGGGGATCAGATCTTCGTCCATGCTGTCCGGGTCAGCATCCTCGCCGCCGTTCGCCATGTTCATCATCATGGAGAGAGGGTTGGAATCGCCCAGCTCTTCCATCATGCTCTCCATCCGGTTCTCCATGTTGTCCAGATCCTGATCCGACATGCCGAACTGCTTCATCAGATCGTCCACCGGTTTGATGTGCAGCTCCCGCGCGCAGTGCAGGCAGTAGCCCTCCTGCTTCATCTGACCATTGTCCATCCGCTGGATGAAGATGATCGCCGGACGTTTCTGGCATCGAATACAGACCATAGTTCCTCCTTTATGCAAAACCCTTTACAGGAAAGGGTTGAAGAGATTGAAGATTTTGTAGTAAAGACTGCTGCTCATCACCGTATCGTTGAGCACATTCAGGTTGCCGCCTGTGATGACGATGATGCCCCACAGGATGCACAGCACCAAATAGATATCCAGCAGCGCCGTGGCACCGCCCACAAGCCAGCCAAGGCCGCGGTTTACCGTGCCAATGACCGGCAGCTTGTTCACAAGGCCCAGCACCGTGACCAGCATGCTCACCAGCAGCCGCAGCAGCGCGTAGAACACAAAGAACAGCACCAGCGTGATCACCGGGATGAGCAGCGGCTGCAGCACCTTTTCCACGATGGTGTCGGCCAGCACCACGGCATTGTCGGCCAGCACAGCGCCAATGGAGCGCTCGCAGGCTGCCACGATGGAAGCGCGGAAAGAAGCAGGCAGGAAGCCCGCATACTTTTCCGCAATGCCGGAAAGGTCTACCGCACCGCCCGCAGCAATGTTTGCTGCGATCTGGGTGCGGAAGCCGCCTGCCAGCATGTGTTCGAACACCCAGCCGGCGCAGGCAGCGGAAAGCTCCTTGGCCCCCAGCAGACTGAACAGGTTGCCCACCAGCTGCACAATGGACGAAAGAAAGCCCTTGCGCGCATAGCGCACCACCAGAATGATCCATGCTGCCGTGCATATGATATCAAAAAGAAATGACGGATTCTTGAACATACCTTGTTTTCCCTGTTATTTTTATCACTTTCCCCGCAAGAGTGCTATTTACGCATGATCTTCTCACCCAAAAATCACTGTCCGCTGGAAGCTGTCTGCTCCGGCGGTGTGACCACCTGCACCGTGTTGCCGGTGAACACCAAAATCTGCCTACCCTCGATCAGCGCCCGGGGCCGGGCCGAAAGCGGCTGGCTCCACTGGAACTCGCCCACACTGTTGAAGCGCTCCACCGTGCTGTCGGTGAGCAGGTAGAAGCCGTCGTTCTTTGCCCGGATGATCTGGCTGGCCGAGAGCACGCTGCCGCTGTAACCCACAGTCAGCTCCCCGTCCAGCAGCACCGCCGTGCTGGTCTGGCCATTGCTCAGCAGCAGGGCCGCACCGTTACTGGTGTTGGACACACTGACGAGGGTGCCGCCGCCAAAATCGTAGCTGGCGCGTTCGCCTGCGCTGCCGCCGCTCGTGTTGTACAGCACGGCGCGGTTCTCATAAAGCACCAGCAAAAAGCCGTTGGACATCCAGCCCATCCACTGGGGCACACTGTTCTCGGAGCCAAGGCATACCGGGTCGCCCTGCGAGAGAGGCAGTACATAAAGGTTCGTGGTCAGCTGGCCGCCCACCGCCGATACAGCGGCCACGGCAAGGCGGCGGCTGTCCGGCGCAAAGGCCATGCGCAGCGGGGTGCCCTGCTCACTGGTCAGGTTCCACACCAGCTGCTGCTGCATACTGGAATTGTAAACGGTCAGCTTTGCCACGCTGTCGGTGTCGTCGGTGGCTACGGCCACCTGCCCGGCATCTGCCACGGCGCACAGCGAGATGGTTCTGTCCATGGTTTTGGTATAAAGGTTCTGGGTGCGGCTTTCCACCCGAAGCTCATTGCCGGAGCGGTTGTACAGCACAAAGCGGCTTTTCCCGGCTGCCAGCGCCGGGCGGGCATAGCCGCTCTGGACGCTGTTCAGGCGGGTGCCGCCAAGACTGTATACCACGCAGCTGTCGCCGCCCATCTCCACAAAGCTGCCAGACATCTGCGCCACCGCATCCGGGTCGGTGATGCCGGTCTGCTGCGGCCAGCCTGCGGCTGGTGCCAGCGCGATGACGGCAGTATCCACAAGGTCTTTTGCGCGTGCAATGGAAGACCCCACTGCGCCGGTGGCAAACAGGACAAGGATGGTCAGCACCGCTACGATGATGACAGTGCGGCGGATGCGCCGTGTGCGCACCCGGGCCCGGGCGGCTTCCAGATATTCGACGCGCCCGGCAGAAAGCGGCTCTCCTTCGGCGGAATGTCCGCCGCGGCGAATTTTGCTCATGAATGGTTCTCCTTACAGATCATACTCCACACACTTCAAAAACAGGCCCTTGGCGGGCAGGGTCGGCCCGGCGCGGCTGCGGTCACGGCTTTCCAGAATGGCGGGAATTTCCGCCGGGTCCAGCCGGCCCGCGCCCACTTCGCACAAGGTGCCCGCCAGAATGCGCACCATGTTGTACAGGTAGCCGTCCGCCGTCACTTCAATGTCGATCTCGTTCCCCTTGCGGGTAACATGACAGTCCGTGATGGTGCGCACGGTATCGCCATGGGCTGCAGCGGAAGAGCCCGCCGCGCACAGGGCCAGAAAATCGTGCCTGCCCACAAACTGCTGTGCCGCCGCCTGCATTCTGGCTTCGTCCAGATGCCGGGGCACCCGGGTGTAATAAGCCGCGTCAAAAGGCGAGTCGATGGGGTGGTTGTGGATGCGGTAGAGATAGGTCTTGGTGTGGGCCGCATAGCGGGCATGGAAATCGTCCGGCACCACCCGCGCCTCCAGCACCCGGATGTCCGGGGGCAGATGCTGGTTGAGCGCCAGCGGCAGCTTTGCCGCCGGGATGCGGGTGTCGGCGTGGAAGTTGAGCATGAAGCCCAGCGCGTGGACGCCTGCGTCGGTGCGGCTGCAGCCCTTGATGTCGGGGCGGCTGCCCAGCACGGCCTCCAGCGCGTCCTGAAAGGTTTGGGCCACGCTGCGGCCATTGGGCTGCACCTGAAAGCCGCAGTAGTTCGTGCCGTCGTAGGCAAGGGTAAGTAATAAGTTCATAAAAAAGTTCTGCATGGAACTCCTTCCGTCACGGCTTTGCCGTGCCACCACCTCCCTCAAAGAGGGAGACTATAAGGCCCCCGGTTCCTCGAGGGGGCCGTCGCCGAAGGCGACTGGGGGAGTTTTAAAAATTCGGGAACACCAACCGGGAGGCAAGGATCACTGCAAAGCAGGCGATGCACACGGCAAGGTCGATATAATCCTGCTTTTCGCAGCGCAGCACCTTCAGGCGGGTGCGGCCATCGCCGCCCCGGTAGCAGCGGCATTCCATGGCCATGGCCAGCTCGTCCGCGCGGCGGAAGGCCGAAATGAACAGCGGGATGAGCACCGGCACCAAGGCTTTTACCCGGTCGGTCATCTTGCCGGTATCCAGCTGGGCACCGCGGGCTTTCTGGGCGTTCATGATCTTGTCCGTCTCCTCAATGAGGTGGGGATGAACCGCAGGGCAATGCTCATCATCATCGCCAGCTCGTGCACCGGGAAGTGCAGTTTGCCCAAGGGCTTCAGCAGCTGCTCAATGGCATCCGTGAGCACGATGGGGCTGGTGGTGTAGGTGAGCAGGCTGGTGCCCGCGATGAGCGCCATGACGCGCACTGCCATCAGCACAGCATAGCGCACACCCTCGGCATAAATGGTCAAAAACCAGATGTGCACCAGCGGTTCGCCCTCGCCTGACACAAAGAACAGGTTCAGCACCGCTGTGAAGATCACGATGGGCAGGATGGGCTTTAAGCTCTTCAGGATCATTTTGCCGGGAATTTTTGCCACCTTGTACATTGCTGCAAGGAACAGAATGGAAAGGGCAAGGCCCAGCGGATTGGAAGCTGCAAACAGCAGCACGATATAGACGATGGTCAGCACCAGCTTCATGCGCGGGTCGAACCGGTGCACGAGGCTCGTGCCCGGGAAGTGCTGGCCGATGGTAATATCTCTCAGCATCCGGCAGCGCCTCCTTCCTTCTTTGCTTCCCGCGGGAGCACAAGGCTCTCGCCTGCCTCCCGGCGGCGCTTGGCCTCCAGGATCATCTTGACCGCATAGGGGATGGTGTACACGTCGGCCGGCACATCCACGCCCATTTCCCGCAGCTTGAGGAAGATCTTGGTCACCTGCGGCACGGAAAGCCCCAGCCCCAGCAGCTCCGGAGCGCGGGCAAAGACTTTTTCCACCGTGTCGTACATGGCGATCTTCTTGTTGCTCATCACCAGAACGCGGTTGGCGTACTTGGCAATGTCCTCCATGCTGTGGGACACCAGCAGCACAGTGGTGCCGGTCTTTTTGTGGTACTCCTTCACCTCGCTGAGGATGTCGTCCCGTCCCTCCGGGTCAAGGCCCGCAGCAGGCTCGTCCAGCACCAGAATGCGGGGCTTCATGGCCATAACGCCCGCCACGGCCACCCGGCGCTTCTGGCCGCCGGAAAGCTCAAAGGGACTGCGCTCCAGCAGGGCCGGGTCAAGGCCCACAAAATCGGCGGCTTCATGCACGCGGCGGTCGATCTCGGCTTCGTCCAGACCCATGTTCTTGGGGCCGAACGCGATATCTTTATAACAGGTCTCCTCGAACAGCTGGTACTCCGGGTACTGGAACACCAGACCGGTGAGAAGCGGAAGTCCCGGATCTTCTCCGGGTCTTCCCACAGGTCGCGGCCAGCGATATAAATTTTGCCGCTGGTAGGCTTGTTCAGGCCGTTCATGTGGGTAATGAGGGTGCTCTTGCCGGAGCCGGTAGCCCCGATGATGCCCACGAAATCGCCCTCTTCCACCTCAAAGCTCACATCGTCCAGCGCAGTGACCGCATTCGGCATACCGGGATTGTAGACGTAGCTCAGGTGTTCTACTTTGATGATGCTTGCCATGCTTCCGCCCCCCTTATTTCAAAAGCTCATACAGAGCCTGTGCGCATTCGCCGGTGTCGATGATGCCCTTCAGGCAGGGGGATGCCGGCCTTCGCCAGCTCGTCCCGCAGCTCTGCGGCCTGCGGCACATCAAGGCGGAGGGAGCGGACCTTCTCGGTCTGGCTGAACACCTCTTTCGGCGTGCCCTCCATCACCACTTTGCCCCCGCTCATCACCAGCACACCCGGTCGGCCTGTGCGGCCTCTTCCATGTAGTGGGTGATAGCCACAACGGTAATGCCCAGGTCCTTGTTCAGGTGGTGGATGGTCTGCATCACCTGCTCCCGGCCCCGGGGGTCGAGCATGGCGGTGGCTTCGTCGAGGATGAGGCAGTCGGGCCGCATGGCGACGACGCCTGCGATGGCCACGCGCTGCTTCTGGCCGCCCGAGAGGTTGTGGGGTGCGCGCTCCCGGAACTCGTAGATGCCCGCCATCTTCATGGCGTCATCGACGCGGCGGCGCATCTCCTCCGGCGGAACACCGAGGTTTTCCAGCGCGAAAGCCACGTCCTCCTCCACCACCGTCGCCACGATCTGGTTGTCGGGGCTTTGGAACACCATGCCCACGGTCTGGCGGATGTCGTAGAGCTTGTCCTCGTCGGCGGTGTCCATCCCCTCGACGTACACCTTGCCCTCCTCCGGCAGGAGGATGGCATTGAAATGCTTGGCAAGGGTAGACTTGCCGCAGCCGTTCGCGCCCAGCACGGCCACGAACTCGCCCCGCCGGACCTGCATGGAGACGCCGTTGAGCGCGTAGCCCGGCTGCTCCGAGTCATAGCGGAACTTTAAATTTTCTGCTGTCAGTATCGTTTCACTCATTTGTTTTCTCTTTCTGGTGGTGCGCCCCTCCGAAAGGGGCTGTACCCCATTCTTCGATTATTTTATAAACTCCCCCAGCCACCTGCGGCGGCAGCCCCTCAAAGAGGGAGCCTTTTGGTTTTCTGCCGTCAGAAAGCCTCCCTCCCTGAGGGAGGTGGCATCGCGAAGCGATGACGGAAGGAGTATTTACTCTTCCCAGATGGCCGGCCGTCGCGCCGCAGGGCACGACGCCGCCGGTGGCGGACACCGGCAGGCCGATCTCGTCGCAGGAGGTCTGCCCGCCGAAGCGGGGCACCAGCGTCGTCTTGAGCATATATTCCATGACCGCGGGCGACAGGCCGGTGGTGTAGCTGTTGACGGCAAAGAAGAGCGGCTGATCGCTCAGGACCTCTTCGCACTGGCTGATAAGGTCGTAGATGCAGTCCTCCAGCTTCCAGATCTCGCCGCCGGGGCCGCGGCCGTAGCTGGGCGGGTCCATGATGATGCCGTCATAGGTGTTGCCGCGGCGCTTTTCCCGCGCCACGAACTTGGCGCAGTCGTCCACCAGCCAGCGGATGGGACGGTCTGCAATGCCGCTGGCCACAGCGTTGTCCTTGCCCCACGCCACGATGCCCTTGGAGGCGTCCACATGGCAGACGGTAGCACCCGCCGCCGCGCAGGCCAGCGTGGCACCGCCGGTGTAGCCAAACAGGTTCAGCACTTTTACCGGGCGTCCAGCAGCACGGATCTTTTGGGCGTACCAGGCCCAGTTGACGGCCTGCTCCGGGAAGACGCCGGTGTGCTTGAAGCCGGTGGGGCTCACGATGAGGGTCAGCTTCTCCTCTCCCTCGCCGCAGCTGATCTTCCATTTTTCGGGCAGTCGGCGGCGGTACTCCCACTCGCCGCCGCCCTGGTTGGAGCGGTGGTACACGGCGTCCGCCTTGGCCCACAGGGGGCTCTGCCGGGGCGTTTTCCACACCACCTGCGGGTCCGGCCGGATGAGGATGGTCTCCCCCATCGCTCCAGCCGGTTGCCGCCGGTAGCATCCAGCAGCTCGTAATCTTTCCAGGTATCTGCAGGGCGCATAGCGTTCTCCTTTTTACTGTTTCAGAATTCGTTTGTTGATCTTTTCCACGATCCGGTCTGCACAGCGGTGGATGGCCTCCAGGTCCTGGCCCTCGACCATGACACGGATCTTGGGCTCGGTGCCGGACACACGGACCAGCACGCGGCCATGCCCATCAGCTTCTGCTGCTCGTTCTCAATAAAGCCCGCCAGCACTTCGTCCTCTTTATAGGCGGCTTTCTGGGCGGCGTTGGCCGTCACGTTGACCAATACCTGCGGGTACTGGGCGTAAACGCTGTTCAGCTCGCTCATCTTCTTGCCGCTCTCGGCCAGCAGCTTGAGCAGCTTGCCCGCCGTCAGCTCACCGTCGCCGGTGGTGGCGTGGTGGAGCAGGATGACGTGGCCGCTCTGCTCGCCGCCGATGGCGTAGCCGTTCTCGCGCATGTTTTCCAGCACATAGCGGTCGCCCACGGCGGTCTTCTCGGTGTGGATGCCCTGGCTCTCCATATACTTGATGAAGCCCAGATTGGACATGACCGTCACCACAGCGGTATCGCCGTCCAGACGGCCCTTTTCTTTCATGCTCACGGCCAGCAGGGCAATGACCTTGTCGCCGTCGATCTCATGGCCCAGCTCATCGCAGGCCAGGCAGCGGTCCGCGTCGCCGTCAAAGGCAATGCCGCAGTCAAAGCCGCCCTCCACAACTGCCTTTTCCAGATTATCCAGATGGGTGCTGCCCACGTCCTTGTTGATGTTGGCACCGTCCGGCGTGATGCCAATGAACGTGCACTTGGCGCCCAGCCGGGGAAACAGCTTCTGTGCCACAGCGGCAGAAGCGCCGTTGGCGCAGTCGATGCAGATGTTCAGGCCGGACAGATTGCCGTTGACCGACTCATACAGGTGGTCCACATAGTCCTGCAGACCGTCCGCCCGGACAGACACCCGGCCCACAGAGGCTCCGGTCGCCAGCGGGATATCGGCACAGTCGTTGTCAATATGCTTCTCGATCTCGTTTTCCACATCATCCGGCAGCTTGTAGCCGGTGCCGGCAAAAATCTTGATGCCGTTGAATTCCATCGGGTTGTGGGAGGCCGAGATGACAACACCGGCATCTGCGTTGTATTTCTTGACCAGATAGGCCACAGCGGGGGTGGGCAGCACGCCCAGGCTCTCCACGTCCGCGCCCACGCTGCACAGGCCGGCGGTCAGGGCCGCTTCCAGCATATCGCCAGACTGGCGGGTATCCTTGCCGATGAGGATGCGGGGGCGGTGGCCGGTGCTGCCCGTCAGGACAGCAGCAGCGCCGCGGCCGATCTTCATGGCCATCTCACAGGTCAGGTCCGCGCCCGCCACACCGCGGACGCCATCCGTTCCAAAATATTTTCCCATAATCAGTACCTCCATATTTTAAAGCACATTCCCTCTCCGTCCTATTCTTAGCTCTCCCTCCGAAAGACTCCCTCTGGCCGGAGGGAGATGTCGCAACGCGACAGAGGGAGGATAAGCTGGCGCGAAGCGCCTGAGAGGGCGAGTCGGTTAAAACAAGCTCTGTTGTCCATTGTCCTCCGGGCTACCCGTTTCCGGGGCCTTGAGGCCCAGGTGCTCGTAGGCCAGCCGCGTGGCGCAGCGTCCCCGGGGCGTCCGGGTCAAAAAGCCCATCTGCATCAGGTAGGGCTCGCAGAGATCTTCCAGCGTGACGGCCTCTTCGCCCAGAGCCGCTGCCAGCGTTTCCAGGCCCACCGGGCCGCCGTTGTACATCTCAATGATGGCGCGCAGCAGGCTGCGGTCCAGCTCATCGAGGCCCAGGGCGTCCACGTCCATCCGCTTGAGGCCCATGAGGGAGACGTCCCGGTCAATGACGCCGTCTCCCAGCACCGTGGCAAAATCGCGGATACGCTTCAAAAAGCGGTTGGCCACACGAGGCGTGCCCCGGCTGCACTTGGCCAGCTCGTAAGCACCCTCCGGGGTGATGGGCTGGTCGAGGATGCCCGCCGAGCGCTGGATGATGCGGGAAAGCTCCTCCGGGCTGTAGAGTTCCAGCTTGAGCAGCACGCCGAAGCGGTCCCGCAGAGGACCGGTGATCTGGCCCGCCCGGGTGGTGGCACCCACCAGCGTGAACCGGGGCAGGTTGATCCGGATGCTCTGGGCGCTGGGGCCCTTCCCGATCATGATGTCCAGCGCATAGTCCTCCAGTGCCGGGTAAAGCACCTCTTCCACCTGCCGGGAGAGGCGGTGGATCTCGTCGATGAAGAGGACGTCGCCCTCCTGTAAATTGGTCAGCAGGGCGGCCAGGTCGCCGGGCTTCTCAATGGCCGGGCCGCTGGTGATGCGGATCTGCACTCCCATCTCGTTGGCAATGATGCCCGCCAGTGTCGTCTTGCCCAGGCCCGGAGGGCCGTAGAGCAGGATGTGATCCATGGGCTCGCCCCGCCGCTTGGCGGCTTCCAGATAAATTTTCAGGTTCTGCTTGACCTTTTCCTGCCCGATGTAGTCTTCCAGATGCTGGGGGCGGAGGCTGTTTTCTTCGTTGTCCGCCACCGTCAGCCCGGGCTGCATCATTTTTGCGCCGTACAGCGCGGTTTCGTCCTGCATTGCTTACCTCCTGCCTGCCATACCCCGGAGTGCCAGCTTGATGATCTCCTCCACGGGCAGTGTCGCATCGATCTTCGAAACGGCCATGGCGGCCTCGCTCTGGCTGTACCCCAGCGAGACCAGCGCGGCAATGGCCTGCCCGGCCCCCTGCGCGGCGGGCGCTGTAGAAGTGGCTCCGGCCACGTCCTCCAGGCTGATGCCGTCCACAAAACCCTTGGCTACCTTGTCTTTCAGTTCCAGCACAATGCGCTGGGCCAGCTTGGGCCCCACACCGGAGGCCGCCTTGAACGCCTTGTGGTCGCCTGCAGAGATGGCAAGCGCCACCCGCTCCGGCTCCATCACGCTCAGGATGGCAAGGCCCACCTTGGGGCCCACGCCCGAAACGGCGGTCAGCATCTCAAAGCAGGCCTGCTGCTCCTCGGTGGCAAAGCCGTAGAGGCTGACATCGTTCTCCGTCACGCTCATCACGGTGTACAGGGTCGTTTCTTTTCCCACGCCGGGCAGCGCCCCGGCCACGCTGGCCGGGCACTGGGCGTAGTAGCCCACCCCGCCGCAGCTGACCACCACCGCATTCATGGTCTTTTTGATGATTTTTCCGGTTAAGCAATAAATCATAAAGTGTTTTCCCTTTTCGGTCAGCTTCTCCCCTGTCCAACCTCTCCGTCATTGCTTCGCAATGCCACCTCCCCTAGTAGGGGAGGCCTTGGCATAGCGGGTAGCTCTTCCTCTTCGCCAGAGGCTCCCCTACTAGGGGAGCTGTCGAACGAAGTGAGACTGAGAGGTTGTACGAAGGGAAACCTTCCCTTATACACGAATCATAACAATTAAATCGGCCCGACGCCCCGCCGCATGAAACGGTTGAGCTGGTTGCCGTTGGTGTGGCAGAACGTAATGGCCATGGCCAGCGCGTCAGCGGTGTCGTCGGGCTTGGGGACGGCAGGCAGGTGGAGCAGCACCCGGGTCACCTCCTGCACCTGCTTTTTCACGGCCTTGCCGTAGCCTGTCACCGCCTGCTTGACCTGCATGGGGGTGTACTCGTAAATGGGCAGCCCCGCCTGCGCCGCCGCCAGCAAAATGACGCCGCGGGCCTCGGCCACGCCGATGACCGTGGTCTGGTTGTGCTGGTAGAACAGCTTTTCGATGGCCAGCACCTCGGGCTGCGTCCGCTCGATGACCTCTTTGATGCCCGCGTACACCTCGTCCAGCCGCCGCTCAAACGGCACACCGGCGTCTGTGCACACCGCGCCGAAATCCACCGGTGCAAAGCGGTTTCCCGCATAGTCCACCACGCCCCAGCCCACGATCGCGTAGCCCGGGTCGATGCCCAATACTCTCATTCTGCGATACCTTTCCTATTGTAATCATCTTATTATAGCACAGCCGGTAAAAAGGGGCAACGGAAAACCGATGAACTCCCAAAATGTGCCAGCGCCGCCTCCGTTCCACAGCGTGCAGCCACCGGCCGACAGAAATATTTTTACGATTTTGCAAAAAAGTATTGCTTTTTGCCCGGAGCTGTGGTATCATAATTGAGCTGACTACAGCAAAATAGAATATGGACGGTTAGCTCAGCTGGTAGAGCATCTGCTTGACGTGCAGGAGGTCACAGGTTCGAGTCCTGTACCGTCCACCATACAGTTCGTACTCGAACCCGATTCTTTATGAAAAGGGTTCGGGTACGTTTTTTGTTTACAGGAGGTTTTGAGAAAGGGCTACTCGGCCCATAAGCCGGAATGTGAAAGGATGAGAAGATGACCTTTTTAGAAACAAATCGGCTCAGACTAAGAAATGTAAGTCCTAAAGATGCGATTCAGATGGTTGATTATCGAAATAATGAGCGATGCTCGAAATATCAACGAGGCCAGACGAAAGATTATAAGGATATTGTTACTTTGATCGAGCGTAATAAAGACAATGCCCTGAATATCTCATCGCCGACTATGATTAGTGTTGCATTAAGAGAAACGGATGTCATGATTGGCGAAATCGTCGTTATGCCTAACGAGGGCACAATTTCTTTAGGGTACACATTTTCTTATAAAGTTCACCGAAACGGTTACGCCTATGAAGCCTTGTCCTCTTTAATTGAGTATTTACACAAGCACTATCCTCAGTGGGATTTTATCTGTTTTACTGAAAGAGAGAACATTCCAAGTATGAGCCTTTTGAAGAAGCTGGGATATACGAATTTGGGTTATCTGCCGTCAAAGAATTCTCAAGTATTTGGAAAGTGGCTTCGCCAGGACACATTAGAAGAAATCACAAGTGCGGTTCGATAACTCCTGGTTTGTCGCAACCTCAACAGCAGGGTTTGGGGCACCGCACGCCCCAACAAGAATCTGTTCCAAAGGGAGCAAGAATTTTCAACAACTGAAAATTTGTGGCCACGGGACGGTTCTTGCTCTCACACTTTCACTCTCTTTGCGATTTTCTTTCTTGAAAGTCTATCGTTCTTTCGTTATAATAAAACTGAAAGAAGGTGGGCATTATGACTTTGCAATATTTTGTCACAGCATCCGATACGGGCAATAGGATTCCGATTGAGGTTGACAAGTCAACTCCCGCTGACCTTGCTGCAACCAAAGAAAGCTGGCAGACCGACTGGACAAGTGAGTTCATCGGTGACCCCGCACTGGAAAAGTACACGGCTAAAACCGAAAACGGCGAAATCGTAGCATTGGGTGCTTACCGCGAAACAGAATCCAGCATGTTCGTTTATATTGAGTACATCGAAAGCCACCCGGAGAGCAACCCGACGCTGACCCTTCAGAAAAAATATCTGGGCATCGGGCGTATGATGATCGCGTTCGGCATCCAGCTTTCCATTGATTCCGGTAAAAACGGCGTCGTCACTTTTGAAGCTAAGACGGATGAACTTGCAAAACATTATATCCGGGATTTTGGCGCGATCCGGGTCTTTGCCAAACAGTCCGGCGGGCCGATCATGCTGATGCTTGCCGACAATGCGGCGCTTTCGCTCTTCAATACATATCTTTCCTGAAAGGTGGTGCTCCCATGGATATTGAAGTCAAACGAATGTCCCCTACTGCTATTGAAATGCTTGACCAACTCAGCGCAGTCTGCAAACGGTTCGGCGTTGATTACTATGCAGCTTCCCAAAATCAGCGTGATCTGCTGGACAGCATTGCCCTGCACGAATATCAACTGAAAAAAGCACACGAGCAAGGGCTGAAGCGTTCCGAGGTGCCGCCGTTTCTTGGTTTGAAGCGCTCTGACCGCAGCAACGATATGCCTGCTTAAAGGTTCGACTGCTGTGGATAATGCTCCACCACAAAACTCCTCAGACTTTCGTCTGAGGAGTTTTTGTTTGTGGCGGACGGTACAGGACTCGAACAGGGCAGCTCTGACGACGCCAGTCGGCAGAGGAAGCAATCAGCCCAGTGGGCTGTTGCTTAGCCCGCGGTTCCTGGACCCGTAGGAATGTCTGCCAAGGTCGTACGAACCCGATTCTTTACGAGAAAGGGTTCGGGTACGTTTTTGTTTATCGGAGGTTTTGAGAAAGGGCTACTCGGCCCATAAGCCGGAATGTGAAAGGATGAGAAGATGACCTTTAGAAACAAATCGGCTCAGACTAAGAAATGTAAGTCCTAAAGATGCGATTCAGATGGTTGATTATCGAAATAACGAGCGATGCTCGAAATATCAACGAGGCCAGACGAAAGATTATAAGGATATCGTTGCTTTGATCGAGCGTAATAAAGACAATGCCCTGAATCTCGCATCACCGACTATGATTAGTGTTGCATTAAGAGAAACGGATGTCATGATTGGCGAAATCGTCGTTATGCCTAACGAGGGCACAATTTCTTTAGGGTACACATTTTCTTATAAAGTTCACCGAAGCGGTTACGCCTATGAAGCCTTGTCCTCTTTCATTGAGTATTTACACAAGCACTATCCTCAGTGGGATTTTATCTGTTTTACTGAAAGAGAGAACATTCCAAGTATGAGCCTTTTGAAGAAGCTGGGATATACGAATTTGGGTTATCTGCCGTCAAAGAATTCTCAAGTATTTGGAAAGTGGCTTCGCCAGGACACATTAGAAGAAATCAAGTGCGGTTCGATAACTCCTGGTTTGTCGCAACCTCAACAGCAGGGTTTGGGGCAGGCACGCCTCAACAAGAACCGTCAGAAGCATCCGCCTTGCGCTCGTAGTCATTTTGTGATACAATTATCCCGATAGGAGGTGTCTCGTATGATGCAGACATTCGTTCGCCCTTCCGGGATCTGCGCAACCATTACGCCGAAATTTCGGAGATGCTCAAAGATCATGACCATGTGATCATCACGAATCATGGCCGTGGAGAATCAGTTCTCATCAACATTGAGGACTACGCCAAGTACGAAGAGTTTTTGCACCAGCGATATGTTGCCGAGGCACTCACCAAGGCAAAACAGCAGGCGGCTGACCCCAGCACGCAGTGGGCAGACCACGAAAGTGTATGGGAGACGCTGGCCAAACAGTATGACGTATAAAATCAAATATCTGCCCCTTGCTGTGCAGGACCTGAACGATATCGCCCGGTATCTGTCTGGCTTTTACCCTAAAACAGCCAGCCGTGTACTGAAAGAGCTGCGGGAGAAGATCACAAAATTAGGCGATACCCCGAAAATGTGCGAGGTCTACCACCTTGACCCTGCTTATCGTAGGATGGTCGTTGACCAGTATCTTGTGTTCTACCGCGTCAACGATGAAATAAAGACTGTGGAAGTCCACCGTGTGTTGCGCGGTGCTTGGAATTTGCCGCAGTATCTGGAATGAACCCTTCGGGTTCGACTGCTGTGGACAATGCTCCACTTGATGAAAGAGAGTCTCCAACGTAAGTTGGCGGCTCTCTTTTTGTTCCGCCCCTGACTTACGTTGGAGCGATGTGGACGGCACAGGACTCGAACAGGGCCATCACGTTTTCTCTTCCCCTTGGCAAGCTCCATTTTCATGATATAATAAGATGGATCGTATGTCCTGTTTTCGCCGAAAGGAGCTTGAACGACTCGACCGGCTGAATACGATCCCGCAATTCCAACTGGATAAAGTCCTTGCATAAGGAAATGATTTTTCATCCATTTCATCCCCTGACAGCGAAAGGAGGCTTCCCATGAACATTCCGGAAATTCTGGTCGCAAATGGAACCGGTATCATCCTTGTGGCCTTTCTGTTCCTCCTCCGCGTCCGGAACAGTGAGACAAAACAGACCGGTGCCGTCCTTTACGATGGGATGTTGGCGGTCACGCTGGTCGCGCTGGTCACCGAGACCATCAGTTTCCTCATTGACGGACAGTCGTTCCGGGGCTGTCACACGCTCGTTGTCCTTACCAATACCCTCTGCACCGGTTCCACCGTTTTGGTGGGCTTTTTGTGGTGCCTGTTCGTGGATTTCCGTATCTACCGCAGCACCCGGCGGCTGCACCGGAAAGTCCTGACGCTGGGCATTCCGCTCCTCCTCGTACAGCTTCTCATTGTCATCAACCTGTTCGGCACCGGGCTCATCTTCCACGTCTCGGCAGAAAATGTCTACTCTCGCGGCCCGCTGAATTTCCTCCTTTATGCCACGCTGTTCCTTTACTTTGCCGAGAGTATTTATCGAGTCACCCGCTCCAAACAGACCGGCATTACCATTGAGTTTTTCCCGGTGTTCTATTTTGTCATCCCCTGCATCCTGGGCACTGTCGTCCAAGGCATATTCTACGGTCTGTCCACAGGCTGGCTGGCCGCAGCGGTCGCGATGGTCTTCATCCACATCCAGCTGCAAAACATCAACACCTTTGTGGACGAGACTTCCGGCCTGTTCAACCGCAAATACATGAACTTCTATCTTGAGAAAGCTCACAAGACGAACCCCCGCCAGCTGTACGGCATCATGATGGACGTGAACGATTTCAAAAAAGATCAACGACCGCTACGGCCACTCTATGGGCGACCGGGCCATTCGGGAGATCGGCAAAATCCTTTCCGCCTCCCTGCCGGAGGACGCTGTTGCCATCCGGATGGCGGGCGATGAATTCGTCATCCTGCTGAGCCGCGGCAATGACAAAATGCTGGAAGATACCCGGGCCGCCATTGAGGATGGCCTGCGCCATTTCAACCAGACCACAACCGCTCCGTTCAAGCTTTCGTTCTCTATGGGCCTGGTCCGGTACAATGGCCGCTCCACCGAGAGTTTCCTCAATGAGCTGGATCAGAAAATGTACGCTGAGAAAAAGGCCTATCATCAGGAGCATCCGCGGTGAACCCGCCGCCGGAAAGGAGCGTTCTTATGCCATCCCCCATCCGGGCCGTGATCTTTGATATGGACGGTGTGCTCATCGACAGCGAACCCGTCTACCTCGGGATGCAGGCCCGCAACCTGCAAACAAAATACCCCTGGGTCACTCTGGAGAGCATGTACCCCACCGTGGGCATGTCCAGCCAGGAGTACCCCCGCTTTATGGCCAGGCTCTGCCGGGTGCCCTTTACCCCGGAGTTTGAAAAAGAGCTGATGCAGGCCGACGAAAACGAGCCCATCCACTTCCCCGATATCCTCCGCCCGGAAGCCCGCCCCATGCTGGAGCAGCTGCGGGCCATGGGCTTGCAGCTGGCGCTGGCCAGTTCCAGCCCCATGAGCAACATCCGGCAGGTGCTGGGCGAGTGCGGGCTGATGGAGTTTTTCCCCGTCATCGTCAGCGGGGAGCAGTTTGAAGCCAGCAAACCCGACCCTGAAATTTATCTCCACACCATGGCGCGGCTCGGCCGCCGCCCGGAGGAATGTCTTATCGTGGAAGACTCCACCTACGGCGTGCAGGCGGGCGCGGCCGCCGGGGGCCTTGTGGCCGCCCTGCGGGACGAGCGCTTCCCCTTTGACCAGAGCGCGGCCCGCTTCCACATCGGGAATCTGAGCGAGATCCCCGCTCTGGCGGCTTCCATCCAGTAATTTCTTTTTGTTTTGATACCGGGAGGCGATTTTTATGAGCAAGCGCACCCTCGTGGTGGACCAGCTGTACAATCTGGCCGCCGGGTTCCTGTATGCCCTCAGCATCTGCTACTTTGCCCGCGGCTCAGACTTTGCCCCCGGCGGCATCTCGGGCCTGGCCCTCATCGTCAACTACCTGTGGCACCTGCCCGTGGGCATCACCACGCTGGTGTTCAACCTGCCTCTCGTGGCCCTGAGCATCCGCTTTGTGGGCCGGGCCTTTCTGGCAAAGTCGCTGGTGAGCATGGTGTGGTGCACCGTTTTTCAGGATGTCGTCTTTGCCCGGGTGGGCTGCTATACCGGCGACCCGCTGGTGGCAGCCCTGTTTGCAGGCGTCACCTGGGGCTTCGCGCTGGCCCTGCTCTACATGCGGGGCTCTTCCAGCGGCGGCACGGATTTCCTCACCATGTCCATCAAGGTGCTGCGGCCCCACCTCTCCATCGGGGCGGTCACGGGCGGCATTGATCTGGTCGTCATCCTGCTGGGCTGGCCCGTGTTCGGCACGGTGGATTCCGTTCTGTACGGCCTCGTCACCACGGTCATCACCTCGCTGGTCATTGATAAGGTCATGTACGGCAGCTCTTCCAGCAAGATGCTCACCATCATCACCACAAAAGGGCAGGAGATCGCCGACGAGATCTCCCGCGAGTGCGAGCGCGGCTCCACCATGCTCAAGGCCATTGGCACCTACACCAACACCGAGCGGCAGATGCTCCTCTGCGTCTGCGCCCGGCCCCAGGTCTACCGCATCCGCACCGCCGCCTACCGCATCGACCCCGGCTGCATGGTCATGGTCACGGAGGCGGGCGAAGTGTACGGCGAGGGCTTTATTGACCCCGGCAAGACCTCTTCTTTTTTATAACACAAGGAGGCTTTTCTCCATGAACTTTGGTTCTGCTCTGGAACAGGTGCACCGCCGCGCCCCGCTGGTGGACTGCATCACCAACTTTGTCACCGTCAACGATTGCGCCAACATCCTTCTGGCCGTGGGCGGCTCCCCCACCATGGCCTCGGACATCCGGGAAGTGCAGGAGACCGCTGCCGCCGCCAGCGCTCTGCTGTGCAATCTGGGCGCCATCGACAAAGTGGAGTCCATGATTTTGGGCGGGCAGGCGGCCAACCGGGCAGGCAAACCCGTGGTCTTTGACCCCGTGGGCGCCGGCAACACCAGCCTCCGCCGGGCGGAATCGGCCCGGCTGCTGGACGCCGTGCAGTTTGCGGTCATCCGGGGCAATGCGTCGGAGATTCGTGCTCTGGCCCAGCGCCGGGCGGCGGGCAGCGGCGTGGACGTGAGCGACGCCGACCAGATCACGGAGAAGACCCTCCCCCGCACCGTGGCTTCTGCCAGAGCGCTGGCCGTGCAGACCGGGGCCGTGGTGGCCGTTTCCGGCCCCATCGACGTGCTGACGGACGGCAGAGAAACCATTCTGCTCCACAACGGCTGCGCCACCATGTCCCGCGTCACGGGCAGCGGCTGTATGCTCACCGCCCTCATGGGCGCGTTCTGCGGGGCCATGCCCGGCCAGCCCTTTGCGGCGGCCTGCGCGGCGGCGGCGACGATGGGGGTTGCGGGAGAGCTGGCCGAGGCCCGCCGCCTTGCCCACGGCACCGGCAACGCCACGTTCCGCACCGACCTCATTGACGCCGTGTTCAACCTGACCCCCGCCCAGCTGGACGCCTCTGTCCGCTGGGAGTCTTATTCAACGTAATATTTCGTCATGATACAACAAAACGTCCCGCAAGGTTCAGGCCCTGCGGGACGTTTTTGTGGTTTTGATTCCGTTTCAGCCCCAGCTCACATGGTGAACTGGATGGCGCAGAACGCCGCATAGATGCAGAGCAGCAGCACGCCCTGCACCCGGGAGAGCTTGCCCCGCACCAGCGCCGGGACACACATGAGCACCATGACGGCCAGCATCACGGGCAGGTCCAGCACCAGACTGGAATTGATGCCAAACAGGGTGGAGCTCTGGGGGGGATAGTGAACGGCGCAATGGTCACGGACGCGCCGCTGACCAGCACCAGATTGAAGACGTTGGCGCCCACGATGTTGCCCAGCGAGAGGTCGCTGCAGCCCTTGACGAGGGACGTGATGGCCGTGACCAGCTCGGGCAGCGAGGTGCCCAGGGCCACAAAGGTCAGTGCAATGACGGACTCGGACACGCCCAGCGCCTGGGCAATGAGGGTGCCGTTGTCCACCAGCAGGTTGGCACCCACGGCGATGAGCACGGCACCCGCCACCAGAAGCACCAGCGTTTTGGTCAAGGTCATTTCTTCCTCGGCAGCCTCTGCTTCGGCCTCAGCCTCAGCGCCCGCCGGGGTGTTTTTCATCTGGAGCACGTTGGCCACCATATAGGCCACGAACAGGGCCAGCATGATGAGGCCCATAGGCCGGGTGAACTTGCCAAAGCCGTAGGCTGCCACGCAGTAGATGGCTGCCGCCGCAAAGAAGAACGCCACTGGCATCCCCAGCGTCTTACGGTCCACCTTGCCCGGGCGGACGGCGATGGTAATGGCCGCGATGAGGGCCGTGTTGCAGATGACAGAACCGATGGCGTTGCCGTAGGCGATCTCGCCGTGGCCGGACACTGCCGAGATGGTGGACACCATCACCTCGGGCAGTGTAGTGCCGATGGACACCACCGTTGCACCAATGAGCAGCTCCGGCAGGTGGAACCGGCGGGCCAGCGCCGATGCGCCGTCCACAAACCAGTCGCCGCCCTTGATGAGGCAGAGCAGGCCGATGATAAATAAAATAACCGGAATCAGCATGGCTTTTCCCTCCTATACAGATACAATGCGAAACGTCTTTTTATCATACCAGATTTTTGATTTTATTGCAATCTTTTGCCCATTTTACCCCCTCTCCCCACAGCGCTGGGATGGCCGGGGCTACCCAGACGGTCTCAAGGGCAATGACATTCCCATCAGCGCGCAGATCGTCTCCCTGGCCGATGTGTACGACGCCCTGACCAGTGAGCGCTGCTACAAAAAGGCGTTCTCCCACGAGACCGCCATGCGGATGATCCTGAACGGGGAATGCGGCGCGTTCAATCCCCTTTTGTTGGAATGCCTCACCGATATCCAAGCCGAGCTTCAGAAAGTTGCAAAACATCGCTGTAAATCATTAAAATTTCACACATGCAAAAAGCAGTGACCTGGTTCGATTGAATGAACAGGGTCGCTGCTTTTGCTTTGCGGAGAAAAAATAGTATTCTGAGTATGTCGGAGAAGATGTTCTGTCCACCCCAGCCGTTACGTTTTTGGATCACCCCCGCGCGTGCGGGGAAAAGTTTGCACTGCGGAACATGATGAACGTCAACCAGGGATCACCCCGCGTATGCGGGGAAAAAGTGCGGGTACAGGCTCCCGTTCAGGAGCATCGTGGGATCACCCCCGACTGTGCGGGGAAAAGTGTTCGTAGACGGTGAGGTCTGACCGCTGCATAGGATCACCCCCGCATGTGCGGGGAAAAGCTTTCGTGATAATTTGGTTTCTCGACAACTCCAGGATCACCCCTGCGTATGCGGGGAAAAGATCTTCCGTCTGTCCGGCTTCACCAAAGACGAGGGATCACCCCCGCATGTGCGGGGAAAAGCCTCACGTGATAAACTGGGGAGTAGGAAAACTGGGATCACCCCCGCGTGTGCGGGGAAAAGTGAAATTGTAGTTGCCTTGGATCGCCTGGCTTGGGATCACCCCGCGTGTGCGGGGAAAAGCCTCACGTGATAAACTGGGGAGTAGGAAAACTGGGATCACCCCGCGTGTGCGGGGAAAAGTGAAATTGTAGTTGCCTTGGATCGCCTGGCTTGGGATCACCCCCGCGTGTGCGGGGAAAAGATTTTTACTTCTTCTTCGTCCCAAACCGACTGGGGATCACCCCGCGTGTGCGGGGAAAAGACGCTGCGGAAAGATCGGATGGCTTCGGCCTTGGGATCACCCCCGCGTGTGCGGGGAAAAGTTCCATCCAGCATCTGACCGCAAGCTTGGGCGAGTTCGAGGTACAAAAAGGTCATCCGGTCCCGCACCTGCGGCAGTGCCTGCAGGTCTGGCCGGATCATGCCCGGCATCTCCGCCATGGTCTTATCCTCCACGCATCACGGTCAGCAGGCCAAGGCCGTAGGCTTTGCCCCGGCCCATGCCCTGACACAGCAGGTTCCGGAACGCCTCGGGGTCCGTCACCTGCAAAACGCCCTCATACGTCACCGCCAGCAGCGACACCGGGCGGGTGCCGCCCTTGGCAAAGTGGTGCCACCGCACCCGGGTCACGGTAAAGGAATCCTCCGTCAGGGCAAAGCCGTGCTTTGCGGCGCGATCCAACAGCCACTGCTTCTGGTACTGTGTCGTGCAGTGTGCGGCCACGGTTCCCCGCGCTGCGGGTTTTTGGGCGTCTTTGCAGCTTTTGGTGGGGTTGGCCGCCAACCGAAACTGCCAGCGGCTGCCCGGTGTGATTCGCGCCAGCAGCGGGTCATAATTCCGGGACTCTGGTGCCGCTCCGGTGCCAAACTGCTCCACAACGCCGGAGAGGTCCGGCATCTCCTCGCTGAGGAGGAGCAGATACAGCTTTTCGCCCAGCCGGTCCAGCCGCCACAACCGACGGCGGCGCTCCCCGGAAAAGGCACTTTCCACCGCGCCATGGAATTTCTGTGGTGCCGCCAGCGCCGTCATGGTGCTGCGGCGGGCGGGGTCAAGCTCTACACGGGATAAATACATCTGCACTTCACCTCACAATTCACAGAATGGGTCATGGGCGGTCGGCTCCGGGGCCCCTGCGGGCTGCCGGAGGGAGATCTCCCGGGCCGAGCGGTAACCGTACTGCCGGTGCCGCGGGTCGTAGGAGAGAGGCACATCCCGCTGCGGGACAGCCCCCGGCTCCTGCGGTGCGGCATCCGCCACGATGCGGGTCGGCTTGGGCCCGCCGGGGCAGAGCGCGGGCTCTGCCTGCAACGCCTCCACAAGGCCCTGCTCCCGCAGGCCCAGGCAGAGCGGCAGAGTGGGCGGGCAGGCACGGCGGCCGAGATACAGCGGAAACACCGGGTGGGTCAGCGCCTCTGCCAGTTCCTGCAGCAAAGCGGTGTCTTCACTTTCCAGGCCCACCAGAAAAACAGCATCTTCGAGGTAATGGCGGTAGGTGACATAGGAGCGGTCTTTCTCCTCGTTGCGGGCCATGTGGAAATCCACCAGCAGCTGGCCCTCCCGCTCCACCCGGACGCCAAAGCGCAGCTGCGCCAGCCGGGTCAATGGCTCGGTCTCATCCCGCCGCAGGCCCAGCGCCGCCGCCAGCAGACCGATGACGCCGCTCTTGGTGGGCTCCCGGGCCGTTTTCCGGGTCTCGAATTTGGAATCCGCGCCCCACGCCTGCAAAGGCGCCGCCAACCGAAGCAACAGTGTTGCCATCATTCCACCTCGTTTCCGGTCAGGTTCTCCTTAACAGCTTCTTCCAGTGCATCCAGCATGGTGTTCAGCGGCTGGGCCGGGGCCAGTGCTTCCAGCCCGGTGCCCACGGTAAAGCTCTCTGCCGGGGCCTCCGCAAAGCTCTGATACAGCTGCTGTGCATAGGCCTGCAACGCGCTCTTGGAGGGCTCCGCGTAGCCCTCCGCGCTCTTCCGCACCGCCCGCTCAAAAGCACCACAGAGGTTCACGGGCTGGTCCTCCCGGATGGTCACATAGACGGCATCCGGCAGAGTGCGGTTGGCAAAGGTGTTCTGCTTGCCCGTGGGCATGGAGCGGATGAACGCCTCACCAAAACTCCTCACCACTTCGGCTGCTTTTTCCGCGCCCAGATGGCGTTCAAGCTCCATCACATTGACGGTTGCATAGCGGTACAGGGTTGCAGAGTTGTACTCCACGGTGTCCAGATGGCCTGCGCCTGCGTTGTCGCTATCCGGACAGTCGTCCACAGCGGTAAAGTAGTCGTATTCGTTTTGCACCGCATGGGTAGAGATGCTGTGGGCCACCTGTGCGGCGGCATCGTAATTCAGCGAAGCCGCCTCAGCCACCATTCTGCCAAACAACACCATATCTACCGAAGGAGCCGCACCCAAAGCATCTTTATACTTTTTGGCCTCTGTACAACCCTCAATTCCCAGTTCCGCCAAAGCACTTACTTGCGCCTTACTCAGAAAAATCAGCGTTTTGAGCTTTTTTTTTCTCATCTTTCTTCTCGTTAACTTTGAGCCCTGTGTTTTTTACTACTTCCTTTGCCAACTTGGCGGCATCCATGTCCGGGGCAAGGGCGGCGATCTCCTTTTCCACCAGCTCCGTCACCTTTTTGGTGCGCTTGCCCACATCCTCTTCGTCCAGCAGGCTTTCCTCTACAAAGGCCTGCCGCATGGCGTGCTTCCACGCCTGAGAGGAGACCCGGGCGCGGGTCACGCCGCCGTAAATGGCCGTTTTGGGGCTGCCCGTATCGTCCCGGTTGATACAGCTGGGCGGCACAGTCTGCAGCACATGGAAGTCAACATACAAACGTTTTTTCATAAGTCAGTTCTCCTTTTCCTGCGTCTCGGACGATTCGTTCTTCTCGTAGCGGTAGAGGTCCTGTCCCCACCGCAGGCGGATGTTGGCGGGCAGCTGTGCCAGCTGCGGGGCATCGCATTGCAGCCCGTACAGGTCAACAGCCAACCGCGGGTAATCCAGCGGGATGCTGTCCGGCTTTGCGGCCCGCAGCAGCTGAATCATACCCCGCAGATGATGGCTGATCTCGGTAATTTCTTCGGCGGTAGCCAGCGCGTTGAACCGCCGCAGAATGCTGCTCTCGGTCCAGTCCTGCCCACTGGCCACGGTCTGCTCCGCCAGCCTGCGCACGGCCCGGCCCAGCGTGCAGCCGAGCTGGCTCACGCACACAGTATCGTTGCTCTGCTGGTGCAGGGCATACAGGGTCAGTGCCAGATAGACCGCCCACTCTTCATGGGAGGGGCCATTTGTGCCGTAAAAGCTCGCAGGCATCCCCTGCAAAAGGCCGCCCCACAGGTCTGGAAGCTCCCCGGGTGCATGTCCGATGCCCCGGCGCAGCTTTGCCAGCTCTGCACGCCGCTGGTTCTCCGGCAGACCCCAGAGCCATTGAATCTTGCCGTCCACATAGTCCCTGATGGCCTGTGTGCGGCTCTCGTTTTTCTCACTCATGCCGTTCCTCCCTCATCGTTTGTTTTCGGGTAAAGTTTGTACAGCCCCGCCCGGAAGCGGTTATAAGCTTTGGGAGCCGTGTACAGCTCCATCCGTTCGGTCTTTTTCCCGGCGTCCAGCTTGACCCGATGCCCTACCAGTGCGGCGCTGCCAGCCTCCAGCACCATCTGCTGGCCCAGCTGCTCTGCAATGCCTCGGGCGATCCCCTGCCAGCGGGCTGTGGTTTCGGTCATGTCGTCTTCTTCCGGGTCAATGCTCCGCAGCCACTGTCGGAACGGCTGGTCTACTGCAAAATAGAACTGGGAACGGGCCGGGGCGCTGGCATTTCCGTTTTTATCGCCCGCGCCTGCGGCAGTGGCAATGTCCTGCGCCAAGTGCCCTACCAGAAAGGCTGCCTGCTCGCACCGGCTAATTTCATCAGTGATGCGGTTCTGCCAACCATAGCCCAGCTCATTTAACAGAGAAAGGCTCATTGCAATCTGGTCTGCATAGACCCCTTTCATGGATGCACTTTGCGCTCCATATTCAACACCAACAGCACATATTTGCAGGATTTCTTTTTTCTTAAAAAAACCACATCTTTGTAAATAACCATTCCACTGCACCACGCCCGGAATATGCTTTCCGTCACCTATAATCGTGGAAAATTCCCGCCAGAGCATTTTCTCCATATCGTGTTTTTGCGGGAGATAGCATTCTGGACTCTCTTTCGTTTGCTTCCGGAGTCCCCATAGTGTCATGGGTTCTGCAAATGCGTTTTTCTTATCAAAGAAATCTCCACCCAACAATGGTATACCGGACCACTTTTTCATTTTCTCGTTCCAACCATATCCGTCGGCACTGCATTGTTAGAAGTTCTGCATAATTACCCGGGCAGACGATTTCCGTCCGCTCTTCGCTTCTTGGTTCTTCCAGTTCCCAATTGGGTCTTCCTTTTTCCCAAAGCTCTGCCCTGTCGTTTAAAAACATCAGATTTCGCATCAGTGTTTCAAACAGATTTACACCTTTCACATATACAAGACCCAGTTGCCCCAGCCATCCCGGGCTCATGCTGGGTCTATCCTTTGCTTTTTTCTTTGCGGCTGCATCGTCATAGTTATTGAGAAATACCAGCCACCTTGCTGCTTGTGCATATGTCAGTGCATTCTTTTCCACACCAGCATAAGATGCAAACATATTGTTTTTGTTTTCGCTTTCAAACACTTCTCCGTTTAATTTTCCGCCTTTAAATGGGCTTCCAATTTTTGCCTCCGGCACCTGCCAGAATGGCCGCTCCGGGTGGAAGAGCCAGAAGCGGTCTTTCCACTGTTCCAGATAGTCCCGGATGGGCTGCTCCGGGAAACGTTTCAGCTCCCACAGCGCTCCCCAGCGTTCCAGAGCGGCTTCTTCGTCTTCCAGCGGCTCCGACTCCCCCACTTCGTTCACGCGGGAAAAGACCGTAAACAACACCGCCAGCAGCAGCCGCAGCATGGCCGCGTCCTGGGTAGGCATCTCCCCTGCCAGGTCCATGTACTCCTGCGCATGGACCAGTGCATCCGTCAGAGAAACTTCCTGCACGGTATTGTCCGGCAGACGGACACAGACCCAGGGTTCCGTCAACAGGTTAAACTCAATTTCCTGCATCAGCTTCCTCCTTTTCATAAATCAGACCATTCTCACGGTCATAATGGAGCGTCATCCCCGCCAGATGGGCCGTCAGCGTTTCATCCAGCAGTAGCACCAGCTCCCCGCGCAGCATCGGGGAGAGCTGCCATTGGGCCAGCAGGCGGCGGTTGTCCGCTTCCAGTTCGTCAATGACGCGTTTCACGTTCCATTCCTTGCCAAACACTGCCGGGAGCCGCAGTTTCTGCCGCGCGATCTTCAGCGCCTCCTCCGGCTGCGGCGGGCAGTCGGACGCTACCGTCCGGCCTCCCTCCTGCCACGGCAGGAAATGGATGCTGCCATCCCGCCCCTGCACCATGACCAGCACCTCAACAGACGGGTCGCCGTCACGGACAGCCGCCCGGGCCGCCGGGTCAGAACAGGCACCCTCGTCTGCCATCCAGCCGTCCAGCGTATTGAGGAGCCGGGAGTTGAGCCGGGGGGATTTTTTGTACACCTTCGGGTGATGCACCAGATAAGCCTCTGCCCGGTCCTTTCGCTTTCCCTGTTCCAGTTCATAGTTATGGCACAGTTTCTCACTGGCGGCATCTTCGGGCAGTTTGTCCTCCGGCGCCCAGCCATACACCTGCTGTACCAGCGGGGAGATCTCTTCCGGCAGGCGGATGGTCTGAGGCAGCAGTTCCCGTGTCCGCCAGAGCAGCCACTTGCCGTAGACTGCCGCGCTGCCCTCATCAAAGGCATCCTCTCCGGTACCCAGCACCGCGCAGACTGCTGCCTGCATCGGCTGTGGGCGAGAGCGCCAGGTGTGGCGGTGCAGACGGCCAATGCGCTGTAGCAGCAGGTCCATCGGGCAAAGTTCCGTCACCATAACGTCAAAATCAATGTCCAACGACTGTTCGAGCACCTGCGTGCCCACCACAATGAGTCCATCCCGCTGGACCGGAGTCGAGTGCTTGCCGATCCGCTCCATGAGCTCCTGCTCCCGCGCGGCGCGGTCCGGCATCAGGAATTGTGCGTGGAACACCTGCACTTCTTTTTCCGGCAGAGCTTCCCGCAGCATCCGGGCCACGGCCTGTGCCTTTTTAACGGTGTTGACGATGACACCCCCGCAGCCGCCCGCCTGCATCTTTTCGCGCAGGAAACCGGGCAGGCCATCTTCCGTCAGCGGAACCGTCTGTACCGTCCGGCTGGGCGTATCCAACAGAATGGTCGTCTGGCGGACTTTCTCCCCATCCGTCCAGGTCAGGAGCGGATAGCCGCAGCTGGTCTTCCACGGTGCATCTGGTGCGGGGGTCCGCTTCTGCTGGTAGGCTTCCACCAGCTCTGCCCGCCGCCGGGCCGGCAGCGTGGCTGAAAGTAAGATCACCGGCACCCGATACCAGCCCAGCCATTCCAGCGCCCGGTCAAGGTAGCGGTTCATGTAGGCATCATAGGCATGGCACTCGTCGATGATCACCACCTTGCCCGCAAGGCCGAGGTGGCGCAGCATCACATGCTTTTGTTTGAGCGCCGCCATGAGCAGCTGGTCCACCGTGCCAATGACAAAGCAGGCCAGCAGCGCCTGCTTGCTGCCCCGGAACCACTGGTGCACCTGCACCCAGTGCTCGTTTGTCTCGGAATCGTCCCAGTCGTCTTCTACCTGAACGGTCTGTTCCTGTAAGCGGATATACTCTTCGTTCAGCTCTGCCATGCCGTGGGCCAGCTGGATGCACTTTAGCAGCCTGTCCGGCTGGTTGTCCGCCCACTGCACCAGCCGCCCCAAAATCCCGTTTGCCGTTGCCTGCGTAGGCAAACCAAAGAAGATTCCACCCGCACCAAACCGCGCCGCCAGAATTTCCGCGGCTGCCAGCGCAGCCTCCGTCTTGCCTACACCCATCTGGGCCTCTAAAATCAAAATTCCCGGGGCGCTCACACTGTTGGCTGCTTCCACGGCAGCAGCCTGTACCGCGTTGGGTGGGAATCCAACACGCGCTTTGAACTCCTCTTCGTCCACAATAGAAGTCTGCGCCTCCCAGGGTGCCGTCAGGTCTTTCTCATCCCATTTATTCCAGGCCAGTTCCGCACGCTCCGGATAAGCCACTTCGTTCCCCAGTTCTTCTACCGGGATCAGCGGAAAATACTCGGTATTGCTGGCGATCCAGTCCGCCATGATAAGCAGTCCTGTTAGCAGAATTTCTGTAGGCGGAGTCAAGTCCGGCAGCTCTGCCGGGTCGTCGTAGCCGCAATCTTTCAGCGCTGTCTCAAACAACTCATCCCAGCAGCTTTCCCAAAATGCCTTCTCTCCCTTGGGGTAGTAGTTGCATGTCCAGCTCACCAGCTGAGCTTCCACTTCTTCCTGCTCCTGCGGCTTGCCGTGGTGGGCCCCCGCAATGGAGGCGATTCCTGGCGGACACTTCAGCTCTATCAGAATCGCTTCGCTCGCCCGGGCGTGAGGTGTTTTCTTCCGATCCTGCTCCGGGCAGGTCAAGGTGGTAAAGCGCTCCATTCGCTGCTTTGCCTCTGGCAGCAGCGGCATCAGGACACTCTGAAAGGCAACAATGCTCTTACCAAGATCATGTGTCCAGCCCAAAAAGCGTGCCAGCGTGATCAGGGCTTCTTCGTCCAGGTCGGTTGCTTTCTTCACGCTTTCCGGCAGCCACTTCCGCACCAGCAATTCCATGATCTCTGCCGTATCCCGCAGATGCATCCAGAGCGGCAGCCAGAGGCTCGTATTATTCGAATCGGTTTTGCCCGCCAGAAGCCTTGCGTAGGTCAGTTTCATGCCGCGCCTCCTGTTCGTCCGGTGTGTGTTACTTTCCTAGATAGATATAGCATTGTGCTTGTACTATAAGATGGACTTTTGCAATTTTAAAGCATTTTTTTTTATTTTTTCAAAGCTAGCGATTCCCCACTCTTGTCAATTACTTTTCATAGTTTTGTAGGGAAGCACAAAGTTTCTACTCGCTTTTTGTGCGCAAAAAACCGCCCCGGCTTCCTGTTACGGAAACCGGGGCGGTCATATACTTCATTGGTGCTTTCTCAAGCTCTCACACAATTACTTGCGGGGATTCTTGATCGCTGCCTGGGCGGGTGCCAAAATTGCAGAGTGTTCGCAACAGTGATCTGCCGTTTCTTTAACACGCTGTATCTCCAAAGAACGGCTTCACCGTACTAAGAGAAACTCCGTTACGCTTTGCTTTTTCCCGTTCATAAGTCACACGGGTAACTTCCTCAATAAAAGCTCGGACTTCCGGCGTTGCTGTTGACCATGTGACATTAAAGCGTCTGCAAATTTGATAAAATGTGCGATAAAATGTCTCTCGCTCTGCATCACGCTGAAAATATTCTTTTGCACTCATCAAACACACCTCATTTCAAGTAAGTTACAAAGATGTTCATTCCGCCTCACCAGAAAGTTCATAACGCGGCGCTCCACCAAAACTCGGCAATGGACAAGCTCCATAGTCCCGGACATAATGCTCTGCCAGCTCCGGAACCTTTGCCTCGAACGTGACCGTCCCGCCGCATTCATGGTCAATCGACAGCTTGATTCCGTACGCAATCAACACTCGGCCAATGCCCTGATACTTTTTAGAATGCCCGACAATTGTCGGATTGCTTTCCGGCTGGCTCTCAATGTAGGTAATATGAACCATCACGTCATTTTCCAATATTTCGTATGCAGCCAGCGCAACCAATTCGCCATTACTCGTCTTTAAGGCATACTTTTCAAAGGCATCATCCTGAATATAATCTGACAACCAGCTTGTTTGCCAGACGGATTCTTTTTCAGTCTGTACTGCGTCAGATTTTTTCATGCGCACAATTTTCACACTGATATTCTGACTGCCGTCTGTTTTTATAATAAATGGTACAAACTTTGCCATACAGACCTCTTCATAAATAAAGCATTTTACAGTTTTATTATACTCAGTCGCTCTTAAATTTTCAACCAGTCACCGCCTCCGCTTCTTTTCAAATCTTTTTTGTGTAAAGATGTCGCCTATTGCCTTGGAACCGGAGTAACTGGTGTACTGGGCGACGGTTATTTTCAAACTCCGGTCAGCAGCATGAATTACTTTGTCAAAAATGATTCAACAACAATCCATGGGCGGCGTTTGCAAGGAGCAGTCATACACAAAACGCCCCCGGCTTCCTGTCATGGAAACCGGGGGCGCTGCGGTTTTATGGGAAACGCCTCAGGCGCTGCAAAGCCTCAGTGCAGCAGAGAGCTGACCCATGCCCGGGCGGCCGTCTTGGCCTGGAGCTTATTGTACATCTTCAGGGTGGTGTTGTACACCTTCTGGCTCATGGCATTGCTGGCGTTGGTGGCGGCAGCCTGCTTGGCCTCCAGCGTGTCGGCGGCGGCAACGGCGGCCTTCATATCGGCGTAGTCGGCCATGATCTCCTGCTGGAGCGCGGCATAGCTGGCCTTGGCTGCTGCCCGATCCTTTGCGGTGACCTGATTGCCATTGCTGCCGTAGGTCAGCAGGTTGGAGAGGGCGTCACGCACGCCGTAGAAGGAGTCGGTCCAGTCGTCCGGGTAGGTATAGTAGCGGCCCTTGGCATCCTGATACCAGACGCCCTCGGTGGGCTGCTCGTCGGAACGGGTGACCTTATGGACCGAGACCTTGTAGACATCTGCGGTGTCGGTGGTCAGCATCGGATAGTAAGGGACGAAGGCGTTGTACACGTCGTCGTCAAAAGCGGTCCACTCGGTAATGGCGGTGTTCAGATCGCCGGTGGCGCTCACCTGGAACAGATGAGTCTCCACATTGCCCGTCTTGCCGATGGGCTCGGTCTGAAAGAAGTGGATGGAATCCTCCACCGAGAACTTCTTGGTCAGCTGGATGTTGAGTAGACCGGGACGATGGCACCGTTCTCGCCGACGTTGCTGATAGCAAAGTCGGTCTCGCTGTAGTTGTCCTTCGTAAAGGTGTCGGTGCCGTACAGGTAGTTCAGGCCGGCTGCCATGCGGTCCGATGCGATGTCGCCGTTGTAGGAGGCATCCAGATCGATGACATTGGCAGCGGCGGCGCCCACAAAGGTACCGGCCTTCTGGGCCACGGAGATCAGGTTGGCAGAGGCCACCACATGGTCGGTGTCATCCAGATCGATCTTGCCCATAGCGGCGATGTTGGGCTGCATGAAGACCACGCTGGAGGAGAGCTTCAGGGCAAGGTAGGTGTGGCCCGTCAGGTTCTCCACGAACCAGGTCTCGTTCTGGTCGGCAATGAACACGCCGGAGCCGCCGGCTGCACCGGCGTTGTCGTAGATGGAGGTCAGCAGGGCAACACCCTCGCGGGCCGTGGAAGCTTCGCTCAGCAGCACCGTGGTGATCTCGGCCTCCTCAATGCCGTTGTCCACATAGGGGTCTACGCTCAGCACGGCGTCGGTGCCGTAGAGAGACTCGGTGGCAGAGACCATGACGCCCTTCTCGTTGGTGCCAGCCTCCTCATAGGGGGTGTGCTCGTGAGTGCTGTCGCAGTCCGGGCAGACACCCAGACCGTTGTCGTCCCGGCGGGCGGTGTAGCGGTAGCTGTCGTGGGTGAAGGTGTAGGTAAAGCCGTAGCAGCCCTCGTACACCTCGCCCGCGGTGTGCTTCCCGGCGGGGCTGATGTTGAACAGCTTGTTGTAATCGTTGGTGCCCAGATCCTCGATCCGGCCAAACATGGTGGTGCCATCCTCGGTGAGGTCGCTGCCGACATAGAGTGCCGTGCAGGCAAAAGCGGAAGGAACCACGGCAAGCGTCATCGCACAGGCGATGAAAGCCGCAGCAATTTTCTTCTTCAAAGACATAATCGTATCGATCCCTCTCTTGTTGATTGTCGGCATTTCGTCGGCAGGTGTTATAATACACTCATTTTAATGAAAATGCAAGTATTTTCCCAAAATTTTAGCATATATTCATTTTTATATGGTATATATTCATACTGCGTTTTTCATCTACCCCTCCGTGAGCGCAAAAAACCGCCCCGGCTTCCTGTTACGGAAACCGGGGCGGTTTATTATGCTTTATTCGTGCTTTCTCAAGCTCTCACGCGATTACTTGCGGGGGTTCTTGATCGCAGCCTGGGGGCGGTGCCAAAATTACAGAGCGTTCGGGAATCACATATACCGACTTATATTCGTTTCTATGGCTTCGTATCATCGCACATAGTAGTGTCGCTTTAGCCACATTGCTATTCCATCAAGACCCGGATACACTGTTCTCTCATTTATATTGCACTGATCAAGCATATCCCTAATGTGCCATTTAATAGACTTATCTAGTATATACTTTAGGTCAGTTTACAAGGAACTACACGCAGACCACGAAACGGGCTGCTGACAACAAATAAAGGCTGAGTATCAAGCACCGGGAAAGTGCGGGATATTCAGCCTGTTTTGTTGTCAGGGGTTTCCAAAGGGGTGTCCCCTTTGGCACACGACTTTGCTTGCAAAGTGTAGTGTGTTATACGCTCTGTCGGCGTTGCTGCGAAAATGCGGTTGCCAACCGGGATGGCAAGAGCATTTGAAGCAGCAAGAAAACAAGGCTGTGATTGTGTGGCGTGGAGCCGCAAGCGCAGGACTGGTTTTATCAGCAGACAGGGCGTATATGAAAGCCCCCGTTCCTCGTCCCACGCCGGACTTCGGGACAAAATGTCCCGAACTTGTGGACACACTCACGAAAAAGCAGACAGATTTTTCTCTCAAAATTGAAATGGGCGGGAAGCCATTTTAGGGCTTTTTCCGCCTTGATTGCCCATCAGCAAAGGCGGGCGGGGCTGTCAATGGCGGCGCATAAAATGTGCCGTTCATCTTGACCGTTGACTGGCTCGACTGGATTTGCTATTTTCCAGATAAAATGGTATTCATAGCGCAAATACGCCAAAAATCATTTACTTGTTCAAACTCAATTTTCAAATCTTGCTGAAAATGAGCGAGTAATGTTTGATTGTCCCATTCATATTTCGTATTGTTCCACGAGAGAAATCCCTCCACAAAAATTTTGTGATCAATATGAAATTGTTGAATACATTGCGTCGTTATAGATACGAATTTTTGAACATCGACGGAGGCAAACACACTATCAGGAACACCTGAAAATGCAACAAAAATTGCTCCACCAGAATGTGGACCTCTGTAATAACAATACTTATCAACTAAGCCGCAAGTTACGATAGACAGGTTATGCCCGTTGAATGTATCGTCCAATGTAAATTCTGCTGTCGTTAGTGGCTCTAAATTCCAGCGTTCCCCCACTACTTTTGCGTGTGTGGCTACCTGAATAATTTTCTCGGAAAATCCATTGATATTTTCCCACCCCCACAGCCATGTGTTACTTGATGTTGCTTCGCTTCCGATGAATTGAAGCGGATACTTTTGATTTCCAAAAAGTATTACGCCCTCTGAAAAATCAACATTCCAGTCCTGCCCCTTTACCACCTGCTCACTACAAGCAGTCTGTATTGCTATCATTTTACCTAAGCAAGCTGAAAACACTTGAAACCAATTTCCTGTATCAATATTGAGATGCTCAATCCAAATATTTTTTCTGTTATCCTGTTTTCTGTCTTTGCCCCAAAATCTCATCTGTATTTCCTCCGTAATATATTTCTTTTATTTCCTCCCCCGCTGCGGGTTCGGATTTTTCAGCAAGTCAGACTTCTGTGCAATCTTTTTCAGCCACTTCTTTTCTTCCTCGGACAGCTTTTTCAAATTCAGCTTGAGCCGCTTACAGATAAACGCCAAAGACGCTTGTTCTGGGTCGCCGTCCTCGCTGGCGACTTCGTCTGCGGTCTGTAAAAAATCTTCCAGAGGGTTGTCCTCCGGGACGCTGAAAAAATCGTCCTTATGTGTTTCCCGCAGGTCGAGGGCTATCTTGTTTATGTCCTGCTGTATCACATAGCGACAAAAGCTGTCATCGTCAATATGGGCGGCGATAAGCTGCCTTAACTGCGGGTCGGTCAGGCCGGGATTGTGCTGCTTCATAATCGTTGCGCTCATGGTATCTACTATGGCGTTTGCGGCCTGTACCTGCTTCACCGCTATGCCGTTCACATAGATTTCAAGGTCAGCCATAAGCCGGGGAAAATCCGGGTGTGCCGCCAGTTCACACAAGAGAGCATTGTCCACCCGCCCGCTTTTCAATAGTTCAATCATATCGTCACTCAAACGCAGGTCTGCAAGCTCGGCGTTTGGGTGATTGTTTGTTTTAGAGCGTCCCAGCAGGTAATCAACGGTCACTTCATAAACCTTTGCCAGATGGATAAGGGCATGGTGGCTGATGTCCTTGAGATCGTCCCCCTCGTAACTGCCTAAAGCAGATTTGGAAAGGTGGGTTTCCTCCGCAAGCTGTTCCAGCGTCAGCCCTCGTTCCACACGCAGGTCTTTCAATCGTTCTTGTATGGATAGTTCCATACTCTCCCTCCTTGTCTGCTTGATAATCTGAAAGTTATTCGCACAATTCCTTACGGATATTTTCGCAGTCTTTCGCCATTTCCAGCATATCTTCATCATCTACCATTTCATGAAGATCATATTCGAGCGGAGAAGCACAGAACTCTGCTAAAGCCCGATTCATTGCTTGATCCTCCTCTGGCGTAGTTATGATTTTTACAAACCTATCTCGTTTTTCCCCATCAAACAGATTTTTTATATTGAACCCACCACTTTTCTTACTCTCAAGAATAAGTGCTGCCAAATCAGTTGCCAAATCAATAGCATAATAAAATTCGTGACATTGTCCCTCCGAATCAATGTATTCTAAATTGGGTGAGATATGGAAATTCCAGTTTAGTTTGCTAAGGCCAGTATCATTGAATATCTCACTCAGAGGTATTTCAGTTTTGCCTTTGTCATAGAGGTAGTCCACCAAGGTCAGGCTATCGTCTGTGCCACCGATATAGTTATACCATATTTTTTAATATACATTTTATCTCCTCCTTATCACTTCCGCTTTGTCGTTCTGTTTTTTATTATATCACAATTCCGAGAGCGTGGAAATAGCTTGTTTTCCGGGCTGATTTCCTACCTTTCGGACATACGGCACAGGCAATCAAAAAAGTATACACTTGAGATAGTTCATCGATGGACAGCACCTTGAAAACCGAATGACCGTCCGAAAAGAAATACCCCGGCCGGGGAAGCACCGCAAGGAGCCGACTTCTGGACACTTTGTCCAGAGGTCACTTCGGGACAAGTTGTCCCGAAGCTGTGGGGAGCGTGCCAACGCCGGAACACGCCGCAGGAATGGGGCAGGAAGCCTTTTCGGGGCGAACGGCAAAAGCGAAAAATGGAGGGAACACATGAGAGAGAACCCCTATAAAGACTTGCCACCGCTGGAACGCAGGCCGGACGGTTCCCTTTACCGCATGACCCCAGCGCAGAGGAAACAGGCGGCCAGCCTGATACGCCGGAAGTGCTGCTGCTGTGAGGACGGCAACTGCATCGTTCTTGACGATGGGGACACCTGCACCTGTCCGCAGACGGTTTCTTTCTCGGTCTGCTGTAAGTGGTTCCGCTGGGCGGTTTTGCCGCTGGACAAGACGCTGGAAGCGGAGATTTTCCGGGATAAGGACTTGAAACGCTGTGCGGTCTGCGGCGGTGTGTTCGTCCCTAAATCCAACCGGGCAAAATACTGCCCCGGCTGTGCCGCCAGCGTTCACAGGCGGCAGAAAACAGAAAGTGAACAGAAAAGGAGGTCTGCTGTGGACAGTTAGGAGTGAAAAAAGCCTTGATTTATCAGGCTTTGCAAGCCCCAAAACGGGGCAGGTGGTATAAAGTATCGTCCACCCCCGGAAATGCCGTTCTAACTGTCCAAAAAGCACACTATGACAAACACGATTTATATTCATCAGCCGGAGAAATCGGTCAGCTTCACCCGGCTCCCGAATTTCCTCTTTGAAGCACCTACATTTACGCCCCTGTCCAATGAAGCGAAGATACTGTACGCCTTTATCCTGCGCCGGACAGAACTATCCCGGAAAAACGGCTGGGCGGACGAATACGGGCGCATTTTCCTGTATTATCCAATCTGCGAGGTGGTCGCCCTGCTCCACTGTGGGCGGCAGAAAGCCGTCAACACCCTGCGGGAATTGCAGTATGCGGAGTTGATTGAGATTAAGAAGCAGGGCTGTGGAAAACCCAACTGTATTTACCCAAAATCCTATGAAGCGGTTTCAAACACCGACTTCAAGAAATCCGGTTCCGGTACGCCGGAGGCCTGAAAACCGTACCTGACAAGTACGATAATCAGCCCTCTTGAAGTACGGAAATCGGACGGAAGATAGAAATACAAAGATAAAAAGATTGATTTATATTCTATCCATTCCAATCCTATCAGAGCTATTTCCGGCGGGATTTTCCTGTGGAAAAGTCCCGGAAAGGAACGGAACGGGGAAAGGAGTTTCATGGCACAACGCAATTTTGCGGTTTGAGAAACACAAGGGCAACCCGGCAAGGCCGCTGGAAGCCCATCACGAACGGCAGAAAGAGCAATACGCCAGCAACCCCGACATTGATACCAGCCGAAGCAAATACAATTTCCACATCATCAAGCCAGAGGGCAGGTACTATCATTTTATTCAAAACCGTATCGAACAGGCCGGTTGCCGTACAAGGAAAGACAGCACCCGGTTTGTGGATACGCTCATTACCGCCAGCCCAGAGTTTTTCAAGAAGAAGTCACCAAAGGAGATACAGGCGTTTTTCCAGAGGGCGGCAGACTTCTTAATCGGGCAGGTAGGCCGGGAAAATATCGTGTCGGCGGTGGTACACATGGACGAGAAAACGCCCCACCTTCATTTGGTCTTTGTCCCGCTGACAGAGGACAACCGCCTGTGTGCAAAGGAGATTATAGGGAACAGAGCCAACCTAACAAAATGGCAGGACGATTTTCACGCTTATATGGTGGAGAAATATCCCGACTTGGAGCGTGGGGAAAGCGCCAGCAAGACAGGCAGGAAGCATATCCCTACCCGTCTGTTCAAGCAGGCGGTCAATCTTTCCAAACAGGCAAGAGCTATTGAAACCACGCTGGACGGTATTACCCCGTTCAACGCCGGAAAGAAAAAAGAGGAAGCCCTCTCCATGCTGAAAAAGTGGTTCCCGCAGATGGAGAATTTCTCCGGGCAACTGAAAAAATACAAGGTCACAATCAATGACCTGTTAGCGGAAAATGAAAAGCTGGAAGCAAGGGCAAAAGCCAGTGAAAAAGGCAAGATGAAAGATACGATGGAACGGGCAAAGCTGAAAAGCGAACTGGACGATTTACAGCGGCTGGTTGACCGTATCCCGCCGGATATACTGGTGGAACTGAAACGGCAGCAGCGGCAGACAAGGGAACGGTGATTGATGGCAGAAAACATTTCACGCCGCAGCATGGCGGCACTGCACTTTGAAAATTAAATACGGAGGTACTATGGAGCATATCAGATACAAAAAAGAAACCGAAGTCGTGACTTTTCAAGGAAAGGAAATCACGCTGGAAAATCTCTCCCCGGTGTTCACGCTGGAGCAGGAAGCGGCAAAACGCCGGGAGCTGAAACAGCAGCTTTATGAGGTATTCCGCAAGTATGCCGACAAACGGCAGAGTGAGGAAGCCGGGGCATAAGGTTTCCCGAAGCCATCGTTGATTTGCGGGGCTGCTGGCGGTATAATAAAACTGTCAGCAGCTCCGTTTTTTTTTAAGAAAAGGAGCGATAATATGAACAATCGAATAGACGCAATCTATGCAAGACAATCGGTAGACAAAAAGGATAGCATTTCCATTGAAAGTCAGATTGAATTTTGCAAATACGAATTGAAAGGCGGGAACTGCAAGGAATACACAGACAAAAAGGGTACAGCGGCAAGAACACAGACCGTCCGAAGTTTCAAGAACTGGTGCGGGACATCAAGCGGGGCTTAATTGCAAAAGTCGTGGTTTACAAACTTGACCGTATCAGCCGTTCCATTCTGGACTTTGCCAACATGATGGAGCTGTTCCAGCAGTACAATGTAGAGTTTGTGTCCTCTACGGAAAAGTTTGATACCTCCACCCCGATGGGGCGGGCGATGCTGAATATCTGTATCGTGTTCGCCCAGCTTGAAAGGGAAACGATACAGAAGCGGGTAACGGACGCTTATTATTCCCGCAGCCAACGAGGTTTCAAGATGGGTGGAAAAGCCCCTTACGGCTTCCATACAGAGCCGATCAAGATGGACGGTATCAACACAAAGAAGCTGGTGGTAAACCCAGACGAAGCGGCAAATATCCGGCTGATGTTCGAGATGTACGCCCAGCCCACAACCTCCTACGGGGACATTACCCGGTACTTTGCCGAACAGGGGATTTTGTTCTACGGCAAGGAACTGATACGCCCCACGCTGGCGCAGATGTTACGCAATCCTGTCTATGTGCGGGCAGACCTTGATGTGTACGAATTTTTCAAAAGTCAAGGGACAATCATTGTCAATGACGCTGCCGATTTTACCGGCATGAATGGCTGCTATCTGTATCAAGGGCGGGATGTGAAGCCCAGCAAAAAGAACGACTTGAAAGACCAAATGCTGGTGCTTGCTCCCCATGAGGGCATTGTCCCCTCCGACATCTGGCTGACCTGCCGCAAGAAGCTGATGAACAACATGAAAATCCAGTCTGCCCGAAAAGCCACCCATACATGGCTGGCGGGAAAAATCAAGTGCGGGAACTGCGGGTATGCCCTTATGAGTATCTTCAATCCCTCCGGCAAGCAATACCTTCGCTGTACGAAACGGCTGGATAACAAGAGTTGTCCGGGGTGTGGGAAAATCATTACTTCGGAACTGGAAGCGGTTGTTCATCAGCAGATGGTAAAGAAGCTGGCAAGCTACAAGACGCTGACAGGCAGAAAAAAAAGAAAGCGGCAAAGGCAAACCCGAAAATCACCGCCCTGCAAGTGGAACTTGCCCATGTAGACAGCGAGATTGAAAAGCTGGTGGACAATCTGACGGGGGCAAACAATGTCCTGTTCTCCTATGTGAATGTGAAGATAGCGGAACTGGACGGGCGCAAGCAGGAACTTCTGGCGAGGATAGCGGAACTAACGGTGGAGGCCATTAGCCCGGAACAGGTCAACCAGATTTCCGGCTATCTCGATACATGGGACAATGTATCCTTTGACGACAAGCGGCGGGTGGTGGATTTGATGATCACCACCATAGCCGCCACAAGCGACAGCTTGAACATCACATGGAAAATCTGACTGGGCATGTATTCTTTTCAAAAAAATCTTCCAAATTCACCTCCCGTCAGAGGTTCCAAAAGAACCCTCAATCAATGGTGAGTAACTCCAATCCATCAGACGGGTAGGCAGACCATGATGTTGTCCAACAATCATTCTTTCCCAAGAAGAGTCATGATTTGCTATCGGAAGCGCATATTTATAAAAATTCCGAAGAATACTCGTTTCTAATTCGACTGATTTTTCTTTACAATTCCGATAAAGGCTAGTTTGTAAAGCATATGTATCGTTGGGAAGTCCTCGAAAAAGTGCGGGTGATCTATAGTGCATCAGCTTGTCATCATATTGAGTTTCCAATACAATTTGTTCAACATCTTGAATCGATTTGATTTTTATTTCTGTAATAGACATTTTGCCTCCTATAGTAAGTAACTCTTTTTTCACAGCCTTTCACTATTTACATTAGCGACCTTATCACTGCTACATCTTTCACGGCTCCGACTTCACTACTTTTTATTACATCTTTCAGCCAATCTTCAATTAAATTTTGCGGCAATCTATCAGGGCTCCAAAAATCAACTCTTATAGAATTACTTCCAAAGTAGTATCTTCTCATTCTCATCGGAAACGGTGAACAAATTAGTCTTTCTCGTATATTTCTCTTTTTTTCATCTATCAAACTTTTCGGATTAAAATCTTCCATTTCCACTCTACATTGGTATTGATACTCTCTCTCCGAATCAACCGTTTCCGTTTGATTTCTTGCTATCGCTTTTTCCATCTGATCTAATTTATTTAAAATATGTATCAGAACTTCATTCGTAGATCCTTGTGGTAGCGTTCCTTTTTTAGAAGACTTTATAATTGACAATGCTTCCGCATCTGCATCAATCTCTTTAAGTATTGCGTGAATCGGACTTTCTCTTTTAGCCAAATCAACATTCAATACATAACTTCTTATCGCATCTTTTAAGTCCAAACTTCCTTGTGGATCATTGACATAGAAAATTGTCCGTTCCGGCATAACATCAAATGGAAGATTCGTCCCCTTCTCTGCAATCGTGAGTACAGGTTTTCCTAAGCAGTACCGAATTGCCAGCTCATACATTACATTTGGATTGTTTCCCGTCAAATTGGCAATAGCAAGCTCATCTTGATAGATTTCCTTTATGATTTGCTTTGTTATTGTTCCTGTCTCTGTGATTTTATGAGCTGCCACAACCTCATAATCCGGCTCCAATGCCGGTTTTATAGCCGCATCTATGATTCCATCAATGTGACGACGAATCGAATCATTATCATTGCCGATAGGTGTTATTATGAAACATCTCTTTTTATCCGTTCTTTGCTCTGGCATTTTATATTTTCCTCTCCAAACCCGACTATCTTTTCACTCAATAATGCTTTACTTCAACTTTACTTTTGCCATCTGACTTAAAATTGCACTCCTTGCTCCATCACTCAAATAGGCCTCGTTCAGTGTTTTCTTGGTATAATTCAGATATGTTCCAGTCGTTTTCTCCGTCAGAAGTGCCGTAAAGTAACGTTCCCAGCTGAAATAGTCTTTGCCATCGATGTAGTCAAACGGTGTCTGCAATATCTGTGCAACCTCCGTATCTTTCAGGATTCCAGAGGTAAGGATCAGCCATTCAAAAGATTCCGGCAAATATAGCATTAGATTCTCTCTTGTCTGCACCAACTGCAGCACTCTGTCCATCTCCGGACCAAAAGCAGCACCGTCCGCAATCACCAGAATCTTTTCATCCTTATGCACCTTCAAATAGGAAAACACATTTGACTTTCCGTTTGCGGTGTCACACTTCATTTGATGTTCCGCACAGACCGCATCAAAGAATTGATATCCCGAATTGCTGTCCTCTGTCAAGATCTTCTCCGGTTTAATATTTTCAGTCGTACTATCCGGGTAAATTCGATAGAACGAATGATAGCTCTGTTTCAGTGAGCCATACTTACCAGAGGTTCGGATTCCATACACTTCTTCCACACTGTATGGCAAGGCTGGCAAACCCTCTCTGGTTACGATGACATAATAGTTATCCGTCTGCTGAATCGCACGCGCAAAATCTTTGGTCTTGACAAACTCGTTTCCCTCGTCGATAAAAACAATGCTGTCCTGAATATTGTCAAGTTGTCCCTTCCAAAGATTTCCTTCTACCACATAGCAGCCTTTATCACAATTTAGAGAGACCGGCCCATTTTCTCCATCGTTCATATGCGTACGAATCATATCCACGAGGGTCGTTTTACCCGTTGCGCTATCCCCGCGAATGATGGTTAAGTTGCGCCGCAGTTCAAATTCATATTTCAGGTACTTTGTGCCAACGACCACTTTATGAATACCTTTCATTTTTGTCAGCCCCTTTACACAAACTCACCTGCGACCAAAATCAGCTCTTCCATACTGTGAACGATTTGATTCGTATTCAGCACTTTTACTGTAAATGGCTTTTTGCCAAAATCCATCAGGTGACGCAAATTCACCGTGCGATCCTCCTGCTCTGCAATTTTGAGCAGCCACTTTGCACAGTTGTTACCACAAGTCGATACATTGAACACTTTCTCCGGCTCAACTTTACCAAAATCAGTGTCTTTACGCCACCAGACAAACCAATCGGTGGAATTTTACCCAAGACCGGGCTGTCAATTACACCACTGTCGATAACGGTAGACTTATCCACATCCTGAATCATTTCCTTGACCATCGGGTCAACGATCCAGCCTTCCTCGTAATCATATTTGAAATAGGAAGCTGTATTATACACAGTTTTCTTCATATCACCGTAAAAATGTTCAGCATCTTATCACCTCATCGATGTGCATACTTCTGCTATCATTGTAACCTCTTTCAGCTTACAAAACAAGATGCAAAAAAGCTCTTGGCCTCCATTACAGAAGCCAAGAGCTTTTTTATCTTCTTTGTCCTACCAGATTTTATTTCCGGGGAGACTTAATCGCAGCCTGAGCGGGTGCCAAAATTACAGAGTATTGGGATTTACGGTGGTATGCCGTTTTTATTTTAAGCAGGCTATAAAACACATGATATTGAGCCTGGCAGCAGACTTTGTGTTTCAAGCACCGGTATAGCAGACTAACACTTAGCACGAAATCACTTCTTCATCCAGTGCTTGAGCCAGTATTCATAGACCCCAACATATTCCCGATAGAGCCCTGTTTTGTCCGGCGTACAAAACAACTGCCATGCCTGCTGAAGAAATGGCTTTGACCATTCACCTATGGGCTTTTTTTGGCTTTCAGAAATCTTACCAACTGACTGTAAGCAGTTTCACGATTTTGCGGTAAGTAGGCCGCTTCACTGTTCAGGTTGAGCTTGTCGGAAAGTTCCTTGTTAAGTTCCGTGTCGGTTGATCCTATCTCACCATTTCTTTGGTAGAAGATTGTATCCATCTGAGCTTCATCCAGCGGATTCAAGCGCATTATCTGCTGATCTTCTTCCAAGATTCCACGGTAGGCATCGCAAGTCTTTTTTGCATTTTCCGTAGAACTCCGATTTCCGGGACACACGCCCAGAAGATTTGAAAAATCCGTAGCCGCCTCATCCGTCAACTGATTTTGCGGATCAAGGTGTTCAATATTCAGATAGTTGAGTTGGTCTGCCGGATCAAGACTTACACGACGCATACAATATGCGCAAAGGTAACCTTGGTCTCGTGCCAACTGCTGCCGTGTACCGTCCTTCGGCATATCTTTATAGGTGATTTTTAACGGCGGGGATGCTTTGCGACAGTTCTTTTTATACTCTCGCAAGTCTCGCGGTTCCGTTTCTGACTTTTTGATATACCTCATTCCGGCCACTCCATTTGCTCGATTTCCAGACTGCTTCTGGCCTCATAGACGGACGGATCATCATATCCCAAAATCTGTTCCAGATTTCCCAGCACCTCTTTGGCTTTTTGCGTAATCCTCCTTATGGAGAAGCTCCGAGAATTTATCAAAGAGCTTTTCAATTTCAATCGGACGATCTCCAACCAGCAGGATGCTTCGCAGAACAGTGTTTACATCCTTGCCATAGGCAGAATCGATTTGTGTTGCACTGCCCTCATGTTTCAGCAGAATAAGATTTGCATCCTTATAGGAAGTAATCACTTCCGGGGAATGCGTGGATACAATAAACTGAATATTGGGAAAAACCGTTGTCAAATCATTCAGGATTCGCTTTTGCCAGCCGGGATGCAAGTGCAATTCAATCTCATCAATGATGATGATACCGGGTGTTTCCAAAACAGAATCGCCGAGCTGAGGATTCAAAACAGCCATCCGGTGCGCAATATCTGCTACCATATTCAGCACAGACCGGTATCCATCACTCATCTCAGACATCGGATGAAGCTCATGTTCACCATTCCGATTAACGTATTCAACAACAATCGCCCGATACCTCTGGCGATATTCCACCTTAACATGCTGCGTTTCATCATGGTCGATCAAATCCGCAAAGCAGCGTTCCAACGCCCGCTGGACCGCGCTCACCTGCGGAATAGGTCCTTCCTGGCTGACAAGAAGGGTCATGTCGCTGAACCACTCCATAAGCTGCTTGTCCGTGGCCTGCTCTGCGATGCAGTCCTGATAGCCTTCAAAGCGGGATTTCAGCTTCTGTTTTCCCTTCTGTTTCGCCTGCTTTTGTGCCCACAGGCGACCCGTACCATAGTAAGCAATGAGCGGCAGTACCGTTTGCGAAGAAGGAAGTGCTGCTTCTTTTTGAAGTTTGGATGCAATTTTTTTCAGATCCGATGCTGCACCATAGGCAGTTTTGGACTTTGGCCCGCTCAGTGAGCGAGACCATGTACAAGCACTACCGTTTACAACACCCTGACAGGACACTTCAACCGGATAAACTTCGCGCTGCTGGTAAATTTTATTGGTTTCATACGCCACATGGCGAACGTCTTCCGCTTTAATGCTGCGTGGAGAAGCATAGTCAATTCCAAGGAAGAAAGTGCTGGCGGCGGTCAATGCACCCATAAGCAGAGAACTTTTTTCCGCTTCCGTTGTTGCCGATCACAACATTCATTTTAGGATTCAGCGGAATCTCGGCATTTTCAAAGTTCCTGAAATTCTTCAAGGTCAGATTGTCAATACGCATAGCTGCTTCCTTCCAAAATCCAGATTTCATGCGAATTGATAGGCCGAGCACCCGGTGATGGGCATAATCCCCTATCATAAGTTGATTTTATCACATATCTTTTGGTGTTTCAATCGAAATCAGGCTGATCTTCTTTGGCAGGGGGCGAAGTCTGATACGTGTTGGCAAAAACCATATCCTGAATCCACTTACAGAGTGCCGGGTTTTCGTTCACTGCCTTATACAGTTCAATCGTCGTACTCATGGAATCGAGAATCGCCTGCATCGTTGCACGGTCGCTTTCAACACGAGCATTCCGTGCATCTGAGTTTTTTATAGCATTCTGATAGGCTTCGTCTTTACTGACGATGGCGGGCAGATCAGCAACCTGCTTTTTACCATAGCAACCAAAAACATCAATCTCAGAATTTCATTTCAATTCGTCAAAAAAAAACTCACTTTCAGCTGTCACACAAACTGAAATGCAATCGGCATCAGTTCTTCCATGCTGTGCACCACATCACCGGTATTCAGTACTTTCACATCCACCGGGAATTTCTTCTTGCCGAAATCCATGAGATGCCGCAGGTTGATGGTTAAGTTCTTCTTTTTCGCCAGCTTCAGAATAAAAGGTGCACAGTTATCGCCACAAGTCGAGGCATTGAATACCTTTTTCCGGGTCGTTTGCCATCAGCAAAAGCGTTTTCGTGCCGCCAGACAGTTTTTCCGGCGAGATGACCCCCAGAACCGGGCTTTCCACCGCATGAGGGCCTTTGACGTCGGACTTATCAATTTTCTTGATGACCTCTTTAGCAAAGTCAGCCACTCGTCCTCGTAGGTATAGTTAAAATAGACCGACGTATTGTAGACTGCCTCCGGCATATCTCCAAAGTAGATGTTCAGCATGGTATCACCTCGCAGATGTGAGTCATTTGCTATTATTGTACCTTCTTTCCACTCACAAAACAAGACACAAAATGCCCGCTGGCTTGATAAAGAAAACCAGACCTGTCTGATCGGACGAAAACCATCCCAAATGTCGAAACTGGATTTATTGCAGTCTGTAATGATTTTTCCATTTGTCACAATGAAATTGAAGGGCAGAGATCGAAAATACACTGCCTTTGATCAAATCGCCCTATAAGAAATCCCAAAAAGCAGTTTATTATCATCCTATTAGATTTCGATCTATGGATAACAGTGTCATAAATCACCAGATAGAATGCTCTGCGTTTTTATAGTAGTTGTTCCTCCTGATCAATTTCTATTTGATTCATAACATCCTGATAAATCACAAAATGAGGTGTTTTTTATGACAATGGCAAAGAAGCTCCCACTTTTAGCACCTTCCATTCATACGTTTGAAGTGAATGGAACGTATACCGATTGCGAAGCGAACCGCACAGTTTTTATGGCAATTCAAAAAATGGTATCCGCTGGAAAATACTATCGGATTCCGTATCACGGCTCCTCGAAAAAAGGCTACTTTATAAAAGAAAAGATGGCGGTTTGGCCATCACATTGGCAGATTATCCAGATTTTAAGAAGCGATACATAACGTTATCTGGTGTGAACCTCGCTCGGATCGCAGGTGATCCGTCTCGTTTAAGTTTAACAGATTTATCGCCAGAAGGTTTGGTCATGCAAGAGCAGGCATTTCTGAATGAATTGGAGCAGCTTGGACTCCTTGAAATTGAGGGTTCTGTTAAATGGAAAATGCACCGGTTGGATATTACACAAGACTTCTATGTGAAATGCGATCCCTCGCTGATGGTAAAAATCATTCGTTATGCAGGAAGCGTTGACCCGTACAGGAAAGGTCGCGCACTGCACTATAACCAGCACAATGAGATCCGAAGCTGTAAATTTGAAAAAACGTGGTACGATTTTGCACTCTATGACAAGCATCAGCAGCTCTTAAATTGCGAAAAGGAGAGCTATCCGATTTCTCCGGATGATCTGGAACGCTCAAAAAATCTGGTTCGATATGAAATTCAATTAAAGCGCCCCAGTCTGAAAGAATTTGAGCACAATAAATTGGAATCGAAATCTTCAAAGTTCCGGTTTGAAAATCATGCGCTGTTTCATTATTTTGACAAAATCAGCGATGATATTCCGCTCTTTCTATATCGGTATGCCGTCGATTATTTTGGCAAGCATTCGTGGTATAACGTTCCAACTGCTCTGAAAGCCGTACAAACGAGCAACCTTGATGACGATACCAAAGAACTTGTCAGTGCGTATTCACCTTCGCAAAATACAAGTTTACCACCCATATTTCCAAGAGCTGCATAGTTTTCTTTTCTTTTGAAGGCTTTTTTCATCCATACAAAATTTTTTTTCTGACAGAGTGCGTTCCTCTTCCTTCAGCGCTTTGTAGATGTTTTCATTGTTCTTCTGTGTCATGATTGTGACCTCCCAAATAAATAATAATTTGCTTTAGACATCGCTTTTATGTCTTCCACGCCATTATTATAAATCACTTTGAACGACCCGAAAATTCTAGTATATGCCAATATTTCATATCTCCTCAAGCACCATTTGTTAACAATTCACTTGTGTCAGCAAACAAAAAAAAGCGTCAGCAAGTCCTTTTCTCGGTTACGTTCATGGACTTGTTAACGCTTTTTTCATTATTTCGTCACATTTAGAGCTTTACCTTCTTTTCTCTAACATGATAAAGTCTCTCAATACATTGCATTAACTCCTTCTCACATTTCAAAATACTTTTTTGTCTATGCGCTTATACACCTCTTTATTCTGTAAATCATCTCTCGGATATTCCTCTTCAAACTTAGCAAGTGTTTGCTCCATATTATCAAGACGCCATATTCCCTCTGAGGACTTATAAATGCGTTCATCAGCCCATGGGTACAATAATGCAATTCTTTCCTCTATTTTCTTTTTATCCAGCTTGATTCTTTTGACATCTTCCAGCGCACGAAGTCCCTGAACAATAAGTGTTTCGTAATTAAGAAACTGGGCGCGCTGCTGGTATCGGCGGCACTGTGCGCTGGCATGGCGGCTCCTGCTTTTGCTTTTGAAGGCGAAGCTGCCCCCCGGTGGAGCAGCCGGTTCTGCCGGAAGTCGTGGAGGAAGATGTTGTCACCGTCACGGACGAAACCTCTGGTGCCCTGACCCCGGAGGGCAACCTGACGCTGGTGGACGACTATCACACCTCTTACTCGGACGGCTCTGGACAGCAGTTCATTACGCTGGTGTCGAAGTCGGGCGCCACCTTCTATCTGGTCATCGACCGCAACGCCAAGGGGCAGCAGACCGTTCATTTCATGAATCTCGTGGATGAAGCCGACCTTCTGGCTCTGATGGAGGAAGATGCTGCCGATGCTTATACCGCTGAAAAAGAAGCGGCGGCGCAGGCGGAACTGGATAAGCTGAAAGCTGAGGAAGAAGCCAAGAAAGCTGCGGAAGAAGCGGCGGCATCCGGCGAGGAACAGCCCAAGGAAAACAAGGTCACAAAGATCGCATCCGGCTTTCTGGGTGTGGTCGTGCTGATTGCGCTGGCGGCAGGCGGCATTTTCTACGCGTTCACAAAGCAGAAGCAGAAAAAGCAGGCAGAAAAAGAAGCCCTTGACCCCGATGCAGACTACACCGAGGACAAGGGCGATTTTGAGATTCCGACCGATGTGCCGGACGAGGAGGAAACCCCGGACGAGCAGGACACGGAACCCATCTGATTTTAAGGCGGCGATTGCCGCCTTACATACCATAATTCAAACTAGATTGGAGGGATTCTTATCGCAAAATTGATCGTGGCGGAAAAGCCATCTGTCGCTATGTCCTACGCCAAAGTCCTCGGTGCGACTAGCCGTCAGGACGGTTATCTGGAGGGCAACGGCTATCTGGTGAGCTGGTGCATTGGTCATCTGGTGGAACTGGCCCCGCCCAATGTCTACGATGCCAAATACGTCAAGTGGAGCATTGCAGATCTGCCCATCCTGCCGCAGAAGTGGCAGTACCTCGTGTCTACGTCCACCAAAAAGCAGTTTGGCATTCTGCAAAAGCTGATGAACCGCCCAGATGTGGATAGCCTTGTCTGTGCAACGGATGCAGGGCGTGAGGGCGAACTGATTTTCCGTTTGGTGTACCAGCAAGCGGGCTGCAAAAAGCCCTTTTTCCGTCTGTGGAGGGCTTTGCCCACCTCAAACCGTCAACTGAATACGATGCCTTGTACAAGGCGGCTTTATGCCGGGAACGTGCCGACTGGATGGTCGGCATCAATGCGTCCCGGCTTTTTTCGTGCCTGTACGGTCAACCGCTGGCGGTGGGGCGTGTTATGACCCCGGTGCTTGCCATGACGGTGGTGCGGGAAGCCGCCATTGCCGCCTTTGTGCCGGAGAAGTTCTACACGGTTGCCCTGACCCTTGCAGACGGCGGCACTGCATCCAGCAAACGGTTTGCACAGAAAGTAGATGCTGAACTGCTGCTTTCCAAATGTCGAAAGGAGGGGCGCATTACGGTGCAGAAGATGGAGCGCAAGGAAAAATCCGAGAATCCGCCGCCGCTCTATGACCTTACCGCATTGCAGCGGGATGCAAACCGTCTGTTGGGATTTACGGCACAGCAGACCTTGGATTATGCCCAAAGTCTTTACGAAAAACGGCTCATCACCTACCCCCGCACGGACAGCCGATTTTTGACGGAGGATATGGCGGCATCCCTGCCGGGGCTGGTGGCGAACACGGGCAAGGCGTTTGCCGTGGAGGAGCCTCTTTCCATCCATCTCGCAGATTATGACCAGTAAATCCCCAGTGCGCTCCTGCGAAGATGTAGACGAACAGGCACTTTCCTATGCGGAGATCAAGGCACTTTGCGCCGGAAATCCGCTCATCAAGGAGAAGATTCCCAATGTCGAAAAGATGTCGGCGGAGTTCACCGAACTGATCGCCAACCCGCCCAAGGTCAGCTACCGGGACGGTCACTACTTCGTCTTTGACGGTCAGCATACCATCGTGACCCGTCGGGCGATGAACGGCGGGCAGGATCTTCCGATCATCTGCAAGGTGTATGAGGGACTGACAGAGGAAGAAGAAGCCATGCTGTTTTCCCGGCAGACGGGCGTTTCCACGCCGCTGACCGCTGGCGCAGAACTGCGCGCCGCTTTGGTGGGCAAAGACCCGCAATCTCTCGCATTTGTGAAAGCCACCGAAAGCACCGGTCTGCAGCTCGGTCTGGACAGCTACCGTGCCCCGTGGAAGATCATCTGCATCCGCACGGCATTCAAGGAGTACAAGACCTACGGCGCAGACCTCTACAAAGAAGCCCTGACCATGCTGGCAAAGGGCTGGGAGGGTGACCCCGATTCCCTCCGCTCCGGCATCCTGCAGGGCATGGTTCGCTTTGTGGCTCTGTATCAGGGCGAGTATGACCCGGAGCGTCTGGTCAAGCGGCTGCACACTGTTCATCCCATGACGTTGGTAAACGACGAGAAATCTCTGAGCGGCACGGTCAGCTACAAATATATGATGCTGATCCTGCGCACCTACAACGGCTCCAGCCGCTCTAGGAGCCTTCCTATCAAGCAGTGAGTTCTCCTATGGAAACAGTTCTAAAACGCCGCAAATGCCGTCCACAGGGCGGCTTTTGCCTACATAAGGAAAAAAGGGGGATGATTGCTACCGTTTATGTAACAAAGAATTTCGGCTTTCGCCGGGGCGAGATCTACTTTGCAGACCTTGACCCGCACTATGGTTCTGAGCAGGGAGGTAAACGCCCTGTTATTGTGATTCAAAATAATACAGGAAATAAATTTGCGCCGACTGTGATCGTAGCTGCTGTGACCTCAAAAGTCTCCAAGAAGCCAAACCAGCCCACCCATGTTCTCATTGAGAAGAACCCTGCGTTCAGCCGTCCGTCTGTGGTGCTGCTGGAACAGATCTTCACCATTGACAAAGAGCGCATCAACAGTTTTATGGGGATGACCAGTGAGTGGGAGATGGTGCAAATTGAAAAAGCCCTGAAATGCAGTCTGGCTCTGAACGGAGGTCGATAATATCAACAAGAACACTTATTCTCCCCTTTCCCCTGCTGTTCCTCCTGATGTTTTCAGCATTGATGCAACTGCACTAAAGCTGATCTCCCTTTTATTTGACAACAACCTGATCTCTGCTGAGGTCTATCATCAGGTCCTTAGCAGATATTCTGCGTAATGTCAAGGATGTCGCTGACACCGGCGACATCCTACCTATTCCCTTCGCAATCTTCTATACTACGGGCAAAGGAGGTACAGCGATATGAACATCACACAAAGAATGTACTTTGGGCAATTCCCATTGGACAAAGACCGTGACCGCCGCATTGTCTTTTACGGTCGTGTTTCCACCCAGCATGAAGCACAGGTCGATGCACTCGGAAATCAGATGCAGTGGTACGACGATCAGCTTCGGTATCATCCCAACTGGCAGGTCATAAACCGCTATATTGATGAGGGCATCACCGGCACCTCTGCCAAAAAGCGTCCTGCGTTTATGCAGATGATTTCCGATGCCAAACGTGGCAAATTCGACCTAATCGTCACCCGTGAGGTCTGCCGCTTTGCCCGCAACACTGTCGATACCCTTCAGCTTACCCGTGAACTCCGCAATTTCGGCGTAGAGGTCTTTTTCGTATCCGACAACATCTGGACGATGGACGGCGATGGCGAACTCCGGCTTTCCATCATGGCAACCATGGCGCAGGAAGAAAGCCGCAAGATTTCAGAGCGTGTTCTTGCCGGGCAGAAGATAAGCCGGCAGAACGGTGTGCTTTACGGCAGCGGCAACATCATCGGCTACGACCGGGATAAGGTCAACCGTACATACGTTATCAACGAGGAACAGGCTGCAACCATACGAATGGTTTTCACGCTCTATTCTCAGGGCTACGGGGAAAAGGCGATCGTCAATGAACTTTCTCGGCTGGGTCGTAAGGATGGGCACGGAAACGTCAGTTGGTCCTGTACAAAAATCAGCCGCATCCTTCGCAACGCAACGTATATGGGCTATATCTGCTACAACAAGTCCAAGGTCAACAACTATCTTGAAAAGAAGCGCATCAACAATCTGGACGAAACTTCCTTCGTCTATGTAAAAGGCAACTTTGAGCCGATCGTATCAGAAAGCCTTTGGCATGAATGTGAGCGCATCCGCAAGTCCCGTATTTCCAGCCTGCGCCTTCCTGATGGAGAAACAAGGCGTAAAGGAGCCAGAACTACCAAGAACCTGTGGGTGTCAAAACTTCGCTGCCGCTGCGGTTCTTCCTACCGCATTTTCAACTGGCGTAAACTGAAGGACGGAACGCCGGTCTTTGGCTACCAGTGCAATATGCGAACCGTCAACCCGACCCGTTCCTTCGTTTTGGAGCACAACATGACCCAGCAGCTCAGTTGTGATGCCATTTCCATCCCGGAGTGGAAGCTGGAACTGATGGCGAAGAAGATCTTTGAAAAGGTCTGGGGCAGTCAGAACAAAGCCATCCTTCGAGCCTGTAAGATGATCGAAAGCTGCCAGAACGGAAAAGCTACAGCACGAATGTCCGCTGCGCCGATTCAGAGCAAGATTGAAAAAATCAAAAAACGCAAGCTGAACTACGCTGCCATGCGTGCAGACGGCGAACTGCCAGGAGAGGAATACCAAGCTCTTTGCAAACAGGCAGATGACGAGATTGCCCGCTTGGAGCAGGAGCTGAAAGCCCTCTCCCCTGCGCCCGAACCGCAGACGGTTTCTTCGGACATGAAAGCGATCTACGATTTTCTTTCCCAGAAGGTCGATGTGCACGGTGCCTGTCTTGCGCCGGAACTGATCGAGCAGTTCGTTGAAGTGGTCACCCCCATTGCCGATTACTCCTACCGCTGGAAGCTGAACACCGGCTGCAAGAAGTCCAAAGAGGAGCGCACCGATCTGATGGCTGTATCGGAAAAGCCCATCCTCACCTTCACCATCGACTTTGAAACCGCCAAGCGTTACCGGGAAGCCAACAAGATGCCCCACCAGTTCCGCCGTGCAGCGTGGACCGACCTAACTGTGGAGGTGTATCTGTGATGCTTCTGGAAAGCAGCCCCGTGTTAAACGCAATTCACCTCATACATGAGCAAACAAATAAGGCTCACCGCCAAAATTGACGGTGAGCCTTATTTTTATGCTCGATTTTTAACGATAAGCCGTTATAAAAGCCTTATGCTCTCGGTTTTTAATAGCAGCCTGGGCAGCGGCCAGACGGGCGATCGGCACACGGAAGGGCGAGCAGCTGACGTAGTCCAGGCCAACATTGTGGCAGAACTCGACGCTGGAGGGATCGCCGCCGTGCTCGCCGCAGATACCCAGGCCCAGGTCGGGACGGGTCTCACGGCCATCGTGAGCAGCCATCTTGATCAGCTTGCCGACACCGATCTGATCCAGGTGCTGGAACGGATCGCTCTCGTAGATCTTCTTCTCGTAGTATGCACCCAGGAACTTGGCAGCGTCGTCACGGCTGAAGCCAAAGGTCATCTGAGTCAGGTCGTTGGTGCCGAAGCTGAAGAACTCAGCTTCCTTCGCAATATCACCAGCGGTCAGAGCGGCACGCGGGATCTCAATCATGGTACCAACCTGGTACTTCATGTCAACGCCAGCCTCAGCGATCAGCTTGTCGGCAGTTGCCACGACGATCTCCTTGACGTACTTGAGCTCCTTGACCTCGCCCACCAGAGGGATCATGATGTGCGGGGTGATCATCTTGCCGGTCTCAGCGGAGACTAGAGCAGCCTTGATGACAGCGTTGGTCTGCATCTCGGCGATCTCGGGGTAGGTGACGGCCAGACGGCAGCCACGGTGGCCCATCATGGGGTTGAACTCATGCAGGCTGACAACCACGTTGTTCAGCTCTTCGGTGGTCATGCCCATGTCCTTTGCCAGAGCCTCGATATCCTCAGCCTTGGTGGGCAGGAACTCATGCAGAGGCGGATCCAGGTAACGAATGGTCATCGGGCGCTCACCCATGATGCGGTACATCGCGGTGAAGTCTGCCTCCTGGAACGGCTCAACCTTTGCCAGAGCGACTTTGCGCTCCTCAACGGTACGTGCGCAGATCATCTCACGGACAGCAGCGATGCGGTCCTCAGCGAAGAACATGTGCTCGGTACGGCACAGGCCAATACCCTCGGCACCCAGGTCAACGGCCTGCTGTGCGTCACGCGGGTTATCGGCGTTGGTCATGACCAGCAGCTGACGAGCCGCGTCTGCCCAACCCATGAAGCGGTTGAAGTTCTTGTTGCCGGTAGCTGCAACCGTAGCGATCTGCTCGCCGTAGATGTTGCCGGTAGAACCATCGATCGAGATCCAATCGCCCTCAACGAACTTGTGGCCGTTGATCTCAAAGGTCTTAGCCTCTTCGTCGATCTTCACATCGTTGTCATTGCCGCAGCCGGAAACACAGCAGGTGCCCATACCACGGGCAACAACGGCCGCGTGGCTGGTCATGCCGCCGCGGACAGTCAGGATGCCCTGAGAGACCTGCATACCGACGATGTCCTCGGGAGAGGTCTCCAGACGGACCAGAACAACTTTCTTCATCTCGCCGGACTTGACCTTCTCCTCTGCTTCCTCAGCAGTGAAGACGATCTGGCCGCAGGCGGAACCGGGAGAAGCTGCCAGGCCCTTGCCGACGACCTCAGCTGCCTTCAGGGCAGCAGCGTCGAACTGGGGATGCAGCAGGGTATCCAGCTGCTTGGGCTCCACGCGCAGGACAGCCTCCTGCGTGATCATGCCCTCGTCCACCAGGTCGCATGCGATCTGCAGAGCAGCCTGTGCGGTACGCTTGCCGTTACGGGTCTGCAGCATGTACAGGTGGCCGTCCTCAATGGTGAACTCCATATCCTGCATATCGCGGAAGTAGTTCTCCAGACGGGTTGCGATCTCAACGAACTGATCGTACACCTCAGGCATCTGCTCATGCAGCTTGCTGATGGGAGACGGGGTGCGGATGCCCGCAACGACGTCCTCGCCCTGTGCATTGATCAGGTACTCGCCCATCAGCTTCTTAGCGCCGGTGGCGGGGTCACGGGTGAATGCAACGCCGGTACCGGAACGATCACCGGAGTTGCCGAAAGCCATCTGCTGGACGTTGACAGCGGTGCCCCACTCGTAGGGGATCTCGTTCATCTTGCGGTAGACGTTTGCACGGGGGTTGTCCCAGCTGCGGAAGACAGCCTTGACAGCCTCGATCAGCTGATCACGGGGATCCTGGGGGAACGGCTTGCCCTCGTTCTCCTCATAGATCTTCTTGAAGATGCCGACCAGCTCTTTCAGGTCATCAGCGGTCAGGTCCACGTCGTTCTTGACACCCTTGACCTCTTTCATCTTATCGATCTCGACCTCGAACAGGCTCTTCGGGACCATCATGACGACGTCGGCGAACATCTGCACGAAACGGCGATAGCAGTCGTATGCAAAGCGGGGGTTGTTGGTCTTCTTGGCCAGGCCCTCAACAGCCTCGTCGTTCAGGCCCAGGTTCAGAATGGTGTCCATCATGCCGGGCATGGACTGACGCGCGCCGGAACGGACGGAGACCAGCAGGGGTTTGCGTTATCGCCAAACTTCTTGCCGGTGATCTCCTCCAGGCCCTTGACGTGCTCGAAGATATCCGCAGTGATCTCATCGTTGATCTGACGGCCGTCTGCATAATACTGGGTGCAGGCCTCCGTGGAAACGGTGAAGCCCTGAGGCACCGGCATACCGGCGGCAGTCATCTCTGCCAGACCGGCGCCCTTGCCGCCCAGAATGTTCTTCATGGTGGTCTTGTCGCCGCCGAAGGCCTTGTTGCCCTCGCTGAAGTAGTACAAATACTTTTTGCTCATGCGTTCTTTACCTCCCAATTGGTGGCCTCCGGCGCAACGCTCCGGCGGTCTCATCGTTTGCTCTGTCTTTGGTCACGATGAACATTTGTTATTGTGAATGCTAAACTATTATACCAGAAATCCCGGGTCATTCCATCGGTCAAAGCGCCAAATTTAATTGATAAATTTTGTGCAATCTCTTGCATTTCACTCACTTTTACGCTAATATAGAATGGGAAGAATTTCGAGAGTATTTTCTCATTTTTCGTTGTTTTTCTCGCTTGTTGGATACAACTTACTATCCATTCAATTTGTCGCATTCCGTCTCACTGCCCTTTCTGGCCGAGTTTGTCGCTCAGTTGGGCATTCCGGAGGAGGTATTTTTATGAATTCCGATTTTTCCGCCGCCCGCGCGCGGCTGGATGCTGCCGAGGCAAAGCGTGAAGAAGTGCTGCTGCGCCACATTGCAAACGGCGTTATGATCGAGAGCCGTACCGTAGAGATCGACGAGAGCGTCGTCATCGCCCCCGGGGCAAAGATCCTGTCCGGCACCATCCTGCGAGGCAAAACCGTCATCGGCGCGGGCTGCGTCATCGGCCCCAACAGCCTCATCGAGGACAGCACCGTAGACGAGGGCACCACCGTCAACGCCAGCCAGGTGTACGGCAGTCATCTGGGCCCCCACAACAACATCGGGCCGTTCACCCATGTGCGGGTCAACACCGTCACCGATTACGGCGTGCATCTGGGTGCCTATGTCGAGACGAAGAACTCCAACTTCGCCCGGGGCAATACCGTCAGCCACCTGACCTACATCGGCGACAGCGACGTGGGCAAATACTGCAACTTCGGCTGCGGCACCGTCACCTGCAACTACGACGGCAAGGATAAGTTCCGCACGACCATTGGCGACTACTGCTTCATCGGCTGCAACACCAACCTCGTGGCCCCCGTCACCATCGGCGACGGAGCCTACACCGCCGCCGGCAGCACCATCACCAAAGACGTGCCCCCGCAGGCACTTGGCATCGCCCGCGAGCGCCAGACCAACCTCGACGGCTGGGCCGAGCCGAAGATGGAGGCCTACATCGCCAAGAAACAGAAGCTGGAAAAAGAGCAGAATCAGTAAACTTTTGCAAAACGCCTGTCGGGACGTGGTTTCGGCGGGCGTTTTGTTTGTTTTTTTCACCCATCTATGCTATACTGAAAAACTGTACCACACATTATTAGAGAAAGTGAAAAGGCAAGCAACACCATGACAACTGCAAACGACATCTGGCTCATTGCCGGCCTCGGCAATCCGGAAGCCAAATACGACGGCACCCGCCACAACGCGGGCTTTGCCGCGCTGGACGCCCTCGCCGCCAAGTGGGGCATCTCGGTCAACAAGAGCAAATTTCAGGGCCTGTGGGGCCAGGCGAAGTGGAGGGCCACAAGGTCGTCCTGCTCAAGCCTCTGACCTACATGAACCTCTCGGGCGACTCCATCGCCCCGCTGGCAGGTTTCTTCAAGATCCCGGCCGACCATGTCATCGTCCTGTGCGACGACATCACCCAGGCCCCCGGCAAGCTCCGCATCCGGCCCTCCGGCTCGGCAGGCGGGCACAACGGCCTCAAGAGCATTATCGCCCGGCTGGGCGGGGAAAACTTCCCCGCATCCGTCTTGGCGTGGGTGCCAAGCCCCACCCGGATTACGACCTTGCCGCCTGGGTACTGGGCAAGTTCCCGCCTGAGGATGTCAAAGCGATGACCGACCGCTACCCGGACATGGAAGCCGCCGCCAAACTCATCATGGACGGCAAGCTTGGCTTCGCTCAGAGTAAATATAATGGATAAACCTCTCCGTCTCGCATCCGCTCGACAGCCCCTCTAACAGGGGAGCCCTTGGCAAAGAGGTGTCGTTTTCGATGAAACTGATTTGCGTTTGCTGAAAAACGTCACGGAATGCCAAAGCCTCTCACTTTGGGAGAGGTGTCTGCGGAGCAGACGGAGAGGGCAAGGATGCTGCCAAAGAGCCAGACACACAGCGATACGCACCCTGCTTGTCAGAGCCATCGTATCGCAACGCCGCTGGAGTAATTTCACCGGGCTTGCCCTCTCAGGCGCTGGCGCGCCAGCTCCCCTGGCAGGGGAGCCCTTGGCAAAGAGGTGTCGTTTTGCTGAGATTGATTGAAGTTCGATGGAAAACGTACCGGACTGCCAATGCCTCTCCTGTCAGGAGAGGTGTCATCAAGCGAAGCGATGATGACGGAGAGGTTCTTCATCAGAGAGGAGGTCTACGATGTACG
>VOFD01000056.1_pt1 | contig 62000 bp, 67 predicted proteins | sample 5384101 | NCBI WGS metagenome assembly VOFD01 (sample SAMN12384723, study PRJNA508395) | human gut metagenome | isolation source: healthy gut C | host: Homo sapiens
TAATGAATAAGATTATATACAGTTTCGGAAGAATTCGCGCATTTCACGACGTCCAAGGAATAGGTGGTTTTCTACCGTCCTACAACTTAGATTCAGTTCATTAGCGATTTCCGGAGAAGTTTTATTTTCAAAACGGCTTAATGTATAAATTAACCGACGTTGTTCGGGCATGGCAGCCAAACGGGTCCGTTCCATTGTCATTAAATCATCACCGATAATTTTTTCTTCGGTTTCATTGGTAGAAGTAGACATAGTATCATAGATGTAGCTGTCTATCTCCTGCTTCTTATAATAACGACGGATATAGTCGATTACAATATTGCGGGCAATAGTGAACAGAAAATATTTCACAGTGTCCGGACGGAGCATTTGTTTGTAGTCCAACAGACGTACAAATACATCTTGGGTTAGATCCTCTGCTTCGTAGCGATGAGTGATACGATAAGTAATATAGGTAAGAATCACCTGATAATATTCTTCATAAGAATGGGTGATGATGCTGTCGGAAGTGTTAGTTGTTGTCTCCATAATACTATCTTTTTTCGGTTTTGATCACGATGCAAATATAGAGGGATTTCGGATATAACAGCCAGAAAATAAAGCAGATCAATCTCAACGAATCTAGTTAGACTTATTTAAATACATTCTTCTCATTATCAACAATTTACATTCGCATCAAATAGAGTATCACTTTATAAAATGAGACTCCATACACTAAAATCTACGCATTTTTGCTCCACTTACACCTGTTTGCCCTTACCTTTCTCTCCTTTTCAATCTCACCATTTCATGATCTTACCGATTCATTGTCTCATCAACGGCTTTGATGAAACATAAACATTAAGAGAAAACTTTCATTTCATTAAAGATAAACTTGCTTTGCACTTATTGCAAAGTTACATTTGATTAAGGGTAAACTATAAATGCAAGCTTCAATTATATAATTGCAAGCTTTGTTTTTATAAATGCAAGTTGCAATTATAAAAACAAAACTTGCATTTAAAGTTTGCTTCCTATAAAAAACAACTTTGCAATAGGACCAAAAGAAGTTTATATAGGGAGAAGAAGAACTTATCTATTAATAGATTATGGAAAGAAATAAGCGGAAGAAAGAAAGTCACTTAGTGAATCGGGAGCCTTCACCCTCTATCCCCGACGAACAGGGAGAAGTGAAGGGGTGAAGGGAATATGGATGCAAAATAGATTTCAGGGATAATAAGTCGAAAAGTTACTCTTCTTTGGCTGTGCCGCCAATACTACGGATGTATTCATTCGGAGTAACTCCCGTACTCTTTTTAAATGAACGGAAGAAAGAAGCACGCGAACTAAAACCACAAAGTTCTGCAAGTGCAGTCAAAGTATAGCGGGAATATTGGCTGTCCACTACCATCTTTTGAATTGAGTGACACGGTATTCATTGATAAAGTCATAGTAAGACTGATTTAGATACTGGTTCAAAAGATACGATAATGAGTGTGAAGAAGTATCCAATGCAGAAGCCAAGTCCCCCATTTTTAAGTCGGGATTGATATATGGCTTTTCTTTCTCTACATAAGCCACCAGTTTCTTATGAAGTTCTTTACATTCCTCTTCGGTCAGTCTATTCGTCTTATATTTCTCTTCAACAGCAGAAGAAGCAAGTAAACGACGCATACGTTTCCAGACATAATATCGTATAAAGGCTATAATTCCTACAATTAATAAAATGGAAAATCCCCATCCCCACCAGGGTATCATAGAGCGTACTGTCACTCGGCAGATAGCTTCCGACTGCTCATTTCCCGGAAGACGTACACGGAAAGTATAAGTTCCGGAAGAAAGTCCGTAATAGGAAACTTCGTTCTGTGCAGCCAATAGTTTCCAGTCCTTGTCCACTCCCTCCAGTCTATATTCATATAGTAAGGCAGACGGCAGACCATAGGCAAAATCAGTGAAACAGAAAGTCAAATTATTCTGGTTGTATTTCAAAGAGGAGCTGGTGAAAGGAACGCCATTAGCCAGTATATCGGTAAATACGATCGGATGAACCTTGCCACGCACTTCGTCCACACGTTTCGGATCGACATAAATCAGTCCTTTGGTGTTACCAAACCACAATAGTCCTTTTTCATCTTTATAAGCGGCTCCATTCGTAAAAGTTGGTCCCGGCACTCCATCATTGAAAGTGAAAGCATCATACTCCTCTCCCTCTTCTTTAATACGCAACAATCCATCATTGCAAGCTACCCACAGCCAGCCTTGGTTATCTTCTATAACAGACATCAGCGAATTGTCCGGAAGAGTAGAAAAGATAGAGCGATTCCGGAAACGATCCATCGTTAAAGTAGATGTAAACAAGCTCCCTTTCTCACGGATAAAATAGAGGTTGTGTTCAGCATCTTCGTAGATCGTACGCACCTTATCCCGATGAACGAATCCCTCCGGAAACACATTAGAACGTAAACTTTGAGAAGCCGGATCATAAATACACATACCGGTTTCGGTAGCAATCCATCCTTTACCCGTAGAATCAAAGCTTACTTCATACACATTGCCCTCCGGCAGTTGGGAGTTAGCACTGGTAAAGTGTTTGATCTGTTTGGTCTGTCCGTTATAACAGAAGAGTCCGTGTGAAGTACCTATCCAAAGATTTCCTTTTTGCATCCGGTTTCACACAGAATATATGTCCCTTTTGAAAAAGCTCCGTATCTCCTTGTGCAAAATATTTAAGAGATAACGTTCCCGGATCCAGTACCATCATACCGCCACCATACGTACCGATATAATATTCTCCTTGATAGAAGCTGATTGTCAGTATCAGATCTGAAGTTAAAACGGGCTTTACAAAACTTTTCACTACTCCGGAAACCTCATTTATATAAAACAAACCATCACGTGAACCGATGACTTTCTCTTGCCCTCTGTTTACGAAAGAACGAATGGAAAGATTTGCCGAATTGAACAAAGGTGGATAGTCATACGTGCGGAAAAGGCCATTCTGATAGAGTGAATAATCCAATCCTGCCTGAAAATGTCCCACCCAGACAGCACCTCTATCATCTACAAGTAAGGAATAAATAGAATTACTGCGAATTCCTTCCTTATCATTGACATCGTGGTAGAAGCGGCGTGTCACTTGTTGGTCTTTATGTGAGAGGAAATGGACGCCATTACCGTCAGTAGCTATATATACGGTCTCTTTTCCATCGCTGGAAATATCAGAAATGACATCACAGCCTAAAGATACCGCATGAGAGAATGTTTCCTTTTTATATCGAAACGTACTACACCTTGGCTCATTGTACCTAGATAGAGCGTTTCTCCGATACGGGTCAAACAACGGAAATAATCTGTTTCGGGCACATTCTCTTGAAAATGCCAGGAATCAATCTTTCCGTCTTTCAGCGAATAAGAAAACAGTCCCTGCACAGTAGCCAGCCATAATACGGTTTGATCTTCATTTAAACAAATATCCATGATTCTGTTACAGGCGGCAAGCATATTCCGATCTGTCAAAACCTGTAGTAATTGACCGTCTTTATGAATAAACAAGCCTTTCTCCGTGCCGATATAAAGAATATCCTCATTAGCCAACAAAGCATTCACGGCAAAATCAATCTTTTTCGGGGACAATTCTTTCCAATTGGCTGTTTGTACGGTCCAATCGCCAAAGTCCGATTCCATTTCCCACCCACAGTTGCCTGTTGGCTGTTTCTGTAACGCTGTTTACCCGTTTCTTTCTTCCTGATTCAATGCCCCGGAATTCAAAATGGCGTACTTTTACTCCATCAAAACGGTCGAGACAATTATCTGTCCCTAACCACACAAAACCTTCGGAATCTTTATAAATAGCATTCACCAACAGCCCGGAAAGGCCGTCGGACATCACGACATTACGGAACGTGTAATCCTGGGCTTGTAGATTGACCCCACAAACCAAATATATTATTAGAAGAATCAGATATTTAATCGTGTCTTTCACCTACAATGGGCTTTTTTCATATTAAACATGTGACAAACTTGCATAAAAATCTCCAAAAGGAAGTACTTCTAATAAAAAAGTCATCCCTTCGTATTTACCATATGCACATAGACAAATACGAAGGGATTAAATTATTTACTCAATGTAATCTAAATAAAAAATCTTCTAAAGCCGCATTAAACTCTTCCGGACGCTCCATATTCATCATATGTCCGCAATCTTCGATCACTTTCAGCTTTCCATTCGGAAGATAATTCAAAATTTGAGGTTCCTTTGAGAACCGGTTACCAGACGAGTGACCTTCCACAATCAAAGCTGGTACGGCAGGGTGGTTCTTTTTCAGCATCTCAATAGCATCCAAACCAGCTACCACGCGCACTTCCTTATGTAACGGTTGCCATGCATCCCATTCGTCAATCATTTGCCATAGAGGCGCACGCATCCGTTCGCGTTGGGTTCCTCCGGATTTCATCAGTCCTTCAAACCACTCCTTCTTCATCACCTCCACTCCTTTCTCTTTCAATGCAGCAATCTCTTCCTCACGTCTCATGGCTTCTTCTTTCGTCATAGGTTCACTCGGACCTTTCGATTTTCTTATGTTTCCACTGGCTAAAAAAGCCGATAACATCCGGTCTGGGAAATACGCCAACATATCGGCAGTGATAAATCCACCCAAAGAAAGCCCGACAATATGCGCTTTTTGGATGTGTAAGGAATCCATCAACGTAACCAAATCTTCAGCATGTGTAAATTGATAATCTTCGGTTTGGGAAGAAGAAAGACCATATCCTCTTAAATCATAGCGAATGACATGATACTTTTTTCGCAAACACAGAAAATTGTTCATCCCACATACGATGGTCGAGCGAATGACCGTGAACAAAAATGATCGGCTCACCCTGACCGGCTTCTTCATAATACAGAAAGCCATTCCCAATGTTAATACGGCCTTGTTTTACGACTAATAAATTACCTTTCATAACTGTTGGTGAAACAACCGGACTACCATAGAAAGAAGAAAAAACATCCGGCTTTCCTGACCGGATAATCCCTTGGAGGAAACGGTAAGAAAGCAGATATTTAATAAAGCAGTAATTAATAAGCGACCGTTCATCTTATCATTCGTTTTTATGTTTCTTAATTCTTGATATACTTTATTTAAATAGACTTTATTCTGATTGCAAATCCCAATATACGACATAGCGCTGGTGATGCAAATCATATAGCGGACGAATCACATCTCCTTGTTCTGTCGTAAACTTCAAATCACTTCCTACCCGCTGCAAAGCACGTTCGGGATGCTTTTTATCCAGTTTCAAAGAAGTGCGCAGATGGGCAGGGACATGAAAATTATAGGTATAATAATCGTTGTAAAGAGCAGGATCAGAGAAGGGAGCAGGCGCCTGCATTCCTTCCGTTCCCCGTTCTCCCGCCAATACTAGCGGACCATATAACAGAGCTGCCTTGTCCGGATTATCGGGAGTAGATTCCAGTTCGATTTGCATGGGATAAGTAGCCGAAATTTGATCGCCATCTTTCCATTCACGGGTAATAGCAATATAAGAGCCCGGTTTCTGCTTTACAGATACTTTCTTACCGTTCACCAGCACTTTCACATCTTTGCTCCATGAAGGATAACGCAGATAAACAGTGGTGCGAACGGGATTTCTCTGCCCGGAAAGTGAAACGTGTTGTTTCTTCTTGTGGAAACTCCGTTTCTTGACGGATGGTCAGTCCCTTCTCTTTCCAGATTACCTGTGAGGGGATAAACAGATTTACATATATTCCTTGATTGTTGTGATAATAGATGGCTTCTCCAAACTTTGCGTGATTCTCAAATCCACTGCCTACGCAACACCAAAAAGAGTTCTCTTTTGTGCTATATAGTTTATGAGAACCGGAAAGCAAAGGCAGGAAATAAGCCACCATACCCGTTTCGGGATCTTGTTGTCCCAAGATATGATTGTACAATGCCCTTTCGTAATAATCCGCAATAGATGAATCGCCCGTCCAGCAGAAAAGATGGCGGCTAAGTTTGAGCATATTATAGGTACAACAGGTTTCCCCGGTATAACCGGTCAGATGTTGGGATAACTTATTCGGGTCAAAGTAGTGTTCTTTATCACTGCTGCATCCCGGGGCGAAAGTATGATGGTCAATCATGGTATGCCAGAAGAATTCCGAAAGTTTCCTGCTTGTCTCGTTGCGGGTTAATTCGTAGTTGCGGGCTTCGGCTATCACTTTCGGGATAAATGTATTGGTATGCTTCGTTCCCAAGTCGTCACGAAGTTCTTTCAACGGGTCGATTACGTCATTGTGGTAGAAATATTCCGCCAGCCAACGATAACGTTCATCTCCCGTGATTGAGTACAAATTGTAGAATGACTCATTGATACCGCCAAATTCATTGCGGATCATAAGCTTACGTGTTTCTTCACTAAGAGGTTTCAGCTTATTGTATGCCCAGTCACCCATTCGGGTGGCGATAGTCAATGCTTTCTTGTTATCCGCATACAGGTATTGGTCTATCAGCCCGGAAAAAGTTTGTGCAGAGTATACCAGGGAGCCCATACACCTTTTTCCCCTGAATATTCCGGTTTATCAGTTCCTCGGGCCAGGCACTCAAATATCCGTTTTTCAGTGCATTCTGCACTTCTTCCAATCCGTTAACCAAGCTATCGCCTTTCAGTTTGAATATCTCACTGCCGGTAGCTGCGTACATCAAACCAAGTGCCGAGAGCATGTGTCCGGTAGTATGTCCGCGAAGTTCGCAATCCAAAGATTCCCAACCACCGAGTTTCTTTCACTGTCATATATCCGCCCTCACGTCCGGCAAATACACCGGCATTGGTACGGAAGCTATGTAGCAGACGATTCACATCTATTGACGTCATCCAGGCAGAATCCCGAAGCATATTATCACGGAAACGACTTGGCAACAGGCGAACATCTTTCAAATCAAAACTTTCCGCTTGAAGGGGAGCCACTGTTTCCTTTTTTTTCAACTTTCCCTGATGTTGACCGGGATATACAGATTGAGCTGACACTATACCCGATACTGTCAATGAACCAAACAAGATTGCCGTAACTAAAATTTTCTTATTCATACTATTTCTATCTTTTACCTATAAGATACGAACAAGGTGCCTCAAACACTCAAAGCTACAAAATTATTTAATTAAGCTACAATTCTTTAATTTAAAGCCCACTTTCTTATAAAATTCATCTGAAACGTCCTATCTTTATTCCCCAAATCAAAGAAAGGAGCTACATGGATTTACGTACGGCAAATGTCACAAGATATATTCTTCCTCTGCGTGAGGGAGGTTCATTGCCTGCTTTGGCCGAAGCTGACGATGAATTTAAGTATGTAGTCAAATTCAGAGGGGCAGGACACGGAACAAAAGCGCTGATTGCCGAACTGATTGGTGGGGAGATAGCCCGTGCACTGGGGTTCAGAGTTCCCGAAATAGTTTTTCTGAATCTGGACGAGGCCTTCGGGCGGACGGAAGCGGACGAAGAGATACAGGATTTACTTCAATGGAGTCGCGGACTGAATATGGGATTGCATTTCCTTTCCGGTTCATTGACTTTTGATCCGATAGTACATCAAGTAGATGGGAAAACGGCTTCGCAAGTGGTATGGCTGGATGCCTTGCTGACTAACGTAGACCGTACCATTAAAAATACCAATATGCTGATGTGGCACAAAGAACTATGGTTGATTGATCATGGGGCTTCTCTTTATTTCCACCATTCCTGGACTAACTGGCAAAAACAGGCACTGGTTCCTTTTGTACAGATAAAAGACCATGTATTATTGCCGTTTGCCGATAAACTGGAAGAAGTAGATATCGAATTCAGACAGATATTAACTTCTGATAAAATCCGTGAGATAGTCAATGCTATTCCCGACGACTGGTTGAACTGGACAGAAGGCACAGAAACTCCACAAGACCTGAGAGATATTTATATTCGATTTTTAGAGGAAAGGATCAAGCATTCCGAACTATTTGTAAATGAAGCGCAACATGCAAGAAAGGCACTTATATGAATACGCAACCATTCGTTTCGTTCCTAAAGTAGAACGGGAGGAGTTTATCAATATGGGGATTGTGTTGTTTTCCAAACAAGCTAAATACCTGAAATCCCTCTATACGATAGATGAGAACAAACTAAAACTATTTTCTTCCGAACTGGATATGAATTGTCTGAAAGAAGGGTTACAAGTCTTTGACAAGATATGCATGGGAAATAAAGAGGGAGGAGCCATAGCCAATATGGATATTCCTGACAGATTTCGTTGGCTGACTGCAGTAAAAAGTTCCTGCATACAAGTATCTCGCCCACATCCGGGATTTTCTCCACTGATTTAGATAAGACTTTGGAAAGATTGTTCAAGGAATTAGTACTCTGATTCCTTGAACAATCTCTTTGTCAAACTAACGGGCAGTAATATAAAAGCTTCGTTCTACTGCTTCAGCAGTCTGCACTTTAGGTTCTCCGCTACGCCCATATTGCCAAGCTACCACTGTCACCTTTACCGGAAATTTTGCACGCGGAGGAATTTTAGTCAATACCAATTTATCCCCCTTTATTTCTGCCGGTCCTTCTTTTACATAATAGTAAACCGGAAGGCCGGAGTCAGCAGTTCCATTTAAACTTATTTCTTTCACTGAGGCTTTTACATCGGATAGTTTCGGGAAAATTATACGTTGGGGTATCCCTTCCTTATTCCGGTAAGGAATACGAATTTCTACCTGCTGAACGGCACTCCGGTAGCTATGATCCTGTTTTACGGAAGCCATCAGACAGATGCTTCCTGTACGTTTAAGATTATCCAATCCCATCCGATAGAAACGTACAGTAAAAGTTGTATCATTCACCACTTCCACCGGACCGCAGATTCTCGACATTCGAATGGGACGTGTACTGTGTTTTTGAGAATATTCGTTCCTTAACGTATCTGTGTACACAGCTTTCAAATGGAAAGTAACTCCGTCCGCCTCGGGTTGAAAAGAAGGAGACATACGTACATGGGATTTCGGATTGAAAGTAATCAGTTTTCCTTTTTGCTCAAAGCCGATGTACTGCTCTGTCTTTCCACGCTCATTGGCGTAATATTTTTCTGTGGCATCTGCCATTTCCTTATCAAAATACCAAAACGCATGGTTCTTGTCTCCTTTATACTTATCATAGGAAGCGGCTTCGGCTGTAGGCTTTTCATTCTTTCGCCAGCGGTCTGCCAGCCATCCATTCTTTGCTTCTACCGGAATTAACAGAACCGGAGTATTCGATGGAAAATGGCTTGGCAACCGATATTGCACTGTCTTTTTCAGAAAGAGGGAAAGATAATCAATCAATTCATCGGATATGTCGAAATGTCCGTGTCCTGCATCAGCAAGAAATGAAAGGGGAGCATTCGGATATTCACGACGATAATCGAAGGAAGTTATCGATCGGTCTTCCCACCATTCGTCCTCCCCCATTACCATTAATGAAGGAATACCTTCAATCGTATGGTTTCCCCAATCCAAATTCGCACGCCCGTAGCCCGTCAAATGAGTTCTGGGAGAATCACCGTGAATAGAGAGTACGGCCAATGTACGTTCAGGATTCCAGGCGGCAAAGTTCCACGGATAAGTAGCCATTGCCGAGTGTCCGATAGGGATGACCGGGGCAAACTCCAGTTCTGTATACCCGCTTATTTCAGACAGGTTCTTCATCATTGTTTCAAAGATTTGCTGGGTACCTTTTGTCACGTCCCAGCGCTGGTCTATTCCGGGAGTGATCCATATCTCTGCAATTCCCAGTTTGCCCATATTCTTCCGAAATTCAGGATGCTCGAAAATTGTTTCTTCGGTCATATTATGTTGCCCGACGATGACGGCACGGACTTGTTTGCAGTTTTCCGGTATCCACAGATAAGGCAGACGGGTGGGCGTTTGTTTCTTCTGAAATCAGCTCTTTTATTTCTACTGACCACTGCCGGGGGCTGCTGCAACTCGGGTAGTCTGCATGAACAGAGATAACAAAACAACAAGAAAATATTTATTCATAATGCTTCTTTTAATTGATTTAACTTCCTATATTACGAATATGGAAAACAAAACACTCAAAAAACGACTATATATATGAAAGATTAAATGCAAAGACAGGGTTATCCGTGAAAATGGTAGCAAAAGCCGTAATTTATATAAAAACAGTTTACCTTTTACAAACTAACTTTGCATACAGGAGATAAAGATAATAAAAACATTAGAATACGCATTTTAATTTAATAGGATTAATTATGGAAAAAGTAAAATTGAACAATGGCATTGAAATGCCTATTTTAGGTTATGGTGTCTATCAGGTTACGCCTGAAGAGTGTGAACGTTGCGTGTCGGATGCAATCAGTGTGGGCTATCGTTCTATTGATACGGCACAAGCCTATCATAACGAGGAAGGTGTTGGAAATGCAATCAGTAAATGTGGCATTCCGCGTGAGGAACTGTTCATCACGACCAAAGCATGGATTTCAAATGCCGGTTACGAAAAAGCTCAAAGCTTCTATTGATGAATCACTTCACAAATTAAAAAGTGATTATATAGACTTACTACTCATTCACCAGCCATTCGGTGATTATTATGGAACTTACCGGGCTATGGAAGAAGCATATAAGGCTGGTAAACTTCGTGCAATCGGTGTCAGCAACTTCTATCCTGACCGCTTTATAGACTTGGCATAATTCTGTGAAATTACTCCTGCCGTCAATCAGGTAGAGACACATGTTTTCAACCAACAGATAAAGTTACAGGAAGTCATGAAAGAATATGGCACTAAAATTATGTCATGGGGGCCGTTTGCCGAAGGACGGAACGACTTCTTTACCAACCCGACTCTCCAGGAAATCGGTAAAGAATATGGCAAATCAGTGGCACAGGTCGCACTACGTTATCTGATTCAACGCGATATCATCGTGATTCCTAAATCGACTCATAAAGAACGTATGATGGAGAATTTCAATGTCTTTGATTTTTCATTAGCACCGGATGACATGGCGGCCATCGCTGCGCTTGATACAGCTAAAACACTTTTCTTCTCTCATAATGACCCGGAGATGGTGAAGTGGTTGATTAATTATAGTAAATAAGGAAATGAAATCCCCTTTACTCCTTTTTGCTACTTTCATTACATGAAAGACAAGGTTAAAGGGGATGTTCTCATTAATTGCGCTCATTATAAAATTCTACGAATCAGCTATTGAAAATAAACTTTCATTCATTTCCGTACGGTTTTCACCACAGAGGACACGGAGGACACAGAGTTTTCAGAGTTCTAATTCAGAGATTATTATAACCTCTGTGTCCTCCGTGTCCTCTGTGGTGAAATAGTTCATTTATATACTGTTTTACTCTAATTCAACTACTGATTTACATAAAAAACAATTTATTTTTCCAATAGAGTGAAATGCAATGCGGCTCCGCCACTCGCTTTTAGCTTCAAAACAAGTTTATCTCCGGCTTTTATCTTCTTATGAGTAGTACGAACCTTTGTACGTGTATTCAACTTGTCGTCATCTTCATAGAGATGAAGCATATACTTCGTTCCCGGTTTCAAAAAATCCGTGGTTAACGTAATGGTACGCGCTTCTGTATTTGTCATTGCTCCCACAAACCATTCTTTTCCGGAACGACGAGCCTGCACAATATATTCACCAATCTCTCCATCTAACGCGCGGCTGTCATCCCATACACTCGGAATTGCTTTCCAAAATTCCAGTTCTTCTTCTCCCTGATAGAATTCCGGTCTGTCATACCAAAACATAAATTGCAAAGGACTGTAATATACGGCTGCCATTGCCAACTGATGTGCTTTCGTATTCTTCACCCGGTTATTGAAATAGCAAAGCGTATAATCTCCTGCACCTGCCAGATAGCGGGTGAAAAGGAAGAGTCGTATTGTGTATGGCATCCGGCATTTCTTCATTACCACGAATACCCTCCTGCGTCATCAGGTTAGGATAAGTACGACTGAATCCTGTCGGACGATATTCGTCATGAATATCTACCATCAGACCGTATTCTCCACATTTACGGACTGCATCATGCAGCCAAGTACTCCAACGCTGATTACCAATCTGTACAAAACCGAACTTGATACCTTTCAATCCCCATTTTTTATACAAAGGCAACAGGGTATCCAACTGCTGCACTAATGCACGCTGATTGACATACACCATAAGCCCGATTCCTTTCGATCCGGCATACTCGCACAAAACTGGTATATCAAGATCTTTATCCGGAGAAACCGTAGTAGCGTCCGAACTCATTTTCATTTCCGGTCCGTACCATCCTGCATCCATGTGCACATACTGAATACCACGTTCTGCCGCAAAGTCAATGGCTGCTTTTACTTTATCTTGTTTTAAGTCGCCAGAACGGAATACTTTCCCGGGTTTGATCCAAGAAGTATCAGCCAGTTTGCAAGCCGGATTCAGATTCAAGACAAGATCATTATTATTAATTAAATCGACCGGACGTTCGCCAACCATGATTACACGCCACGGAGTACTGTAAGGAGAAATAATATCGACGCTACTATACAAGCTTGTCTCCAAAGTGGAAGGTTTCTCTGCCGATAAACGGAATTTACCACGAACATAATCCACCATTTCCGCTTCCAACAGGGCTACGGATAATCCATCAGGAAGTTTCAATGTCAATGGACGCTCACTCTCCTCTTTGCCCCATCCTTTCAACGGACGAAGTTACATAAGGTCCTTGCGCCCAACGTTCATAATACGCCATCGTTCCTTCAGGCATTGTGAAGCTGGTCTGCTCACCGACAATATGCAAGAAAAGACCGTTTGTCATTTCCGGAAAATGATAACGGAAAGCAACTCCTTCATTATAGGCGCGAACTATGACATTCATAAAGTAGTTCTTACGCTTATCATAACCACCGTCTCGGTTGCCATCCCCTTCTCCCTTCTTGAATTTCAAAGTCATCTCATTGTAGCAGTCACGAACTTCCGCACGTTCGCCATATACAGGCTTCCATGTTGCATCCGTTTTTCGTTGTTCAGTCCCTGTCAATTTCAGATTTTCACACCAAAAATGACAAGTATCGTTCGGAACGCCCAACGCCGACTCAAACAGTTGATTCTCAATCAGAACTCCTAATTTACTTTCTTCAATCACCGGACGGTTCTTATAAGTCAAGGTATAATACATCCGTGCATTATCCTCTCCCACCGCACGCTGATAGAAGGTAAAGCGGTAAGCTCCATCAGGAGACATCAGTTCCTGGCGGGTTTCTGTCATCACATCTTGCGCTTTTACCAATGCCGGTATCACCAACAACAAAAGCAAAATTCTTTTCTTCATTCTTCTATTTACGTTCATGTTTATTCATCTTTCCTATTATATACGAACGAGAAAGATATTATACTCAAATGTTTATTTCCTGAAAAAGCTTATTCCATCTGCTCTCTATATAAAGTCGGTGTCATTCCTGTCACCCTTTTAAAAATGCGGTTAAAATGTACAGGTGATTCAAATCCGCAAGTAGCACTAATTTGAGATATATTCATCATACTACTATTCAATAGTTTACAAGCATATCCGATACGCATATCAAGTACATACTCTTTGAATGTTTTTCCTGTGTTTTCTTTAAAGTATCGGCAGAAAGCAGCAGGGTTCATCGCTGTGTAAGAAGCAATTTCATCCAGACCGATAGACTCGGTATAATGTTTATTCAAATAAGCAATCACTTTTTCCATTCTTTCATTACGCATAATCGAAGGAGACGGAGTATAATGAGAAGTAGTCAGATATTTCTTATGATTGCTAGTAGCCATCATCTGTAAAAGTGAAAGCAACAGGATGATTTGCTCCGCTCCCCTGACAGAAGGTATCTGTTTTAATAGCTTGATAATTTTCCCTGAGTGGACAACAGTGAATTTAATCCCCTGCAAGCATCTTCCAATAAATTCCTGATAGGAATAAACTGGGAGTATTGAGAAATAGAATAATGCATAAAATCTTTCTCAAACTGAATATTGACTCCTCTTACTTTCAGTTCGGATTTTTCTTCATTATCAGATTCTTCCCCGTCGTCCGGTGGACTTTGCATACTATGAGGCAGCTCGGAACCGAAAAGAATCAAATCACCTTTTGAATAGGAGATAATGCTGTCACCCACCAGGCAATCCCCCTCTCCCTTCTCCACATAAATAATTTCATACTCACTATGAAAATGCCACGGATACGTGAAACGTGGATATTCATAAAAGCGGGCACGGACGGGATTAGAAGTCGTAATAGTCAACTTCTCATTCATTATCTTCTTCATAAATCTCCTTTCTAAACTACCTTTGCAAAGATAGGTAAATATCTTGCAAAAATACGCATCATAGCATGTATAAAAACCCGCTATTTTTGCATCAATTCATAAAAACATTTGATAGAAACCATGAACGAATTATTTAGTATTGCCGGTAAGGTAGCTGTAATTACCGGAGCAGGTGGTGTGTTGGGAGGAAATATCGCCCAACACTTTGTACAGCAGGGAGCAAAAGTTGTAGCTATCGACATCCGTCAGGAACAACTGGACAACCGTGTGGCTGAACTTAAGCAATACGGTGACGATGTAATCGGTATCATCGGTAATGTACTTGACATCGCCAGCCTGGAGAAAGTAGCCGAAGAAATCGTAGCCAAATGGGGACAGATCGATATTCTATTGAACATTGCCGGTGGCAATATGCCGGGAGCTACTCTTGAACCGGATCAGCACTTTTATGATATGGATATCTCTTGCTGGGAAAAAGTGACTAATCTGAATATGAACGGTACAGTCTATCCGTCTATGATCTTTGGTAAAGTGATGGCAAAACAAGGCAAAGGATGTATCATTAATGTATCCTCAATGGCAGCATACAGCGCTATCACCCGTGTGCCGGGGTATTCGGCTGCAAAAACTGCCGTAGCCAATTTCACTCAATGGCTGGCAAGTGAAATGGCACTGAAATACGGTGATGGTATCCGTGTAAACGCTATTGCACCGGGCTTCTTTATCGGTGACCAAAACCGTCGTGTACTTATCAACCCGGATGGTTCATTGACCGATAGAAGTAAAAAGGTGTTAGCCAAAACTCCTATGAATCGTTTTGGCGATATCAAAGAATTGAATGGCGCCGTGCATTTCTTATGTAGTGAAGCCGCCAGCTTCGTAACCGGAGCAATGCTGCCTATTGACGGTGGTTTCAGTGCATTCAGCGGAGTATAAATAATCGCTCCTGTAATAAAGAAAAGAAATTATGATGGAAAAAACTTGGAGTTGGTTCGGCAAGAAAGACAAGATAACCTTGCCGATGCTCCGACAGATAGGGGTGGAAGGGATTGTCACTGCTCTGCATGATGTACCGAACGGTGAAATATGGACAGTAGAAGCTATTAACGATTTGAAATCATACATCGAATCGTATGGGTCACGCTGGTCGGTAGTGGAAAGCCTTCCTGTTTGTGAAGCAATCAAATACGCAGGAGCGGAACGTGAACAGTTAATTGAAAACTACAAAATAAGCCTTGCCAATTTGGGTAAATGCGGTATAAAGACAGTATGTTACAACTTCATGCCCGTTATCGACTGGATACGTACAGACTTGCAATACCCTTGGCCGGACGGTACCAGTTCCCTGTATTATGACCGCATCCGTTTTGCTTATTTCGATATCCGAATCCTAGAACGTGAAGGAGCTGAAAAAGATTACACCGAAGAAGAACTTCGGAAAGTTGCCGAATTGGATAAGGTTATCACAGAAGAAGAGAAAGATGCCCTGATTGATACAATCATTGTCAAGACTCAAGGTTTTGTTAATGGCAATATCAAAGAAGGAGAAAAAATCCGGTTGCCATCTTCAAGCGGCTACTCGCTTTGTACAAAGATATAGACCGGGATACTTTGCGTGAGAATATGCGCTACTTCTTATCTGCCATCATGCCCGTATGCGAAGAATATGAAGTTAATATGTGTGACATCCGGATGACCCTCCATTCCAGGTATTAGGTTTACCACGTATCGTTACCAATGAAAATGATATTGAATGGTTCCTGAATGCCGTAAATAATCCTCATAATGGATTAACTTTCTGTGCAGGCTCTTTGAGTGCAGGCGAGCATAACGATACACGTGAGTTGGCTAAGAAATTTGCAAAAGAACTCACTTCGTACATTTGCGTAGCACAGCTGCCATGCAAGGGGGGAATTTCATTGAAAGCTCCCATCTTACAGGAAGAGGACATCTGATTGATCTTATCCGTATCTTCGAAAATGAAAATCCGGGATTACCGATGCGTGTAGACCACGGACGAATGATGCTGGGAGATGAAGATAAAGGCTACAATCCGGGATATTCTTTCCACGGACGTATGCTGGCTCTTGCACAAGTAGAAGGAATGATGGCTGTGGTGGATGATGAGAAAGAACGACAGATTGTATTATAATCTTGCAGTACTGATACAGTACAGAGCTTCGTCAGAGCAATAACCAAGTTATTTGTTTCAAGGCGGGAAATATTTTGTTTCACGGTGTGAAACAAAGTGTTTCGAGGCTTGAAACTGATGGTTTCCTGCCTTGAAACTTTAGTTCCAAAGGCTCGAAACTCCAGTTCCAAAAAGCGGAAAACTATAGTTTCTAAAGTTGGAAAATTCAGTCTCAAAGACAAGAAACGACCATTCCTCCGGGCCTTTAGTTATGATCATATGTGAGGGTAAATTTATACCCTCACACTACCTCACCTTTACCCTCACCCACGAAAGTCCGATGGATAAAGGGATTGAGAGCCGGGTGAGAGTGTGAGGGTAAAATCAACACAATCTTTTATTTGTTAGCTACTTTATCCGTATCTTCCCTACAAAATCTTTTTTTATCTATATTCAGTTCTTCCAAAGAGGTGATCCGTTTGCCGTTCAACACGATGTTTTCAAACAAAATATTCTCAACCTTCCTATTCTTATCATATCCTTCCATCAAAGAAGGATTGATATATTTCCCGATACATGAAATATTACGGAACGTTATGTTTCTGACACCTCTGCCGGGCCCTGTGTTATATTTTTGGTTATACATCACCCGAAGATGAAATAACTGTCCTTCCTGAATATGCTCCACACGAATATCCTCAAAAGTAATGTTTTGTGCCAAATTGTGATCTCCTACGTTGATAGTCATGCAGCCTTGATAATCACGATCGTCCTCATCATGTTCCAAGATATCGATATTCTTGAACAATATATCTTCTAAAACTTCATCTCCTGTTTTCGTATTTCCATGTGTACCGATATTGATGGGGTGAGCAATATCCGCCCATAGTGTAGAATTAAGTACACGGATATTACGAGAATCTCCATAATAATTCCAACGATGCGTATAGATGGCTATACAGTCATCTGAATTACGAAGAAAAACATCATCAATCACTACATCCGAGCAGGACATAAAATCCAATCCGTCACTCCAGCCCTGATAACTGAATGATTCAGATTCTTGATAGTAATTCCCTGTGATTGTCCACCGGAAACTGTATAGTGACGGGAGTTAACGACTGTAATTCCATCAATCAGTATATTCTTGGAGTATGCCACCGATATTCCCTGCTGCGGTTCAAGCAACATACCGTGTCCGAGAATCTTTACATTCTCTACACTGTCGCAAGTCAGGCAACCTTTCAGCACCGCTCCACCTTCCAGATAGACAGTCGTGTTGGAAGGAATACGGAAGCATTTGCCTGCCACATCAGTGGGTTCGTGTATGCCGGACTCAAAATACATCACATTCGGATCACTTTTATCAGGCACATTCTCAATGATCGGATTGGCAAACACATGCAGCTTATTCAAACGGTCACCGTTAAATTCTACAGATAGCTTTTTGTGGCTTATCCAATGTGAACAGCAGAAAGTTTCCGTCTATCTTCGGCTGAATGCCTTTGGATAACGGACGCACTACTGCTGAACGGAGTTCTCCGTTATTCTTTTGCACCAGCACTTCCACTTTACCGGAAAAATCAAACTGTACCATGGTTGCATCCGACTTGGTATCCATATCCACCTTTACGTTATATTCGTAAAGATCTACCCAATCTTTTTTCACCCGCTTGCCGTACTTTTACTGTGTAGTCGTCGTTGTGACGGGCATAGTAGATACCTTGTGGCACCGGATAGATGACAATTTCTGCCTGTATAACTCCTGAAGTCATTACAAGTAAAAATGTAAACGCTATTCGTATCAGTCTATTCATTTTAAGTTGTTCATTTATTTTGCATACATCAATGTACCAAGTCCAAGTACATCATATCCGCCGGAATTAGCATCATAATAACCGCCGCCGCCTTCTATTCCTACATATTCGGTAGCAATCTTAGTGTATTTGAGATTATCATCCGAGATGTTTTTTACCCCTTTGTAATGATAGTAAGGCAACGCCCATATCGCACGTTTGATCCATTTACCGTCACCAAGTGCTGTTTGCTCTTCCGGAATCGGATATCCCCATTGACTCTGTTTTTGCCATATATAAGTAGTATATGGTACAGTCTCATTGGTATAATTACAACAAGCGGCATATTCGCAAGCCCGCATGAACAGATTGTCATCATAGGCAAAGAAATCGTCTCCCTGACTCCATGCCAACTGACAAATAACTCCCATCAATCCGACACACATCAACGTGTGCCCTTGGTCACGTCCACTCTCCTGCCATTGAGCAAAGTTATAGTCCGGTGCATAATCGTGATAGATAGCACGACGTAAACGTCCGTTTGTATCACCAGTCTGCAAATGGTCGATACCTTCGTTATAAATATCACGACGATCGGTAACGATGCCGATAGCCATTTTAGCCGCTATATTACAAAGACACCAGTTAGCCCAATAATGTAACGCATTCGTATCGTGATGACGTTTCAGAAAATCATCATTAGCGGGATAGAACACTTTAAGCAACCAATTCTGGAACGCTGCGAAGTCCGCACGATCCCATCCTTCATAATCCCTCAATAATTCACCGGCAATAGCAAATTCATAACCATAAAGTCCTGCAGCAAGCGATAAATTCGTATTACCTGTTACACCTACACAAGTCTGTACCCACTTATTCAGATTCTCCACTGCTTTTTTGCCGCATATTCATCATCTTGTTCAATCTTCCAACGAAGCGCTTGCTGATATGCGATAGTGGCTCCTCTGGCTGCATTCATATAATTTTCATCACCGGAAACTCCACGTTTAATCCATTCCGTAGGATAAGTATCTGCCGTCTTCTGCGAAAACTGACTTTCTACTAATAATTGATAAGCACTTACCCAAGGCTCTTCTCCGGCAGCTTTTTTATCCCGGATACGCTGGAAATCTGCCTCCGTATGCAACCCTTCATGCAGCATGGGTTCTGTTGACGGTTTAAGTTCAACCTGTTCCAAATTTACGTTATTATCAGGAAGGGAATTTTATTCAAATCAGTTTCCACATTGACACCCGGAAGGTCAATGCCGTCACCACATCCTGCCAAAAAACAGGGTAGCGAATACTGCAGCTATGTAATATATCTTTTTCATCATACTTTTTGGTTTAATGGTACACCGCATCTACCATTGATTACGGTGTACCCAATTATAGTTTATTGCTCTACTAACTCTAATTTGAAATTATCTATCTTAGCCCGCCCTTGTTTTACTGTAATCGTACAAACAAAACCAATGACCACATCGGTAGGCTCTTCCACAAGAATATCAACGACTACATCACCCGTACCGGAAATAGAAGCATTTGCCAGACTCTTACTTGGTATATCACTAGTATTTGCCATCTCATTGCCTTTACAAACCGCAACATAACCGGTAAAACCTCTACCGTCATATTCATAAACGTGTGCCGTCAACTTATATTTTCCTTTTTGAAGATGAGATGTCTGATATACCTTACCATCATTTTTAGGATTGTCAAATCCCCAATCTGTTTGTAAAGCCAAACCTGCGTCACTTCCATCACCATATTTCGTTTTAAATGCCAAATCAACAGCAGCACCTCCTTCACCGGCAGTCAAGTTAGAGTTCTGAACTCTCCAATAAGCGGCTTTTGCCCACTCTCCTTTTTTATGGAATCCATTATCTCCACCTTCTTTTACATAGTCAAAAGGCTGTTTATAATTCATAAGTACATATTGAGAAATATCTCCATCCGCCGGCAGAGGTTGTAATATATCACTCTCTACGGGCTGTGTAATGCCTTCAAACACCATTGTTACTTTTCCACCATTGAAACCTTGCGGAACTGTTACTGTTATAGCAGTCGTAGTAATCTCTTTAACCGCAACAGGTACGGATATTCCCTCAAAAGTAACTGTAACAGAATTCTTATCCGTTCCAAAACCTTTTCCTGTAAATGTTATTTCCTGTCCGGCTTTTACTAATGTACCATAAGGATAAATATACGGTGTTTCAACGGAAGTGATTTCCGGAGTTTCCCAAACCTCAAATGTGCCCGATTCGCCCATCTCTATTTCCCTACCCTGAATGATCAGTTTAATCTTCACCGGAGCTTCAGATGAAACTCCTTTTGGAACATTCACTACAATATTACCTTTATCATTCAGTGTCACTTTATCACAAACTGTTTCTCCGAAAAAAGACCTGAATATTTTCAGCTTTCGTACCAAAGTTCTGACCAATGATCGTTACTTCCGCATTAATATATCCGGCTTTCGTTGAAATGCCTGTTACTGTCGGCATCGGTAATACCGTATATTTCAACTGTGTCCCAATAGTTTCAAACGGAGTGATGACAGTAATTGTATAATCTCCGGCTTCCAACGAAACAGGTACAGTGAGTGGAATACTCTTATCTGTCAAATTATCAGTATCTATTGCAGCTTCTACAGGTTCTCCGCCAGCTTTAGAGAAAGTGACTTTCAAAGGCTCCAACCCCTCAACAGACCTATCCAGCAATTCTTGCACAAGATTGGTTCCTGTTATTGCAAATTTACTGTCTGCAAAACCAGATGGAACCGGTTCGCCTTCCTTAGGAATATCAAGCGTTGCATGCTTCAACACTGTGAAAGGATAAGATGCTAAATCAATCGTTTGTTCTGCCATAACAAGTGTCATGACTCCACTGCCAGCTGTTTCGGGAACTTTGGCTGTAAATTCGGTATCAGTAGGCGTACCCACAATCTCCGCCTTTTCTGTGGAAGTTCCAAAAGTCAAAGTGTATAATGCTTTAGAAGAAACAAATTCTTGTCCTTCGAAAACAATACTGGCACCCGGAAAACCATAGGAAGGTTTCACTACACTAACACCCGGCTTACCAAGTACACGATAAACAAGATCAGTCTCTACACGTTGTCCGAAGACTTCAACGGTTATCTTTCCGTTTGTTGCAGATTCCGGCACTTTCGCAAGAATTGCATCGTCGACACAGGAGACTACTGCTGCCTCCGGGGAACCGATAAAAACTTTCACATCTTCTGTTCTGATACCAAAATCACTGCCACTAACGGTAAACTCATTCCCAACATATCCTTCTACAGGATCTATCTTTGTTACAGTTGCCACAGGATCAGTGTAACTCATTGGAACAATTTCTTCGTTATCCTCGTCACAAGCAGCCAATGCGAAAAGCGAGAGGAAAACGGGAAACAGATAGTTATATATTTTCTTCATAATCTTAATTATATTATCACGATGAATTACTCTTTTTTTCTTTTTCCACATCATTCAAGAATCAATTTCAATTCTGTTACCTTAAAGTATGAATTGCCTTTGGCCAGAGAAGTAAGGAATCAATGACAACATCCGTTGTCTCCGCCACTTCAAACGAAGGTGTCACCAACGTACCCGAATCATCATTTGTACCAGCTTTATCATAGACCACACAAACTCCATCTAATTGCTCAATATCAGCCACATCCGGTATATCACTCTCACTATTTCCTTTAGCTATTAATGCAGAAATAAAATTCCCCGCATCATTTACTACCAACGAATAGGCATAAGTAACTTCCAATCTATACTTACCAGGACGGAGCGTAGCAACTTGCCACATTTTTCCCATTCGCATAAGCTTCCTTGTCCCATCCATTCTGGAACGCTAATGTGAAGCCCTCTGCTGCTTTATACTGCATTCCGGTAACAGTAGTATTGTTTTTTGCATTGAAAGATGCCTTATTCTGATTCCATACTGCCGGAGTCCACCATTCACCGTTCTTCCAATTTTCGTCATTTGCCTTGGCAAACGGCTGCTTGTAGTTTTGGAGGTAAAGCACTGTCACATCACCCTTTGAGTTAGGATTAAACATTGCACTACCTGTCATTGTATATCCATGAATAGTTACAGTCACATTACCTGTCTTATAATCTGCAGGAGTTGTCGCAACAATAGTAGACTCATCCACCAGTTCAAATTCAGCCGGTGTTCCATTGAAGCTGACAGAAATATCAGATGGATCCGTACCAAAGTTCTCACCTGTTATAGTGACCTTGTCTCCCGTATCGGCTACCCCTTCACCGTCTTCACTATCAGAAGTCACTGTAATGACACGTGGTGTCGGCAATACTGTATAATAACCGATATTCTCCACCTTTTTATTATAAATCTGTAAAGACAGATTGCCTGTTACTGCTGTTTCCGGCACTTCCACTACCAAACGGTTATTTTTGCAATCGAGCACTTTATTTGATTGAGCTTCACCGAAGAAGACCTTCACAGCTTCTGCACGGTCACCAAAATTGGTTCCCGTAATAACTACCTGTGTAGTGACATATCCGTCCGTTGGATAAATGCTCTCCACTACCGGCACAGGATAATCATAAACTCTATACTTGGGATCTTGCTCACAACCGGAGAAAAGTGCGGAAACACAAGCAAGTATTACCAAGTGAAATGTATATTTGAATAAAAACTTCATATAATCTATGGTATTATACGTTAAACGTTTGAATGATTAATATCCCGGATTTTGTACCAGATTTGAATTCAGGTTGATTTGATTTCTTGGAATCGCCCACAAATAATCTCCCTTAGTAAATGCACAGTCGGATGATTTGAGAAGCACTACACAAGGTAGTTTACCTTTACCTGTCTCTACTTCTTCCGTCCCTTTCGTAAAAATAGCCGGATTGAAAGCACTGGTAGCATTCCCGTTTTCGTCTATAAATGCCGTCGGATAGCTGGCATTACCTACTACCGCACCGCAACGAGACTCATTCAGATTCTCTTCCGCAATGCCCCAACGTTTCAGGTCGTCGCAACGGAAACCTTCCATATAGAGTTCCAAAGCACGTTCACGACGGATCTCATCCAGCATTACCTGATTAACTGTCTTACTCGCATTTGCCGGTACTCCTTCCTGAATTCGCTTTGCCAATGCATTTGTTAGGTTGGCAATTCCCGCACGGGCACGGATTTTATTTATCGACTTATTCAACTGGTCATCTGATATTTCACCATAGCGTTCCATCACAGCCTCGGCATAGTTCAAGTATACTTCTGCCAACCGAAGTACCGGATAATTGGCCGATTCATCTTTACTTTGGCGTTGAATATCAGTAATAGCAAACTTGGAAACACCATACCCACAGTTCTCAACTGTCAGGCTCGTAGCATATGAACCCACATAAGAGGTCAAACGGAAATCCCGGTTCTGAAATTCGTCCCCGGATTCTTATATCCCTGAAATTTATCAGACATACTGACCGGAAGCCCGTCGGTGCATAAAAACATATCAATTAATTTCCGACTGGGACGCATATCCGTATAAATCACCTGATTCAAAGCAACCTGTCCTTTACGCGTTTCCTGACTATATACAGAAGCTATGATAAATTCCTTGTTCGTCGCTCTTCCTGCACCGGCAGGATTGCTAGCTTCTTCTTCAATATTAAACAGGTAACGGCTACTCATATTTCTCATCGCTGCTACATTATTATAATTCCAAAGAGAATAAACAGCATCCCCCATCACAGTTTCGGATAGTTGAACAGATTCTTCCAGGAAAGCATTTACCTGATCGGAAGCCGGACCGGCAGAACCTTCAAAATCTGTAGAAGTGCCATTGTATTTACGCCAAGTAGCTTCATAAAGTAACACGCGAGCCTTAAATGCCTGTGCAGCCTGTTTGCTGATTTTACCTTTGTCGGCAGAGGTTATATTCTGTTCCAACGGCAACCCTGCGATAGCCTCATCCAAATCGGAGAGAATCAAGTTGACAACCTCATAACGGCTATTACGTTTTCCATATAATTCCGATGAAGTCACGTCGAGAACTTTCGTAACGACAGGCACTCCGCCAAAAAACTTTAATAAGTAAAAATAGTTATAGGCACGAAAGAAATGACCTTCGGCTAATTCTTTTTAATATCCGCCAAATTACCTGTATAGGAAGAAACTGCCCTCTCAAACATGTGATTAGTGGCACGAATATTACCATAGCAATTATCCCAACGACTATCGTCATTAGGAACTCCCATCACACCGGTTCCTACACCATACGAATATCTGAAACAAGTGGAGAGATCGGATGCTGCATCCATGTGATCGAATATACTTCCATAGGAAGACTGCCATCCCAATAATTGCCCGTAAAGCCCGTTAGCATATTCACGGAAATGCTCCGGAGTTTTGAAATAAATCACATCTGTCTTGGCATCCAGTGGTTCCAAGTCAAGGAACGTATTCACGCATGAAGAAAATCCCAGTGCGCAGGTGCAAATTAATATATAGTTCGTTATCTTTTTTCATATCTTCTATTCTGTATTTAATTTTCCATAGCTACTATAAAGTGATGTTCAGACCGAACGACCAAGTACGTGCAAACGGGTATCCACTGTTGTTGGAGGCTGCTCCCATTTCCGGGTCGAAACCGTCTCGAATACTGGTAGCTTCCCATAAATCATTGCCAGAGAAGTAAACACGTACTTTTTTCCAGTTTCACCTTGCGCGTCCATATCTGCGGCAATGTAGCCGACTATCAATGTCTTCAAACGGATATAGCGGTTATTCTGCATCATAAAGTCATTATTCTGATAATTCCAGCGTGCAAGATTCGCATTAGTAGTCAAACGAGGGAATTCTGCATTCGGATTGCTCTCTGTCCATGTTTTTCCCAAATATGTCGGGTTCTGATTGGCGGTACGTGTTTGAAAAGGATAAGCCATCCAGTCATTACGGATAACATACTGCTTGCCGACACCTTGGAACATCGCGTTCACATCAAAACCTTTCCATGATCCTCCCAATGTGAAACCGAAAACAAAATGTGGATTGAGTCACCGAGGTATTGCAAATCGCTATTCTCATTCCCTGCACCGGAAATCTTATAATCACCATTCAAATCCAAACGTTTGGTATCACCCGGACGCAACCGGCTTGCACTTCCTGCTCCTACACCAGTCAAATCTTCTTTACCCTCTCCATAAAGTGCATAATAGCGATCTACTTCCGCCTGATCTTTAAAGTAACCATCTGTGCGATAAAGGAAGTACGAATTCAATGGATATCCATTCACTACTGCATTCCAACCGGCCCCATAAGAATCTGCTCCTTCCATCTCTTTCAACAGACTCTTTGTATCACCAATATTAAAGTTGGCATAGTAAGAAAAGTCTTTAATCTGGTCGCGCCATCCGATAGTAAACTCCCAACCTTTTACATTCAAATGACCACTATTCGTTTTAGGAGATTTACCTCCTAATACGCCCGGATAGGTGACATTTACCAACATACCGGTATTATCTTTTATAAAATAATCGAATGTAGCTTTCAAACGATTATCGAAAAAGTTAAGATCGATACCAAAGTTTTTTGTGAAACTTTCTCCCAAGTACGGTCATAAGAAATTAAACCGCCAAAACCTGAAGATACCTGGTTGGCAGGTATAGTTCCAAAACCGGCTGTCCCAAGAGAGACAGTAGATACATAATCGTAATCGCCCAGCCCAACATCATTACCTGAACTACCATAGCTTAAACGCAGCTTACCAAAAGAAAGAACAGGCTTTAGAAACTCTACAAATTGTTCTTCCGAGAACGCCCAGCCCAAAGAGACAGAACCAAAGCTTTTGAAACGATAACCAGGAGCAAACTTGGAATTTCCGTCACGACGCCCCATCAATTCAACCATATATTTTTCCGCATAGTTATAATTCAAACGGGCAATATATGAATAGGTACCATTATGAGTCTTTCCTCCACCGTTACCCTGTGTACCCGTAGCCAAATTCAAATCGTAAATTCCGGCATCCTCAAACTTCTCACGGGCGGTAACAACTTTCTTAGTCACCCATTTCTCGGCATTGATACCGAACATGGCATCTATGTTATGTACTTCGGCAAATGTACGCTTATATTTCAATAGCCCTGAATAGTATTGATACCGGGAATTGTTTGCCTGTACCAGATATCCCGGCTGATGGGAATCTTTAAAATTCATCACATCTTGCGGAGTACTAAGGGTTTGTGTTGTTTCATACACCAACTTCGCCGTCTGCTCGCCGAACCAATTGTAGCACTGTACCGGAAGCGAATAACGTTCCCTGCGATATTCCTCATTTTGAAAGGAAGCAGTACCCTCGAAAGTAATTCCTTTCCAAATATCCACCAATGCTTTAAAATCAACACGAGTGGTCAGATTCTCTCTCTCGTCACGTCCGCCATCCGTTGTAGCTGCTGCCGCATTGCGGTCACCTACATTACCGAAGTTAGCATACCATTGTCCATAAGGATTCTTAGCCGGAAAGAATGGAGCATCATTCCCGTAGAGTGTACGATCGATACCATGTGTGGGCGTTTCGGTATTTGTTTTAATCATACTGGCTGAAGTCTCCAGTTTGAACCAATCGGTCAATTTGATTCCGTAGTTCAAGCGCAAATTCAACTGTTTCTGTCCATCATAAGCAGTGGCCAGATTGGCTTGGTTATCGGCATAAGCTAAAGAAATACGGTAATCGGATTTATCCGTAGAACCTGCTACACTCAAGTTATGCTGGTAGGAATAACGACGGGCAAACAATTCATCCAGGCGATTGGCATTACCTACGAACATCGTACCCCAATCGGCCACAGTCGACTCATAAATACCTTCAATGCCTTGAGCCATCTTTTTCAGATTTTCTTCTCCCCAGCCCCACCAGTCATGCTCCGGCATTTCCTTATTGGCTTCCAGCCACATGGTGGCATATTCCTGCATACTGGGAGAGAAAGCCATAATGCCATTAGTGGTGAAACGCATATTGAAGCCATAATCTACGGTGGTCTTGCCCTTACCTTTTTTGGTAGTTACCAAAATAACACCATTGGCTGCTTTCGCACCATAAATGGAAGCTGAACCGTCTTTCAAAACACTAATATTTTCAATATCATCCGAGTTTAGATTTTGGAATGACTCTGAATTCAATACGGGTACTCCATCCACAATAATCAACGGACTACCGCCATTGACAGATGTCAGACCACGAATCTGGAAATTCAAACCTTCATTACCCGGACGTGAGGAAGAACGAGTGACTACCAAACCCGGAGTAGCTCCTTGCAAAGCAGCACCGACATTGGTAATGGCACGGCTTTCCAATACCTGGCTACCTATTTGTTCTACCGCCCCTGTCAATGTCGCTTTTTTCTGTGTACCATACCCCACTACAACAACCTCGTCCAGTGCATTATTATCTTCCTTTAATACCACTTTAAAATCAGAGCGGTCATGAAGGTTAATAATCTGATCTACATATCCGATATAGCTAACTTTTATTTGTTTGGCATCAGCAGGAATATTCAGTGTAAACCGACCGTCAATATCGGTAATCACTCCTGCATTGCTTCCTACGACCACTACATTACAACCAATCAATGGTTCACCATTCGCATCTGTCACAAGACCTTTGATGATACGGCCTGTCTGGGCTACCATCAAACTCTCTTCTACAGAATCATTTGCATAGAGCAATACACCGGGCGAACCACCCAGCAGCATGGCAAAAGCCAATGCGACTCCTTTTGAACACAAGAATTTGGATTTAATTTCCATAATACTATTAAATTGTTAAAGTTAATATGTGTTTTTCCGAATCTGGTATTTAACCGACTTTGGAGAATTCATTTTTCAAACAAGTACGAACAGTTTTGCGAGCCAGCAATAATTGACATTCTACTGTACGGGGAGATAAGGACAGCTTTCCTGCAATGGCAGGACAAGACAGTTCATGATTGAAACTAAGTTCATAGATCTGACGGCGTTTGACAGGAAGAGCTTCCATAACTTTGTCGTGCATCTTTTTTAGTTCACGATAATGAACGGCATCTTCTGTGGTATTCCGACCGATGTCTTCCATCCTATTATATATATAGGCGACAAAATCTTCCTGTTTATAATAACGACGGATTTTATCAGTTACGATATTGCGGGCGATAGTAAAGAGCAAAGACCAGACTGTATCTTTGTTCACGAATGCCCTGTGTTCCCATAAGCGGACAAAGACATCCTGCGCCAAATCTTCCGCTTCGTGCGGATGGCAAATGCGGATAGCGATGTAGTTCTTGATATACTCCTTATATTTAAGGTAGCATTCAGAGAAAAAGTCGTCAAATGTAGCTTGCTGTTTATTCATGGCATTAAATTTATCCGTTTAACGATGATACAAAAGTAGGAACAAGTTTCGAACTAAAATATCACAAAAGTAACAGATAACAAAACTATCGTAACAAGCATGTATTTTTGCAAAAACGTCCCATTTCATCGGGATAAATCTAACGGTCACTCCAATAAAAAGGGGATGCCGTTACATTAGACGACTCCCCTGTTCTTAAATTTGCATGGATGAAAGCTTTCATCCGGAAGGATTCATTATTTATTATCCTGCGATGTCTGGAAATCCGGTATACGTTTTACGTTCGCACCTTTCATCACACCTCTTTTGATCGCTTCATTCGTATCGGTGATTTCTTTCTTCACACGTTTATAGTATTCTTTTGTCAGTCCTTTCTCTACCGCTTCCGATTCTGTTACTGCCCAAAGATACTGATAATCCATTAACATCAAATCCGGTGCCACTACTTTAAAGAAAACACTATCATTTGCAAATTTTTCACGTAAGTCTCCCAAATAGATGGTATCTGCAGGATTTACCTCCTTAACATTTGCATTATTTTTTGAACTGCTACCTCCGCAAGAGGATAACATCAAACCTCCTACCAACGAAATTAAAACTAATACTTTCATATCAATATATATTATAAAATAAAACTTCTTCTGCCCCAATGTGAACAAGAACTTAAAATTATCTCACTTATTCAGCGCAAATGTAATAATTAAACTACAAACACAAGCACAATGTCATTCTTTTCTTCCCGATTCCTCGGCATATTGTTTGGGAAGCATACCGAACATTTCTCTAAAACACTTCGAGAAATAACTGGGTGAACTGAATCCTACCCGGTTCGCTATTTCAACAATCGGCAACTGGCTTCCTTGTAATAACTGTGCCGCCCGTTTCAAACGGATGCTGCGGATAAAGTCCGTCGGTGTGTGTCCGGTGATGGATTGCAGCTTGCGGTAAAGGCTCATACGCACCATCCCCAGATCACCGCTCAACTCTTCTACACCATATTCCGGATTGTCCATGTTCTTTTCTATATATTCCAGACACTTCTGTATGAGTTGTTCGTCTACTGAAGTAATAGTGATAGCACTCGGATTTACTTCTATGTTTTTACGGAATTCCTGCTTTCTCTTTTCCTGTTGCTCTATCAGTTTTTCAATGCGCACCATGAGCATATCAAAGTTGAAGGGTTTCGACATATAAGAGTCTGCTCCTACTTCATAGCTATTGATCTTGATATCATCGGCAGTGCGGGCCGTCAACAATATCACAGGTATATGGGAAGTCTGCACATTCGTCTTGATCCGACGGCAAAGTTCGATACCGTCTACTTTCGGCATCATAATGTCGCTGATAATCAGGTTCGGATTCTCCTCTATCGCTTTTCGCTCTCCTTCCTCGCCGTCTGCTGCTTCAACCATCTGATATAAATCTTCCAACTGTTCTTTCAGGAAAGTACGGAATTCCTGATTGTCCTCCACTAACAACAGTTTCTTCAGGTTATCGTCAACTATGGATGTAGTGGTTTCTTTCTCTTTAACGTCCGTTGTTTCCGTTCCGACAATTTCTTCCGGCAGTTCATCCGGTTCCGGTTTCAGATCCATCGGCAGCCAAACGGTAAATACTGATCCGCGATCTATCTGACTGTCCACTTTAATGCGGCCACCATGTATATTTACATATTCCCTTACCAAATGAAGTCCGATGCCACTGCCTATTTTTTCGTCCCCTTCATTTCCTACCTGATAGAAACGGTCAAAGATATAGGGAAGATCTGATTCGGATATTCCGATTCCGGTGTCGGATACGGATATTCTCACGTAGTTTCTTCCTTCTATTTCTTCTGTTGCAAGCAGTAAGTCTACCGTCCCGCCTTCCGGCGTATATTTGAAGCGTTGGACAAGAGATTATTTACAATCTTATGTACCTTGTCCCGGTCGAAGAACATATAAAGCGCTCTATGTTCCGATTGGTTCACGAAGTTAAGATGCTTCTCTACTGCCATTGGCATGAAGTTGTTATAAGCCGAAACAATAAATTCCTCCATATCGCCGTTCATCAGATGCAACCTCTCTCCTTTCATTTCCAGTTTGCGGAAATCGAGTAGCTGATTCACCAATGACAATAGGTTTTGAGCATTCTTATAGATGGTATTCAGTTGTTTTTTCATCGCATCGTCTGTCAATCGACGTATCATCATATCCAATGGCGTGATAATCAACGTCAACGGAGTGCGGAGTTCATGGCTTATATTTGTGAAGAAGCGGAATTTCATCTGATCCAGTTCTTCTTTCTGCTTCAACGCTTCTTCCTCCTGCATACGAATCATCTTTTGCCGGTTGCGGCGGTTTATTACATAGATCAGCCCGAAGATTAAGAGAATACCTAAAATTGCATAGAAAACACGAGCGGCCAGTGTATCCCAAAACGGGGGATGAATTACAATTTTGAATGCAGACTCCGGTCCCCATATCCGGTCGTTTCCGGCAGCGGACACACGGAAGATGTATTCGCCCGAAGGGAGATTATTATAGACAACACGTCCTTGTCCATTCTCAAAAAGGGTTTCTGTCCATTCCTTGTCAAATCCTTCCAGCTGGTAACGGAAAAAGGTTTGGGAAGGATTAGGGAAGTTCAGACCAGAGAATTCGAGTGTGATATAGTTCTCATCATATTTTAATTGTACTTCGTCCGAATAACTTAATGCTTTATCAAATAAGACACGTCCGTTATATGTTTCACCCGAAACAACCGGAACATTAAACAAGCGGAATGAGGTAAACAGAGGACGATTGAGGCACTGATTATCTATCATGTTTTCTGGCGAGAAAGCGAGAAAGCCGTTCATCAGCCCCAGAAAAAGCTGATTATCCCCTAGTCATTAACGAAGGAAACTATATAAATCATCCTGACGGATTTCATCTTCCGACAGACAGCTGATTACATGAAAGCCGTATTTATCAGCTCTTCTGTCTACTTTTATCTTATAAATAGAAGTGACTGTCGAAATCCAGAGATCATGGTTCTTATCTTCTACTACGTTCAGGATGGCTTTGGAAAGACCTTCTTCTCTCCCTAATGTGTAGCTTTGCCCATTGTGAGTCAAAACGCTCAAGCCATATTGAGTGGCAAACCATAAAGTTCCCTCATGGTCTTTGAGTATTTGGTTGTACTTGATACTTCCCTGATTGAAGATTGAATTAGCCTGACCGTCTTGCTCCGGTATCCATATTTTATTCGTTGCAGGATCGTAAATGTAAAGTCCGTTATCACTGCCTACGACCAACCGGGATTGGTTATCTATGGCCAATGCATTGGCTACTTTGTATTTTTTGAGTTCGGGGAACTGTTCGGACAATAAGTTTATTTGCCCGTTTTCCGGATTGAATAATCCTACACCACCATATATACTTACCCACAACCGACCGGAAGGGTCTTCGACCATGACACGGATATTACTGAAATCCAGTTCATTCTGATAATCCGTATCGGGATAATCGTAAGACCGTACCTTTCCATGATCTATACAGTAGAGTCCATCGTGGTATGTTCCGACCCAAACACGCTTCTTACTGTCTTCATAGAGTACACGGCAATTCTTCTGGCTGAATTCATGATAGAATCTGTTCATTCTCTTAGTCTCCGGTTCATAACGATAGACACCTTGTGTAGTACCCATCAGAATTTCTCCTTTAGAGGTTTCGAGCATACAGCGTATTTCCTCTCCTTTCCAGTCGCCATTTATCATCTTTTTTATTGTACAGCACTATTTTATTCATGCTGGGATGGTAATAGCACATTCCCTGATTATAGAGTCCTATCCAAACAGAATTGTTTTCCTTGTCGCAATAGATACTCTGAATGCCATTACGTACTGTATTACCTGATAATAAAGGAATGTCCTGTGTCCGGGTTACAGAAAAATTATGCATATCAATGACATAGAATCCATCGATAACGGTTCCTACCCATGCATTTCCACCTTTATCAATGTCCATAGAAGTGAACCATGAATAGTGTCCGAGTCGGATACCTGAAATTTGATTCCATTTTTTATTATAGACATCATAATAGCCTACTCCACGATCCCACATCAGCCAAAAGTCACCATTATCGAGTATCTTCAGAACTACACGGTCATCCGGTTTCAGTTGGTCTTTCAGGAAATCAAGTTGATGCACGAAACGTTTCTTTTTCTAAATCGTAGCAACGGATAGCCCCTTTCTGATGAACCATCCAACTGTATTTTCCATGACTTTCCACCCCGAGCAATCCGCCATAGTATTCCATAAACTCATCGTTCCTGCAAACCTGCTCGATTGATTTTGTCTCTGCATCGTACATATAGACAGAGGAACCCGGCGTCAGAAACCAACAGTGTTTTTCAGAGAATCAATGATGATATCCGCCACTTTATCCTTTAAGCCGAACTGTTGGAATAAAGAATCTACGTTATATATATACTGTTCGGTAGTCAAATCGAAAACACGCAGGCTCTTACGTTCTTTCATCCACAAACGTTTATCAGCATCAATATACTGTTCAGGAATGATATGGTTATATGCTATCGAATATTCGCCATGAATATTGAAAGGGAAATTTGAATAGTTCGCACCGTCATACAGGCTTAACAGCACAGTGCTTCGCACACCGATACGTCCGTCCGGGATGGGGAAAACGCTTTTTACATAGTTATCCGGTAATCCTTCGACAACTCCAATCTGGCGGAATACATAAGGGGACTCTTGCGAGCTAATATAACCCGGATACAATAATCCCATCAGTATAATTAACAAACATACTCGAATTTTCATGGCCATCTTTTTTTGTAGTACTATTATTAAGTACGAACGAGAAATCAAATCCCCTTATCCTGCTTTACTATTATTTTCTGGATTTCGAGTTTATCTCCGGCTTGCTCTATCTGTAAGCGAAGTACGCAAGCTCCTGCGGAAAGAGTGAGTTTTCCTATTTCTCTTTCCGTCCATTGTGCGGAGCAGGGTAATTTCACTGGTTCCGTCTTTACTTCCGAATCAAAAGCTACGGACAATAAAGAATTTCCTTTTGATTGATAAACTAGACAATAGGTGATTCCGGGATGGATAAAGTTACGTCGTTGCGCTTGCACTCCATCTTGAATATTCCCAATCCATACAATCCCAATAATCCATATAATTTTGTTAATCATAGTGCGATTCGATTTCTTTTCTACCAAATGACAAGCAAAGATAGCATTTCGTAGTAAAAGAAGCTCAAATAGATAAGTTATTATCTTCCTATTGCAAAGTTCTTTCCTTCTAATACTAAAGTTACTCTTATCTAATAGAAATCTATAATTGCAAGCTTTGATTATAAAAACGAAAGTTTCATTTATACAATTGCAAGTTCTGATTATATAAATAAAACTTGCATTTATAGTTTATGTTTAACCTAAAAAAAGTTTGGTATTAGAAGAAAAGAAGTTTGCACCTAATGCAAAGAAATTTATCTATTCATACTTCATGTTCCAGATTATGCTATTTGACGGTGATCTTCTTTATATATTCATTCGTGATAAAATCATCTGTGTTTTTCATCTTCACACCATTGATCATCACATTATCAAAGATGATATTCTTGGCGGAGCGTTCTTGATCAAACCCTTTCAATAGAGACGGATTCTCACCCACTCCATTATAAGTGATATTGCGGAAAGTAATATCTTCAATTCCCCCGTCCGGGCTGTTTATCATACTTTGAATTGAAACGGACATTAATATGAAACAATCTTCCCTCCTGAATACTCTCTACACGGATATCTTCAAATAATATCTTACGTACCAGATTTTTATCACCGCAATCCACCGCCATACAGCCCTGATAAAGAAGATCATCTTCGTCATGTTCCAGAATATCGACATTCCGGACGGTTATATTCTCAACCACTTCTCCCACTGCGTCGTCCGGGTTACCGTGTCCTCCAATGTTGATCGGGTGAGCAATATCCGCCCAAAGGATTGAATTCTGTAAAGTCACGTTACGACTTCCTCCGTAATAGTTCCAGCGATGGGCATAGATGGCAATGCAGTCATCACTGTTCCGCATAAAAACATTGTCTATTAATACGTCACTGCAACACATCAGGTCTATGCCATCACTCCATCCTTTACAACTGAAAGACTTTAAATTCTTGATGGTCATGCCAGTAGATTCACCACCAAATACTGTATAGTGATCAGGATTTATGACTGTAATACCGTCAATCCATACATTTTTAGAATGAGTAACTTCTATTCCACGGATCGAATGGTCGAGAATACCACGCCCGACAATGCGTACATTTTCAGCTTTGTCAATCAATAATTTAGCTTTTACAACAGCTCCGGGAGCTAAATAAACAGTAGTATTGGAAGGAATCTGTATCTGTGTATTCGGCAAATCTTTCGGACGATGGACACCCGGTCCGAAATACATCACTTTGTCACTGCTTTCAGTATAAGTTTCTGTTACTAAAGGATTAGCAAACAAATGAAGATTATGCAAACGATCACCGTTAAACTCAATCGACAGGCATTGAGGTCTAGTGAGTGTAAAAAAGATAGCATTGTGGTTTACCGTATGTTGTATACCTATTGCTAACGGACGGATTTTCACATCCTGAATTGAACCATTGTTCTTTTTCACCATCACTTCTACGGGACTGCCTATATCAAACTGTACCATTGAAGCAGATTGTACCCGATCCATATCTACTTGGACTTCATATTCGAATACATCTTTCCATTCACCGCCTGCTTCACGTACTTTGACTGTATAATCATCATTATGTGGCATACCTGTGTTCAGTCCTTCCGGATAGGTTACTAATTGAGCGTTCCCGAATCTTGAAAACACAATAGCTATCGCTAATAAACATTTTCTTTTGCCAAATAAAACTTCTACCATATTCATATCACCAAACTATGTTATACTTTAATTATTCTATTTATTGAAGTTCTTTGCAAAGCTACACTTTCCATTCCGGTCAGGTTGGCAACCCTGGTAACAGAAACTGCCAAACAAGGAACCAATACAAAAAATCTCCTTTATTGTCTATTACGAACAATAAAGGAGATTTACCTAGAGTATTTCTGTTTTTTCAGTTTTCTTATTTCCCGCCTTTTATACTTGCCTCTGCAAAAACACTTCTCTCATAATTATCAGGCAAACCATCAGCTAGCCCGATACGGCGAAATATATATAGAAGGGCGCATTCAGTTTCCCTGTGTGTTTTCATACAATGAATAGTCGGATAATAAAGTGCCTATTTCTTTTCTTATTGGAAAGTAGGCATCTTGAATCTGTACAATAATCCACCTACCATGGAAGCTACGCGGTCAGGTCTTCCCTGTTCGGAGCCATCGTATGTATCGGTACGGATACCGACTTTAGGTTCGGCATACAGATACAAAGAAGAAGCCACTTTCAGCTTTACCTGCACACCGGCATCCATTCCCGGCACTGCTCGGAACTTACCGTAACGGCGTACCAGTCCGGCCGTAACTCCCACAAAAGGAACAACGTCTATCACATGATCGGGGCTATATCCTTTTTGCCAATGTGGCCAGACTCATCATATAATCCATACCCAAACCGGCATAATGGAGATTCATCTTCGACGACGTTTTGGCCTTGTACATAATTGTTCCATTTACCCGCCATGCAGATAACGGAGTGTACCATTTACCTATACTTCCTTTTGCTTCTACACCTGCATTCTTCACCAAATCCTTGTTGGCTACGAGCAAGCTACCCAATCCAAGTGCACCGGAGATGAAGTAACGCTTGTCATCCTGACCAAACACACTACGATTGGCTGCTTTTGAATAAGGAACAAAGCGATAGTGGAAACCTGCATTGACTCCTACCATCACGTCTTTCTGCATAAAGCCCAGATTGCCTTCGATGAATTTATCTCCATACAAGCGAATCTGTGGTTCAATATACAAACCGAGAAAATCATTCACATGCCATAATCCCTGTATGCCCGCATTAACACCCGGTTGGAATTTATGGTCTGATTGGGAAGTATAAGCAAGGTTAACACCTACCGAACCTATTAAATCAAAGATACGATCGGGATTATATCCGCTCATGGTAGACGTTATGTTCCACAAGTAATCAAGGCCGCCACTAACACTGGCATGTCTAAGTTTGCCCGCTTTAACACTTCCCGGAACTACATAGTTCGTAAAGAGTCCACCCATACCCACCAGGCGCAAACCGGAGTAAGGACTCAACCACTTACCGATAGAGACAGAGGCCTGCGGACCTAAAGAACCAAGGTTTTCAAGATTCGTCTTATTCAGGAACATTTGCACACCGATTCCCGAAGTCATAAACAGATTGTCTGCAATGTGATTGCTTGAGAATCCATTCTTCGGACGTGCCGCACGGTCAATCGTATGATAAGTCAAACCAAAATTCAACTCTCCGAGTTGGTCTGTATTGCTACCTACTCCGCGACCTCCTGCATATCTCTTATTATACACATTAAGGCGAGGTTCTATAAATAAATCCACAGAACGGTTGATACGGAAACTTCCTTGCACACCAACTCCTATTCCCGGAGCATACTTGGCGGTTTTATCCACTCCTTTCGTACCTGCCAGGTTAACTCCGGCAATACCGATCAGACTAAATATTCTGTCTTCATCATATCCCCAAAGAACATTATTGATATTCAACAGATAGTCCGCATGCAGATCGACATGCTTAAAGTAGCCGCTTGCACTGCCCGAAGGGGTGTCTGAAAGTCCAACTGTCCCGGACAAACGCAGACCGGAAGAAGGACTGAACCATTTACCGATTCCGGCAGAGAACTGCGGTCCTGCTCCTTTAATCGTATTCTTGATTCCCGGAACTTTCAGCGTACTGATACCACCGGATAAAGAGATAAACATATGATTCAGGAAAGAGCTATTATCAAAATCATCGAAATGGATCTTAGTTCCCATCGGAGCAGCAGGCATATAGTTCAGACCTACCAGAACCGAACCTGCCATTTTATAATTTCTCCAACTTTCCGTATGGGCAAAACCGTCATTATACCATCCGATCCGTGGCTCTACAAACAAATCCAATGTAGGAGAAAGACGTACATTTCCCTGTAAACCGAGATGAGCGCCGTAATAAAGCTGACCGCCACCTTTCAAATCCGGATACTTTTCGGAACGCCCGCTATTATCGCCCACCTTAGAATAACCGGCTTCTATACCTGCAATCCCCAATAATTCAAAACAGCGGTTCGCATTGTATCCGTATGCCAGAGAGGACATATTCAACAGATAGTCCAGGCTACCGCCCCCATTTTTATTTTAGAATCGTAGATACTCGACGGCAGATAACCCAAATTCACCCCTATCCGAAGTCCGTGAACCGGAGTAATCCACTTTCCCATAAAGAGATGAGCGGTCATTCCCATCCCATCCTGACTATCTCCACTTGTAAACAAGCTGTATGGCCCGATTCCGGCGGAGAAAAAAGAGATGTTCATTGAATTTATTGCTCTCGAACTTTTCATTCGCAGGCCGTTTCTGTAACATATATTGCAATGCACCATAATCCTGTGCCTGTAAGGTAACAGCAAGCATCAGGAAGATTGCCACTGCTACATATTTATTGTTGATTCTGAAGATATTCATCGTTTACTCTTGTTGTATATATCATTATTTAATTTTCTGCTCTTCCGGCAGCAAGTCAATAATATCCCCTGTCCACCTTCGCTACTTCCAATAAGGAAGGATCAAGTTCAAGGGCCTTCTCAATGCTCATAATCGCATCACCTATTTTCTCCAGACGGTTGGCGGCAATCGCTTTTATATAATATTCGCGGGCTGTCTCTACATCCATGGCAGAAATCTTATCCCATGCTTCCTGATTTTTCTTCATTGCCAGTAGCATCACCACCTCATTGAAAGGGCTGGTAGCCGCCACCTTTTCGAAAGCATCATTATAATAACCGGCCAATGCCTGAACAATGGCCTGCAAATCTTCAGAAACCGCTTCTTCGGGAACCAACGTCAGTACAGAATCCGCTTTTGTATATTTCCCTTCATGTAATAAGGCAATAGCCTGATTGGACAATAACTCTGCCGGTGCCGATTTACTGACAAACGGTTCGAGAATACGTGAATCCGGAGTATCTTTCTGTATTTTTGCCACTGCCAGTTCATTGGCTGCATACGTAAAATTATCATAAAGTTCAAGAGCTTCCCTGCAATACTTTTTCTCTTTCGTCGGGAGTTTTTGCCGTCGTAATCATACGGTAATATTCGAAACGGGTCAGTTCCTTCGGATTCTTTCTGTAAAGTTCTCTAATCTCGTCGTCCGTCAAAGAACGGAAGATTGAATAACCATACGTATATTGCACCTTTCTCAATTTAGGCAGATAAGTAGCCGCAAGTTCCTTGTAGAAAGGTTTCGATTTCAAGACCCCATTCAACCGGTAAGGAGAAGCTGCATATTGTTTGATTAAGTCCTCTACTTCTTTCGCCAATTCCGGTTTGGAATCCTTCTTCAGCAATTCAGCCACTTCCTTCCATGAAGCTACCGACGCATCCGATTTCACTTCCAGCAGCTTGCGTGTTTCCGGATCCAGTTGGGCCAGAATACGTTCCAGTGCTTTATCCGTACGTAACTTTGCCAGACGGAGATTCGTCTCGTAGGAACCGTCCGGTGAAGCCACCCCCGTAATATGAAAACTCTTCAAAGAGGCATCCGGGTTCGTCTCAATACCACGCAATTCCTGGTTCAACCGGTTCAGTTCCACCTGATTCTGTGGATTCTTATCATCCAGGTCGGCTTTACCTACCGGGAAGGTCAGGTTAACCTCCCCTTTCGTATCCCGCAATTGCATCACGGGTTTCGGAAGATATTTCTCGTCCGTCAGGCTGAAAGCGGAGAATTTATACCCAAGAAACGAAGCGGGTTGACCGTTCCGCGTGCAATGGAGAAAGAGTCGCGATAAATGATATTCCGGTAATTTTCCATCGCCAGATGCACATCCGCACGATAGTCATGTTGCAGATATTCTATATAGATAGAATCATGATAAGCAATAATATCCCCTTTGCGTGAAGAAGTCGTTTTCACACGGATGTAATCGTGCAAAGGGTCTTTATCCATATCATAATCGTACATTCGATTTTGCGTTGTATTATAAGTATCTCCGTCGAATACAACAGGACGCATCAACAGACGCTTTTTCTGTGTCACATCATAAATGGAAGGCTGCAATACCAAGCGGCGATGTGAGTTAAACATCTCCTTAGGCACCGGGACACGGGTTTTCAGATGGAAATAATTACCTTTGATTTCGATGTCCGTAGGTTCCGGAATCACTTTATCCTTCACTTTGGAAGTAATCGTTACCTCGTCCAGTTCGATGACGGCATCTTTCAATACCACATTCAGAATCTGCTTTCCTGCCACCTTCACCGTTTTGTCCTCATAACCGACACATGTAAACTTCAACGAGCCGTTCTTCTCAACCAATACACTGTAACGTCCATCCTCATCGGACATTTCGATACGTTCGTCATTGACCGGATTCAGCACATTCACATTCGAACACTTTTTCCCTGCGGATTTGTAATTTGTCCCTGCACACGGATACGTTGGGCGGATACATCCATGCCGACTAACATCATCGCCACGAGAAGTATACCTATTAATCTATCACGTTTCAAATTGATTTTCATTCTCTTTTCTGACTAGCTAATGTTCGTTATCGAATAATATAAACAAAAGATATCCCCAGTTTGACAGGTGCAATGGTGGTCTTACTATCGTTGACCGCACCCGGTTTCGGAGTACCCTTATCATACTTAAACTGACGGTAGCGCAACACACCCACTCCGGCAGTTGCTTCGATATTCCAATGATCGCCCAGCACCCATGCATATCCATAGGTCAAACCTGCGGCGTATGCATCGCCTTTGTGATGCACATCTTTCACCATCATATTAAAATTATTCACGAAAGCGGTGATTCCAAGAAAATGACTCACCATCGGACGATTTAGCCAGTAACGAACTTCAGGCTGAAAATGCGTGAAAGTCGTTTTAAAGTTGTCTGTACTGATTGGGTTCGCAGCAATCCCCATGTTTAAGGAGACATGGCTACCCAATACAAATTCTGCTTCTACATTCGGACTGGCGGTCAGCCAACCTAATGCATTTGTCTTTACAGCCACCCGCTGTGCGTGCACATGTACACCACAACATAATAACAGAAATGATAATGCAGCAATTACCCCTGCGACCATTTCTCATCACATATACCATCATTTATTTCCCACTAAATATTTCCCACTAATATTTACCCACAAAAAAAGGGCTTACTGTCCATTTTATATACTACTTGGACAGAAGCCACAAAATTAGAAAAATATAGTATTAAAAACGTTTAAACGCGCTTTTTTTGTTTTTTATTGCAACTATTTCCATCTTAGGCCATAATATATCATACTACGGACAAGATATACAATTTTTCTTTATTACAAATGAAACATCAGATACGCAACAATATAGGCTCCGGCGCAGCATCGGGTTTTATCTTCTTATCGCCGATAACAACCGTACAGGGAGCAGAAGAAATAATATACCATTTCCCTTCTTTCTTTTCGAGCAATACATTAGCGGCATTGTCGGTCTGAATCATTACCCCGGGCGTAACCAATTGGGTTCCATTCCCTAAAAACAACGTCCGGTTTCCTGCATATTCATTGCTGATAACGGCATAATCCGCTTTCACTTTCATTCCCTGATAAGTAGCGGTTTGTGCGGCATCAGATAGAGAGAAGATATGATCTATACGTCCGTTTTTGCTTTTCACACAGATACCGGCAAAGTCTTCCAAACCTGCTCTTCTGCATCAAAGTAAGAGACGGACTGAATAGCGGACGGTTCCTTTTTTCGTGCTCGGTTCATATATCGAAACAAAAGGACGATTCCATGCTTCTCCATGCTGGCGGGCAACAAATGTCAGCGTCGGCCGCTCCTTTATATTATAGGGCATATTCGGTGTGCGGCTCAGCCCTTCGGTCATTGGCGCCAAGGCCGTAAAGACTTCACGATCCGGTGCGCCTTTCATCCAAAGATTCATGTATATATCATCGCCATCCTTATCTTTCATATCGATGGTGAAAGTTGCCTTGACATCCTTATCGGTTGCAGCCACTTTCTTATCATATAAATAGGAATAAGCGTAAAGATGTGCACCTGCAAAGGAGAGTTCTTCCGTAGGCTGGAGATTCAGGTCGCTGCCATCTGCTGCCGTCAATGTCAAAGTCTGCCCAAGGTTATGATAGAAGTAATCGTGCATCTTATCGCCTCCTTTCTCTTTCCGGCTGCGGAATACATCGACATAATATCCTGTCTCCGCCCCGGTAGTGACAATACTCATCATACGGGTCTGATCCGCCCTGCTTTCCGGTTCACGGAAATAAAGGTTACTGTAAGTGACGGACGTAAATGCTTTGCCCGGTTCCGCTGATGCCGGAAAACAGGAAAGCAACTCAAAAGAATGGTTACTTTTCATCACCGGATAGCTCGATATTCCATCCACACAAACTGTATTATGACTGGGGAATTGAGAATAATATTCCGCATAATCCAGTCCGCTGTACAGGAAAAGCCCGATACCTGCATCCGGACCCAGTACCTATCCGTTTCCGTAAAGTTCCATCGAAATGCCGTTAGCGTGCATGTGATTACCTTCACTGCCATTCAACGAAATCATCAAACTGTTGCGCGGATGCATACCGTTGCGCTGTACCAGCCACGACACATTGGGAGCATAAAATAAAGGAGAAACATAATCTTCTATCTTTCCCGGCTGCACTTTGGGATTTAGCGTCAGCGGTTTATCTTCAAAGAAAGAATTGACAGATACACGCACATTCTTCTTTTTCTGTTTTATCATTTCCCAAATCCGGGTTCAGGCATTTCAATAAAGCCGTGAAATAGTTTTCCTGTTCTTTCTTCCCGTTCGCCTGTGCATTCTGTATCATACGGATAAAGAAGTTCGTACTCAAATATCCCGGATGCGTATCTCCAAAGCCACAAATCATGCGGTTGGGAAACAGATATTGGGGAGTGGTTGCTACCGCTTTCGACAATACAGGCATTGCTTTCACCAAATCATATTGCAGATTCGTATCAAACTGATTCACAAAATTGGCATAATCATTGATCACCACACTGCTATATCCCGGACATTCAGCCCAAATTCCCGTATTTATATCGAAACCATAATCTGCCAATCGCGTCAGACTCCATTGGCGGATGCTGGAACGGTTCATCACATAGTCGATATAATATTCACGTCCTTTTCCGTCGGCATATTCCTTATTGTCTTCCAATACCACCGACATTCATAATAAACCGTGCCTGTAACAAATTCCAATTGTTATGAGGTACACCGTTCGCTATGATATTATCCGCCCATTTCTTAAAAGCTCCGGCGTAGATTTCCATTTTATCCGGGTAATTGGCCTTTAGATAATTATATAGAAAATCGTATAAAGGGACAACGATATGGAGTGCATCTTCATGGATTACCTCGAAAGAAGTCAGCCCTACCAATGTTTGCTGATGCCCGTGGTTCAAGTCGATGGGGACATTTCTATAATAAATCCCCGTCATATATGTATCAAAGACTCCTGCGGCAAGTTTGGCGAACTTCTCTTCATCCGTCATCCAATAAAGGAAAGCGGCATCACGGGCAATTCCCAGAATCTCACAGTTCAGACTTTCAATATTCCTCCCGGTTTTGGATGGGTGTACACTCTCCATAGGACGGTCGGGAAGTGCATTATTGCAAAAAGTCACATTCCCGTCCGCATCATCATAAGGAACGACATCCGCCAATTTGGGGCGGCCGTGAGTAGCAGCCGTTCCACGGGTTCCTGTATAGCGCACAGTAGGATAAGGAGCCTTTTCACCGCCTGCATGGTCGAACGTTTCACCTTTCACATATACTTCCGTGGCATGAGATTTCCAGTACATCGCCAAACGGGACAACAACCAAGATGGTTGAGCATCCGTCAGGTTTGTATATACTTCCGTCCGTTCCTTCAATTTATTGAAGACATCTTTTGCCCATTCTTCTTTTCTAATCAACTTCCATGTTTCCTGCTTTCCCGCCGGAGTGGTCAGTACCCGCGGATGCCTGCGGCATCGTTTCCGGCAAGGGAATCGCTTGTCCGGATGCACTGTTCAGAAAGGATAAAAAACACAGTCCCAGTAAAATTCGTCTCATACTTCAATTATCTTTTATTAGGTTTGATACCTAATTAAATACGAAGATAGAGATTTATTTACCTAAATCCTCCGTCAAAGATCGGTTTTATTTGCACAAGAGCATGCTGTTATTCCAAACAAAGAATTATATTTGCAAAAAACCTACTAACAATTCTGATACTTATGAAAATCTTATCTATCCATGATTTGGCTACAATCAGGAAGAGAGCAGAACACAAACTTTCATTACGTGAAAAAGAGTAATGAAAAAGTGACCGAAAAGTGCTGCGGACTGGCGTCCGGCACACAGCATCTTCAGATTCTTATCTGCGGCGGTACAGGGTGCAAAGCCTCTTCCAGTCAGGGCATCACTGAACATCTTCAAACAGCCATCGAAAAGAACGGCATTGCCGACAAGGTAGAAGTCATCACAGTGGGCTGCTTCGGCTTCTGCGAAAAAGGTCCCATTGTGAAAATCATTCCCGACAATACATTCTACACACAGGTCACTCCCGAAGATGCGGAAGACATCATCACCGAACATATCATCGGCGGCCGGAAAATAGCAAGGCTGCTATACATAGATCCTAAAACGGAACAGACTGTCAGTGACTCCAAACACATGGACTTCTACCGGAAACAACTCCGTATCGCCTTGCGCAACTGTGGTTTTATTGATCCCGAAAACATCGAAGAATATATCGCCCGAGAGGGGTACTTCGCATTAGCCGATTGCCTGCTCAACAAACGACCGATGGATGTGATTGATATTATCAAACAGTCCGGTTTGCGCGGACGCGGCGGTGGCGGTTTTCCTACCGGATTGAAATGGGAGTTTGCCCACAAACAGAAATCAGATGTCAAATATGTAGTCTGTAATGCCGACGAGGGAGATCCGGGTGCGTTTATGGACCGTTCCATCATGGAGGGAGACCCTCATTCGATTGTAGAAGCGATGTGTGTCTGCGGTTATTCCATTGGTTCCACTAAAGGATTAGTATATATCCGTGCCGAATATCCGTTAGCTATCAACCGACTGAAAACAGCTATCAATCAGGCACGCGAATACGGATTACTAGGAGATCATATCTTAGGAACAGATTTCAGTTTCGACATAGAAATACGATATGGGGCAGGTGCATTCGTCTGCGGAGAAGAAACCGCCCTGATTCACTCCATGGAAGGAAAACGGGGTGAACCAACCCTCAAACCTCCCTTCCCTGCCGAATCCGGTTATTTGGGCAAGCCTACTAACGTAAACAATGTAGAGACGCTTGCCAACATCCCCATTATTTTGACGAAAGGTGCCGACTGGTTTGCAGCCATCGGAACGGAACGTTCCAAAGGAACGAAAGTATTCGCCCTTGCAGGAAAAATAAACAATGTCGGCCTGATTGAGGTGCCGATGGGAACTACCCTCCGGGAAGTAATCTATGAAATCGGTGGCGGTATCAAAGGCGGAAAGAGGTTCAAGGCAGTGCAGACAGGCGGACCTTCGGGCGGTTGTCTGACAGAGAAACATCTGGATACTCCCATTGACTTCGACAATCTTCTGGCTGCCGGCTCTATGATGGGTTCGGGAGGTATGATTGTCATGGATGAAGACGATTGTATGGTATCGGTTGCCCGTTTCTACCTCGATTTCACCGTTGAAGAATCTTGCGGAAAATGTACGCCTTGCCGTATCGGCAACAAACGTCTGCTGGAACTGCTGAACAAGATAACGGAAGGAAGAGGTACGGAAAAAGACCTGGATACCCTCGCTACTTTGGGACAAGTAATTAAGGATACTGCTCTCTGCGGATTAGGGCAGACTTCTCCGAATCCTGTTCTATCAACACTGGACAATTTCTATAATGAATACGTGGAGCATGTGCGGGATAAAACTTGTCGCGCCAAGCAATGTAAATCACTGCTGACTTATACGATTAATCCGAAGCATTGCATCGGTTGTCATTTATGCGCCAAAAACTGTCCGGCTGATGCAATCGGCGGCTTAGTGCGAAAACCGCATGTAATCAATCCTGATAAATGTATCAAGTGCGGCATGTGCATGGCACGCTGCAAATTCAATGCTATTCTTGTCTGCTAAAATCTATTTACTATGGAAGAAAAACAAATTACTCTCCAGATAGACGGTCATTTCATCACTGTGCCCGAGGGAAGCACTATTCTTGAAGCCGCCATCAAAATCGGTATCAATATCCCTACGCTGTGTCACCTCGACCTGAAAGGAACCTGTATAAAAAAATAATCCGGCTTCCTGCCGTATTTGTGTGGTTGAAGTGATGGGACGACGCAACCTGGCTCCTGCCTGCGCTACCCGTTGCACAGAAGGGATGGTGGTGAAAACCAGTACGCTACGTGTGATGAACGCCCGGAAAGTGGTAGCCGAACTGATCCTGTCCGATCATCCCAACGACTGTCTCACCTGCCCTAAATGCGGTAACTGCGAACTTCAAACGTTGGCACTGCGTTTCAATATTCGCGAAATGCCTTTCAATGGTGGTGAGCTGTCCCCCCCGTAAGCGGGAAATTACTGCTTCTATCGTCCGTAATATGGATAAATGCATCTTCTGCCGCCGTTGTGAAAGTGTTTGCAATGATGTACAGACTGTCGGAGCATTGGGAGCCATCCGTCGCGGCTTCAACACCACCATCGCTCCCGCTTTCGACCGAATGATGACGGAAAGTGAATGTACTTACTGCGGTCAGTGTGTGGCTGTCTGTCCCGTAGGCGCATTAACGGAACGTGACTACACCAACCGTCTGCTTGACGATCTGGCTAATCCGGACAAAGTAGTGATTGTGCAGACCGCACCTGCCGTACGGGCTGCCCTAGGTGAAGAATTCGGATTTCCTCCCGGCACTCTGGTAACCGGGAAAATGGTATATGCGCTTCGCGAACTGGGATTCGACTATATATTTGACACGGACTTTGCCGCCGACCTCACCATCATGGAAGAAGGATCGGAAATACTAAACCGTCTGACGCGTTATCTCAACGGAGATAAATCCGTACGATTACCTATCCTGACTTCCTGCTGTCCGGCATGGGTCAACTTCTTCGAACATCATTTCCCGGACATGCTGGACATTCCGTCCACCGCCCGCTCCCCACAACAGATGTTCGGTTCCATCGCCAAATCCTATTGGGCGGAGAAAATGGGCATACCCAGAGAAAAGCTGGTAGTCGTATCTATCATGCCTTGTCTGGCTAAAAAGTACGAATGTGCCCGTGATGAGTTCAAAGTGAACGGTATCCCCGATGTCGACTATTCCATTTCCACCCGTGAGCTGGCACGACTGATTAAACGTGCCAATATCGGGTTCCCTCTCGTACTGGACAGCCCATTCGACAACCCGATGGGTGAATCGACAGGTGCCGGTGTCATTTTCGGAACAACAGGCGGCGTAATGGAAGCCGCTCTCCGTTCTGTCTATGAAATCTATACCGGAGAACCTCTGAAAAATGTAAATTTCGAACAAGTACGCGGACTAAGCGGTGTTCGTCGTGCTACTATTAACCTAAACGGGTTTGAATTAAAAGTAGGCATCGCACACGGACTAGGCAACGCTCGTCATCTATTGGAAGATATACGGAACGGGCACAACGAATATCATGTCATCGAAATCATGGCATGCCCCGGCGGCTGCATCGGAGGCGGCGGGCAACCTTTGCATCACGGCAACTCGGAAGTTCTCTACGCCCGTGCCAACGCCCTTTACCGGGAAGACGCCAACAAACCTTTGCGCAAATCTCACGACAACCCGTATATTCAGAAACTGTATGAAGAATACCTCGGCAAACCGCTGGGTGAGAAATCGGAAATGCTCTTGCACACGCATTATTTCAACAAATCGATTGATTAACTTTTGAAACAAGACTATTATGTCAGATATCAAACTAGCCTGTGACATGGCAGAGCAAATCAAAACGATCTGCGACAAGCATGGAAATAACCCGGGCGAATTAATCAATATTTTGCATGAAGCACAGCATCTGCAAGGGTATTTACCCGAGGAGACGCAACGGATTATCGCCTCCAAACTCAGAATCCCCGTATCAAAAGTGTATGGTGTCGTCACTTTCTATACTTTCTTTACGATGACTCCCAAAGGAAAGCATCCGATCTCCGTCTGCATGGGTACAGCTTGTTATGTACGTGGTTCCGAAAAACTGCTGGAAGAGTTCAAACGTGTATTGGGTATCGAAGTCGGTGATACCACCCCGGACGGAAAGTTCTCATTAGACTGTCTGCGCTGTGTAGGCGCCTGCGGACTGGCTCCGGTAGTGATGATCGGCGAAAAGGTGTACGGACGCCTGCAACCGGTAGATGTAAAGAAGATTATCGAGGAACTGGAATAAACGCTCAAACGTTTCTATATAAAAATTAAAGCGGCTGCTTTGATTATTCAAAACAGTCGCTTTTACAAATTTCAAATAACACTAAAAAAAGCGGAGAGAACGAGATTCGAACTCGTGATACACTTTTGGCGTATACACGCTTTCCAGGCGTGCCTCTTCAACCACTCGAGCACCTCTCCTTGTTCGGGGCGCAAAAGTACAGGAAGTTTCCGTAACTCGCAAATATTTGAGAAGAATAATGCAATATTTTTTATATTCAGACTTTTATTGAAAAGATTTATACATCTACTTATTTAAATTCAAGGTAATATATTCGAATAGGGAGAGAAATTAAAAAAAGTCCTGCCATGATAATATGTCATGTAGGACTTTTTTACTGCCTTAAGTTTTTTTTTTGGGCGGAGAGACAGGATTATGAACCTTACTCTTCCAATTCCGTATATATCAGCCTATTAGCACTTATATTTTTACTACCTGTAACGAATTTGTAACGACATAAAGAAATCTTCATTTGACTACATTTGTCCTAAATTCGTCTGCCATAGCTTTCGGGTTCAAAAGTATGGAAAAAACGAACATCTTCCAAACATTTGATTATTAATTATCTATTTTTATTTTTCTAGTGCAAGGTGCGAGCCTATATATAAGTATAGGCTTGCACCTTGCACTGACATTTCACTTGTCCGACATGAGACTATCATCTACTACGGTAATTATCAATCATCATAAAAAAGTAATACCAAGTTGGTAAATGGTCTGATAAGATTGGATGAACTTTGCAGCAAATAATTAAACGAAAAGTTATGGATGTAATTACAATGGAGGCTACCGCCTATAAAGATCTTATTCGCAAAATCGAGAAAATTGCGGATTATGTATTCAGAAAAGAAGCAAAGCCCAATGAAGAGGAAGAAGTATGGATGGACAACCAAGAAGTTGCCGCCATACTACGTATCAGCACACAAAAACCCTACAAAGATTGAGAAAGGAAAATCTCATCAGTTATTCTATGGTGAGAGGACAGTGCAGATATAAGTTATCAGAAATTGAAAGAGGGCTGAATGAGAAAATCATAGTCTGCGATCCGCATACATTAGAACAATTTCGTAGAAACTATTTATTCAATGGAAATCATGAATAAAGAAGATATTCTTCGTATGACGGATAAAGGAATGGCTATATTCAGACATTACCTCCCCACCCCTTTCCGTGTAGGTCGTAATTTTCATAATCCACTTTATGAGGATAAGCATGCATCGTGCAACATCTATTACGAGCGTAGAAGCGATATGTATAGATTAAAAGATTTTGGGAATGATGATTATTCCGGTGATTGCTTTGCCTTAGTGGGGAAATTGAATGGATTAAATTGTAAAGAGCCTAAAGAGTTTATTGAAATAATGACGATTATTGACCGGGACTTACATTTGGGATTAACAAAAAATGAGAAACAAATATTCAAGCCCATTGTAACCGCTATCCATGAACCTGTTCCACCGGCAAAAAAGAAACGCCCTTATACAACAATTCAAAGAGTATTCACGGCTGCGGAACTTGCCTATTGGAATAAATATGGCATCACACCGGATATACTGAAAAGATTCAAGGTTACTTCCCTTCTGAAATTCAGCAGCGAAAATAATGAGGGGAAGCCGTTTAGTTTCTCTTCCACAGCAAAAGAACCGATTTATGGATATACAGGTAAACAGCACATAAAGATTTACCGTCCATCTTCGGATGTTCGTTTCCTGTATGCCGGCGATTTCGGAGATAATTATTGCTTCGGGTTGGAACAACTACCATCTAAAGGTGATTTGCTTTTCATCACGGGTGGAGAAAAGGATGTAATGAGTCTCACCGCTCACGGATTTCATGCCATTTGTTTCAACTCTGAAACAGTAGCGATACCAATGGGGATTGTCCGTAAACTCTTTCCGGTTCAAGCATATTATCTTACTCTTCGATATGGATAAGACGGGGCTGGACAGCTCGGCAAAACAGGAGCAGAACTTAAAGGAGTATGGTGTAAAACGATTGTTGTTGCCATTGGCAGGGACAAAGGAAGAAAAAGATATTTCGGACTATTTCAAGTCAGGGAATAGACGAGAAGATTTGATAAAACTATTTTTAAACTATCTGGATTCAATTTATAGTGAAACAATGTCAGCTTTAAGATCTTGCGAAGTGGATTTCAACAATCCCCCTCCTATTGCCCAAATGATTGTATCGGTCAATGATGTGCCTCTCGGAACCCAAGGCAACCTGCTATGTGTGACAGGCGGCGAAGGAACGGGAAAGAGTAATTATATAGCCGCCCTGATTGCGGGAGCTATCAGGCAAACGGATAAGACGATTGATACGTTAGGCGTATCAGTTTGTGAGAACACCAAACAGAAAGCTATTCTGTTCTATGATACGGAACAGTCGGAAGTGCAGACCTACAAGAATATCACCAATCTTCTGCGTCGAAGCGGACGAGAGGCGATGCCGGAATATTTCCGGGCTTACTGCCTAACGGGGAATGAGCCGTAAAGAACGATTGCAGTCCATTATTCAAAGTATGGATAAGTTTCATTACCAGTATCAAGGTATCCACATGGTGGTTATAGACGGAATAGCGGACTTGATAAAGGGGGCTAATGATGAAGCGGAAAGTATTGCGGTAGTGGAGGAACTCTACCGATTGGCAGGAATCTATAAGACCTGTATCATAACGGTGCTGCATTTTATTCCTAATGGCTTAAAACTGCGTGGACATCTTGGCTCGGAACTGCAACGCAAGGCTGCCGCCATCCTTTCCATCGAAAAAGATACCGATCCGGCTATATCGGTAGTGAAAGCATTGAAAGTTCGTAACGGTAGTCCATTAGATGTTCCCATCATGCAATTCTCTTGGGATAGAGAAGCCGGGATGCACATTTATCTGGGAGAAAAGCCCAAAGAGGCAAAGGAGAAACGAAAAGAGGATGAATTAGTTTCGGTTGCAAAAGATGTATTCGGCAGGCAGCGATTTATTACCTATGTGGATTTATCGGAACAGATACAGACTATTCTTGATGTAAAGGAACGGACGGCAAAAAGCTATATCAAATTTATGCGTGAGAAAGAGATTATAGTTAAAGACCCGTCCAACCAGAGCTATTATATTACCGGCAACTTCAATCAGGAACTATGATACCATTGGATAAAGAAACATTTGAGTGTTACATGGAGCGTCTGTTGGAACAACTGGAGAAGTTATTCCGGGCTGCAAGTATAAAAGAGAAGAAGCACGCCAACTATCTGAACGGTGAAAAGCTATACGATAATCAGGATATTTGCCTGTTATTGAACATCAGTAAGCGGACACTTCAACGGTATCGGGATAGTGGGCTGAAATATTATACCATTCTCCATAAGACTTATTACAAGGAAAAGGACTTGCACGAGTTTATACGGAGATATTTCGACAATTCTGAAAAAGTGGATAATAATAAGAAAGAGGACTCTTATGAAATATCACCGGAAGCTGGTGAACAGGAAGAATACTAATAATGTACATACCATATAATTTCCATAATTTGATTAGAGATTAAGTTTAGAGCTTAATGTATATCCCATACTGTCGTGAGGATAGGATGGGATATTTTTTAACGAAAAAAGCAAGAAATCACATTTCATCTGCGATTTTACCCGAAAAATGAGTATTTTTGCAGATACAATGTTGATCAGATATGAAACAGGAAGATAATTATAAGATTAGAAATTGGGTGGAAGACTTACCTAAGAGAGGGGTTATCACTTTTTCTATTGAAGAAGTCTATAAATTATTTCCATCTATAAGTAAACGTGGAACAGCGAATGCTTTATTACGTTTAGTTACCAAAGGGAAAATTCTATCGGTATGGAAAGGATTTTATGTTGTAATACCTATTGAGTATGCGCATAAAGGCGTAGTACCCCTATTGTTTATATAAATCAATTGATGGAATATTTGCACAGACAATATTATATTGGATTATTGGATGCCGCAGCCTTTTATGCGGCGGCACATCAACGTCCGCAAGTATTCACTGTGATTACAGGCTTACCAAGCGTAAGAGCATCAGAGAAAAAAGGTATAAGGATGAAGTTCATCATAAAGAAAAATATACCGACATCTTTTTTGATTCAGAAGAAAACTAAAAGCGGTTACGTTTTAGTTTCCAGTCCCGAACTGACCGCAATGGATCTTATCCTTTATGATAAAGAGATAGGCGGGATTAACAGAGCGGCGACCGTATTGAATGAATTGGCGGAAGAGCTAAACTTCCGTGATATGGCTATTTCTATATTTGACAATACCCCGTCCCTGTAGTGCAAAGGTTAGGGTATTTATTAGAAGAACTGGATTATTCAGAGTTGGCAGATGATTTACTGCGCAAAACAAAGGAGGCTGGCATTCTATTCCGAAAGTCACCCTTGAAGACTGGAAAAGACAGTGAGGATTGCGAATATAATGCAAAGTGGAAAATAATTATTAATGAAGAAATTGAAATAGACGAATGATACCGGAATATGCAATAACAGCATGGCGCAACATAGTGCCTTGGAGTGCTTCCGAACAAGTGGAGCAGGATTTAGTTATATGTCGTGCATTGACAGAAATATATAAGGATGAATACCTGTCATCACATTTGGCTTTTCGTGGCGGTACAGCCTTGCATAAGCTCTACCTGTCTCCCCAGCCCAGGTACAGTGAAGACATTGACCTGGTACAGATAGAGCCGGAGCCGATAAAGGCAACCATAGACAAAATACGTGATGTGCTTGCTTTCTTAGGTGAGCCTAAAAGTGAAACAGAAGAAGCATAACAATACATTAATCTTTCGATTTGATTCAGAAACCATACCTGTGGTACCGATACGATTAAAAGTAGAGATTAACTGCAAGGAGCATTTCAATGTCTTTGGTCTGAATAAGATGGATTTCAGTGTACAGAACCAATGGTATACCGGAAGTTGCCAAGTGAATACTTATCATTTAGACGAATTAATAGGAACTAAATTACGTGCGCTCTACCAAAGAAGAAAAGGACGTGATCTTTTTGATTTGTACAAAGCAATATCGACAGGCTCATTAAATACCGATAAGGTACTGGAATGTTATCACAAGTATATGGAGTTTGTTGTGGACAATCCTCCTTCACAAAAGGAGTTTATACAAAATATGGAAATAAAAATGCAGGATGATGAATTTTTGGGAGATACGGAACTACTGCTCCGTCCTGACGAAAAGTTCAATCCGCAAGAGGCATATGAAATTATAAAGAAAGAATTAATAGAAAAACTATAATAATAAAAAATAATTTCATCCTTCAACTTAACTTAAAAAAGCCGTTACATTCAAAATCATGTAACGGCTTTTATTTTAGAAACACTGTCCATAAAATTGTGTAAATGAAAAACTACAGGTATTGTTACTTGTAGTTTTTTTATTTATTAAATTTGAAAAATGTAAATTTTATGGAGATTCCCAAAGAATTATTGAGCAAGGAGTTCTTAAGTCAATTTAAAAGCGAAGAAGACGTAAGCATTCAACATTTGAAAACAAGATTTAAGTATAAAACCTTAAATCTGAAACTTCTTATTTATACAAAATTTTGGAAAGTATCACGTAAAATCTGTACTATATTTAATACTACAACAGTTTCTTTACAAATAAAATCAATACCAAATTGAGTTTTCTTAAGCTCCATCTATTTTCAATACATGAAGCTTAAGATATAAAAAGTCTAATCTATCTTTGACATGAGTATAGCCAAATCATTACTTAATTTTTCATCGGTAATCTTGGCATATAGTTGAGTAGTTTTTATATTAGTGTGTCCTAAAACCTTAGATAGGCTCTCAATAGGCACACCGTTTGCCAAACAAACAGTCGTTGCCATCGTATGGCGGGCAACGTGAAAAGTCAGGTTCTTATGAATATCACAAATATCAGCAATCTCGTTTAAATAAGCATTTACTTTTTGATTACTTGGAACAGGAAATAAGTAGATAGAATCTGGATTTTCATATTTTGCAATCAATGTCTTAGGAAGATTAAATAGGTATACATTTGCTGTCTCACCACTTTTATTGCGGTTCATTCGTAACCACAAATTCCCATCATGAGCAATATACAAATGATGTTTTGACAAATTCTTGAGATCAATATAAGATTAACCTGTGTAGCATGCAAAAAAGAAAAAGATCTCTGACTAAAACCAAACGTTTTATTTCGATCTTTTTTTCTTTTATTCTCTGTAGTTCTTCTCTCGTTAAATATCCACGATCTACTTTTTTGCAGTTTTATCTGATATTCTGAAAAAGGATTTTTGGTTATATACCCATTATTTAAAGCAAGGATGATAATTCGTTTGAAAAACTGCATAAATTTAGCTGTTGTATTATGAGCACAATGAGCGGTTACACGCAAATAGACTTCAAAATCACAAATAAATGTATGATTGATATTTTCTAGAATTATATCCTCCAGACACTTACTTCGAAGATAACCTTGAAGATGCTTGCGTGTAGTTTCATATTTCCGAAAAGTCGTAGGAGATTTGCTTATACCCACCTGCTTCCTTATACTCTCATTGTGTAATTCAAATAAAGAAAGTAAATAATGATTCTTTTTGTCTGCTCCTGTAAAAGTATCTTTGATTTTTTGAGGAGTAGTTGTCTCTCCGTATAAAGACTGTTGATAAAAAATCTGATTCAGCCTAAACCTGATACTTTTTTAGAAATAAATTTGTTTGTTTCGCACAACTGCCCACACACTGATGTAATCGGATACTCCAATTAGAAAGTAACGCTTTTTGCCCGGTATAAATTTCTACACTTTTACCATTGATAGTGATACGAACCATAATTGGATGCAAGCCATCCATATGGTTTTGTCTTTTCTTCAAAAAAGAATAAAAGGGAAAATGTTTGTCTCATAATGATCGATTTTTAATTAAACAATTTCCAAAGAAGGGCAAAAATAATAAAACAATGAAGAAAAAAAAATAGTTTTCTTTTAAGGCAAACAGATAAAATACTGATTATCTGAATAATAAATATTTAATCATGGACATTTTTGAGTTCAATCATTGAGCATGATTTAGCCACTTCCAACACTCATTATCAGTGCCCAATTACAATAAACCAACTAGCAATAAATTATATAACTATCATATTATCAGATAAATAAAGAAAAAAGAAAACAATAGGTTCGGGAGATTTGAGGTACTAAAAAACCCTTTATAAATCATTGATTTATAAAGGGTTACATTTCCAGCGGAGAGACAGGGATTCGAACCCCGGGTACCTCGCGGTACAACGGTTTTCAAGACCGCCGCAATCGACCACTCTGCCACCTCTCCAAAACCTCTTTATCAGAAGTGCTTTTCGTTAAAAAGTGGTGCAAAGGTACAACTCTTTTTTTGATACGCAAATATTTTTAGGACAAAATTTACGAAAAATAAAATCAGGGCAGAAAATAAAGCTGGCAAAACAACTCTATAGTCCGTTACTAATTAATTCTCATTTTCCTTTGCATATTTACATTTTATGCATATCTTCGCCTCGTTTTCACAACAAAATAAACAATAAGCGAAAAAAGCAGTATGGGAAGTATATTTAAGACTAGTATTATTTTTTTTATGCCTACTCACACACACTCTTCTATCAGTAGGTAGTACCCCTAAAAAAGACCTCGACCAGATTCTGGTCATCAGCGCTTATGCAGACTCCAATCCCTGGAGCAACAGCTTCATCACTCCGATTGTCACCATGGCTTCACAAGACAGCACCATAGGAGCATATACTATATATCTGAATATGTTCGCATTGCAAAACGCCAAAGAGGTGGATAAATTCGAAGCAAGTATCTGCGAGATGTTACCTTCGTCTCCTCCCAAAATGGTGGTATTTGTGGGGAATGCCAGTTTCGTTTTCTGCGACAACCTCAATAAGATATGGCCGGACATTCCTATGTTGCTATGTGGCGAGCGGGATTATACAGGTCCGGACAGCCTTATCATTCAGGCTCATGCACTGGCTCCGCAACAGCGTATACCTATCAGCGACCTACAAAAGACGATGAACTTGACCATGTTGTACGCCAATCTGTATATCGAAGAGAATCTGCAACTCATGAAGCAGCTCATTCCGCAAATGAATAAAGTCATTTATATCGGTGATGGTACATACACATGCCAGCAGAACGATTATGACCTTTCCGCAACGATCAGGAAGAAGCATCCGACTTGGAATATCAGTTTATTTCTGCAGAAAACACCTCTACCGACAGTCTTTTCACCATTCTCCGCAAACAGAATCCTCTCACTACCGGATTTTTGTTTTCTTCCTGGTTACGAAAAAAAGACTATGAAGAAAATCTTGTAATGACCAGTAACTCCCATCGTATTATCGCCACCTCATCCGTACCTCTTTTTTTCATTCAGAAGAGTAGGTATTCAGGAAGAAGGAGGAATTATCGGTGGCTATATCTATGATGAAAAAGAGTATATTAACCGGATGTTAACCACCATCAAAGAGATTATCCACGGAAAACAACCCCGTTATATCCCTATCTATAATGCCGGAAATGCTACTCCCGTATTCAATTATCAGTCATTACTCCACCGCAAACTCGATCCAAAAAATTGTCCAAAAAATACAATTTTCTATGACGCACCTCCCACTTTGTGGGAGAAATACGAATATGCGATCATCGGAACAAGCTGCCTGTTCATTCTGCTGCTGTTAGGCTTCCAATATTACCGAGTACGCACACTCGAAAGAATGAAGCGTGTCCAGCACAAAGCATTAGAAAGTACTGGCAAGTATTATAACATTATCAATAGTATGCCAATTCTTTACATGGCGGAAGAACTTATAAAAGATGAGGACGGACGGATTGTAGACACAATATATATAGACGTAAACCAACATTTCGAGAAGAGATTTTTCGAAAAACAGAAAGTTATCGGTAAGCGGGGAAGCGAAATATTTCCGGAATCACTGCCGCAGTTTCTACATTTCATGAATATCTCCCTGGCAGAAAAACGTTCCATCACTTTTTCCTACTATTATAAAGAGATCGACACTTTTTATGACATAGTAGTAAATGCCAGTGACGACGGACGATTCATGCATATATTCTGTATGGACAGCACAGAGTTGCACCATGCCCAGATGCAAATGCGTTCTATCAACCACAAGTTATCCATGGCACTCGATATTGCCAATATCATCCCCGGAAATGGGATTTAAAGACACATACCATACAGTATGATGTAAAAAGAACCGCCGTCACCGGCAATGAGAATACAGAAATAAGTGATGAACAGCTTTATATATCCGACGAACAGTATTTTACAAAAATACATAAAGAAGACCTTCCCAAGGTAAAAAGAAGCCTATGCAAGCCTAATCACCAAACATACTAGAAAAGCAAAGGTGGAATACCGTATCATCAAAGAAGTGGACGGTGTGAACCATACTGACTGGATAGAGGCACAGGTAGCTGTAGAAAGTTATGACGAAAACGGACAGCCACTCACTTTAGTAGGTTCCTCGCTGACCATTACCGACCGGAAGAGCATGGAAAACGATTTGATTTCCGCTAAAAACCGCGCGGAAGAGTCCAATCGACTCAAATCCGCTTTCCTTGCCAACATGAGCCACGAGATCCGCACACCGCTCAATGCAATTGTCGGTTTCTCCGGAATACTGGCTTCCACCGAGGAAGAAGAAGAGAAACGGGAATATGTCAGCATCATCGAAAATAACAATACCCTGCTTTTACAACTTATCAGTGACATCCTTGATCTCTCAAAGATTGAAGCCGGTACCATGGAGTTTGCCTACACAGACTTTGAACTGAACGGTGTAATGACCGAGCTGGAAAGTTCATTACGCCTGAAACTGTCCCCCGACAAACAAGTCACACTCACTCTCGAAACTCCGTTACCGGAATGTTATATTCATGCCGAACGCAACCGCATTTCACAGATTATCATTAATCTGGTAACAAACGCCATCAAATTTACAGAAACAGGTAACATTCGTATAGGCTACCAAATACGTGATAACAAACAGCTCTATTTCTATGTGACTGATACCGGCTGCGGCATTTCGGAAGACAAGCAAGAAAGTGTATTCGGACGCTTTGTCAAACTGAACACTTTCGCACAAGGAACAGGACTGGGACTTTCGATTTGCCAAACTCTTGTTCAGCAAATGGGAGGTGAAATCAGTGTATGCTCAACCCCGGAGAGGGTTCCACTTTTTGGTTCACCCTCCCCTACCGTCCCGCGCTCGAAGCTCCGCAGCAGGAAGTAACAACAGAACCGGTAAAGATAAAGAAGCAAAAAATCACGATCCTGGTGGCGGAAGACCATGGAAGTAATTACCGTCTGATAGAATCCATTCTTAAAAAGGACTACAATTTACTACATGCTTGGAATGGAGAGGAAGCAGTAAGCCTATTTAGAGAACATAACCCGCAGCTCATCCTGATGGATATCAACATGCCCGTGATGGATGGATACGAGGCAACCAAAGAGATACGGAAATACTCCAAACGGGTTCCCATCATAGCCGTCACCGCCTTTGCCTATGCTTCGGACGAGCAGAGAGTGATGGAAAACGGATTTGACGCTTATATGCCCAAGCCCATCAATGCCAATCAACTGAAAGGACAAATCACCTCCATACTGATGAAACATATCACTTTTATGTAGACCGGAAACAATCGTTCGTACAGTCGGGGAAAGGTCATTTCAAAGAATAGCAATTTATAGGTATTTTATGTTGGACAGCATAAAATAGAGTATATTTATGCTGATTATATGAAAAATGATTGTAACTTTGTGCGCTCTAAAGAAAAGGATAACTACAACCTCTAATTTTATCATTTATGGAATTAAATAAGATCTTTAAAGACGGTCTTTGGAGCAGCGAAATCAACGTAAGAGATTTCGTAAGTCATAACATCACTCCGTATTACGGAGATGCTTCTTTCCTCGAAGGACCTACCGAACACACAAAAGCTGTATGGAACCGCTGCCTCGAAGCATTGGCTGAAGAGAGAGCCAATAACGGGGTCCGCGCACTGGATAATGTTACCGTATCTACCATCACTTCCCACAAAGCCGGATATATCGACAAGGAAAACGAACTGATCGTCGGCCTGCAGACAGACGAACTTCTGAAACGTGCCATCAAGCCTTTCGGAGGTATCAACGTAGTCAGCAAAGCCTGTCACGAAAACGGCGTGGAAGTGGACGACCGCGTAAAAGATATTTTCACCCACTACCGCAAGACGCATAACGACGGCGTGTTCGACGTCTACACCGAGGAGATTCGCTCGTTCCGTTCTTTGGGATTCCTCACCGGACTTCCTGACAACTACGCCCGCGGCCGCATCATCGGCGACTACCGCCGCATGGCCCTCTATGGTATCGACCGACTGATTGAAGCAAAACAAGAAGATTTGCGCAATATCACCAGTCCGATGACCGATGCCCGTATCCGCCTGCGCGAAGAAGTAGCCGAACAAATCAAGGCGTTGAAAGACATGAAGGTAATGGGCGAATACTACGGACTCGATTTGAGCCGTCCCGCCTATACCGCACAGGAAGCCGTACAATGGGTGTACATGGCTTATCTGGCTGCCGTGAAAGAACAAGACGGAGCAGCCATGTCATTGGGTAATGTTTCTTCTTTCCTCGATATCTACCTGGAATATGAACTGAGCAAAGGAACCATCACCGAGTCGTTCGCGCAAGAGCTGATCGACCAGTTTGTCATCAAACTGCGTATGGTACGCCACCTGCGTATGCAATCATACAACGACATCTTTGCCGGCGACCCGACTTGGGTAACCGAATCTCTGGGAGGCCGTCTCAACGACGGACGCACGAAAGTTACAAAGACCTCCTTCCGTTTCTTGCAGACATTGTACAATCTCGGTCCTTCACCGGAACCGAACCTGACTGTACTGTGGAGCCCGGAACTTCCCGAAGCGTTCAAAGAATTCTGTGCAAAGGTTTCTATCGACACTTCTTCTATCCAGTACGAGAACGACGACCTGATGCGTGAAGTGCGTCAGTCCGACGACTACGGAATCGCCTGCTGCGTATCATACCAGGAAATCGGTAAACAAATCCAGTTCTTCGGCGCACGCTGCAACCTGGCGAAAGCCCTGCTGCTTGCCATCAACGGCGGACGTTGTGAGAACACCGGTACGGTAATGGTGAAAAACATCCCCGTACTGACAAGTGATGTTCTCAACTTCGAAGAAGTAATGAGCAACTACAAGAAGGTATTGACAGAAATCGCACGTGTTTACAACGAAGCGATGAACATCATCCACTATATGCACGACAAGTATTACTACGAGAAAGCCCAGATGGCACTTGTAGATACGAACCCGCGCATCAATCTCGCTTACGGTGTAGCCGGACTCTCCATCGCGCTCGATTCACTGTCGGCTATCAAATATGCGAAAGTAACCGCACGCCGCAATGACATCGGTTTGACGGAAGGTTTCGATATCGAAGGTGAGTTCCCTTGCTTCGGAAATGACAACGACAAGGTAGACCACCTGGGTGTCGACCTGGTATATTTCTTCAGTGAAGAACTGAAGAAACTGCCGGTTTACAAGAATGCCCGTCCGACTCTTTCATTGCTGACTATCACTTCCAACGTGATGTATGGCAAGAAGACAGGTGCTACTCCCGACGGACGCGCCAAAGGTGTCGCTTTTGCTCCGGGAGCCAACCCGATGCACGGACGCGACAAGAACGGTGCTATCGCTTCCTTGAGTTCCGTAGCGAAACTTCGTTACCGTGACTCACAGGACGGTATCAGCAACACCTTCTCCATTGTTCCGAAATCATTGGGTGCCACGGACGAAGACCGTATCGAAAACCTCGTAACAATGATGGATGGTTACTTCACCAAAGGCGCTCACCACCTGAACGTGAATGTTCTGAACCGTGATATGCTGTATGATGCGATGGAACATCCGGAAAAATACCCGCAGCTTACCATCCGCGTTTCCGGTTATGCCGTAAACTTCGTGAAGTTGAGCCGCGAACACCAACTGGAAGTTATCAGCCGTAGCTTCCACGAACGTATGTAACAATCTATTTACTCTATATGATGATAAACGTACATTCATACGAAAGTATGGGAACATTCGACGGGCCGGGCTTACGGCTCGTCGTTTTTCTTCAAGGATGCAATTTCCGCTGCCTCTATTGCGCCAATCCGGATACGATAGCAGGAAAGGGAGGCACACCTACTCCACCGGAAGAAATCGTCCGCATGGCTATGAGCCAACGTCCTTTTTTCGGGAAACGCGGAGGAGTCACTTTCTCCGGAGGAGAACCTACGTTTCAGGCAAAGGCACTCGTCCCACTGGTTCGTGAGCTGAAAGAGAAAGGAATTCATGTGTGCATAGACAGCAACGGCGGCATCTGGAACGAAGATGTAGAAGAACTTTTCAAACTGACGGATCTTGTATTGCTGGATATTAAAGAGTTCAATCCGGCACGCCATCAAGCACTGACCGGAAGAAGTAACGAGCAAACCATCCGCACGGCAGCATGGCTGGAAGAAAACGAGAAACCTTTCTGGCTGCGTTATGTATTAGTGCCCGGATACAGCGATTTCGAGGAAGACATCCGCCGTTTAGAGAGGCTCTGGGAAAATACAAAATGATTCAACGGGTGGAAGTGTTGCCACCATACATTGGGCGTACACAAGTACGAAG
>VOFD01002264.1_pt1 | contig 61046 bp, 75 predicted proteins | sample 5384101 | NCBI WGS metagenome assembly VOFD01 (sample SAMN12384723, study PRJNA508395) | human gut metagenome | isolation source: healthy gut C | host: Homo sapiens
AAGATTGTGTTTATTTACAAGTTGCAAAAATAGGAACATTTTTTCCGATAATGAACATTACAGGTAAGTTTTATATAAAATTATAGATAATAATACTGTTTTTATCGACGTAAAACCCCTGAATAGAACTATCTTAGCTATATCCGGTGAACATAATGCCAAAATTGTCTTTCGAAGTGTTCTTCTATCGAATAACTATAATTATCGTTCATTTGGGGTGCTTTAACACCGGAATGTAGCCAGCTTGGGGCACTTCTCGATATACGCCTCGTCCCATAGTTCATTATCGATGAATGATTGCAGCAATTGACTGCCTCCTTCTACCAGTAAGGATTGTATTTTCCGTTGATAGAGTACCTCCATAATCTGCTCCAGTGGGTTATGATTGAAGTCGATGGAGATATATGTGATGTTGGTTCTTTCTGGCTGTTTCTTTTCAGTAAAGACTAATGTTGGCACATTTCCATCGAATATTTGTAAATCATTCGGAAGAGATAATGTGCGGTCTAATACGATGCGTATTGGATGATGCCCATACCAGTTGCGTACCGTCAGAGAGGGATTATCCAGCAAGGCTGTCCGTCTTCCTACCATAATAGCATCGGCCTCCGCTCTTTTTTATGTACTAGCATTGAAGTGAGAGGAGAGGAGAGTATCACAGGCATTCCACCTGTACGTTCTATGTCAATAAAACGATCGGCTGACTCTGCCCATTTTAACGTGATAAAAGGCCGATGAAGTGTATTGAAAGTAATAAAACGACGAATCAGCGATTGACATTCTTCCTCTAATATGCCGACTGTAACTTCCCGTCCGGCATCCAGTAATTTCTGAATTCCTCGTCCGGCTACTTCAGAAAAGGGGTCCCGGCAGCCGATAACAATGCGTGGAATCTGTTTCTCTATAATCAGATCCGCACAGGGAGGTGTTTTACCATAGTGGGAACAAGGCTCCAGGCTGACATAGATTGTCGAACGTTTCAATAAAGACTCATCCTTGACGGAGCGGATTGCGTTGACCTCCGCATGCGCCTCTCCGCAGCGGATGTGGTATCCTTCGCCGATAATAAGTCCGTCACATACGATAACAGCCCCTACCATCGGGTTGGGAGCGACGTTGCACAGTCCGTTTTTTGCCAGTTCAATACAACGTCTCATGTATTTTTCTTCTTCCATTTTGGTACTCTTCGCTATATTATTCTTACTTTTGCACTCCGAAATTGTGAAAATATGAATCGTATCACCGCTTACATTCGCCATTCTTTGCAGGAAATCTATCCACCGGAGGAGGTAAAAAGCCCTTTCGATGCTGATCTGTTGCGACATGTTGAGGCGTGGATGCGCTTGATATTTACATGGGCAAAGATATAATTTTATCTGCATGCAAACAGCGTGAATTAGAAAACATTATATTCCGTTTGCAGAAAAATGAACCTATACAGTACATTCGCGGTTTTGCAGAGTTTTGTGGAAGGAATTTTTTAAGGTTGCTTCCGGCGTGCTGATCCCTCGTCCGGAGACTGCCGAACTGGTGGACCTGATTGTAAAGGAGAATCCGGATGCCCGTCGCCTATTAGATATAGGTACAGGAAGCGGATGTATCGCCATCTCTCTGGATAAAAATCTGCCGGATGTAGCCGTAGAGGCTTGGGATATTTCGGAAGAAGCGTTGTCTATTGCCTGTAAAAACAATGAAAATTTAGAAGCCGGGGTGAGATTTCTGCAAAGAGATGTGCTGTCCGATGACTGGGAAAAAGTACCGTCTTTTGATGTGATCGTCAGTAATCCGCCTTATGTGACTGAAACGGAAAAAACGAAATGGACGCTAATGTCCTTGAGTGGGAGCCGGGTTTGGCTTTGTTCGTTCCTGATGAGGACCCTTTACGGTTTTATAATCGTATAGCCTGTCTGGGAAGTGAATTGTTATTGCCGGGCGGAAAACTTTATTTTGAAATCAACCAGGCTTATGGCCGGGAAACAGCACATATGCTTGAAATGAACCAATATCGTGATATTCGTGTTATAAAAGACATATTTGGAAAAGATAGAATAGTTACAGCTAACCGATGAGTGCACAATTAACAGACGAAGAGGCTTTAAATCGTGTAGCCTCCTACTGCTCTACTGCCGAGCATTGCCGGGCAGAAATAAATGAGAAGTTACAACGTTGGGGGATTGCCTATGATACCATTGCGCGTATTCTTGACCGGCTGGAATCAGAGAAGTTCATTGATGATGAACGTTTCTGCAGGGCTTTTGTGAATGATAAGTTCCGCTTTGCCAAGTGGGGGAAAATGAAAATAGCGCAAGGACTCTACATGAAGAAGATTCCTTCCGATGTGGCATGGCGTTATCTGCACGAAATTGATGAAGAGGAATATCTCTCTATCCTGCGTGACCTGCTGACTTCAAGCGGAAAAAAAGTATCCATGCGGCAGACGATTACGAATTGAATGGAAAGCTGATGCGGTTCGCTATGAGTCGTGGGTTTGAACTGAAAGATATCAGGCGTTGTATCGACATTCCCGATGAAGAGGAACAAATTGACTGAAAAAATAAACGGATTCTTCTTTTTATTCTCATTCAATTTCTGTACTTTTGCGGCAAATAATTAATAGTTAGTTTAGTTATGAAAAACTTAGAGAGACTATTTGCGGAGAAACTTTTGAAGATTAAAGCTATTAAACTTCAACCCGCTAACCCTTTTACATGGGCTTCTGGATGGAAATCCCCTTTTACTGTGACAACCGTAAAACTCTTTCCTATCCTTCTCTTCGTAATTTTGTGAAGATTGAAACCACTCGTCTGATATTAGAACGATTCGGACAGGTAGATGCCATTGCTGGTGTTGCTACAGGAGCGATCCCTCAAGGAGCTTTGGTGGCTGAAGAGTTGAATCTGCCGTTTGTGTATGTTCGTTCTACTCCGAAAGACCATGGCTTAGAAAACTTAATCGAGGGCGAACTTCGTCCCGGTATGAAAGTCGTAGTTGTAGAGGACTTGATTTCCACTGGTGGTAGTAGTTTGAAGGCTGTTGAAGCAATTCGTCGCGATGGTTGTGAAGTGATCGGTATGGTTGCAGCGTATACATACGGATTCCCGGTAGCTGAAGAGGCGTTCAAAAATGCGAAGGTGACTTTGGTAACGTTGACCAATTATGAAGCCGTGCTTGATGTTGCTCTTCGTACAGGTTATATCGAAGAAGAAGACATACAGACATTGAACGAATGGCGTAAAGACCCTGCTCATTGGGATGCTGGAAAATAAGATTCATTTTTTGATCAAACATATTTGGTAAAAAAGAACTGTTCGGACAATATTTGGCCGGATTGTTCTTTTTTTGTTTTATACTAATAGAAATTTATGAGTAATTTTGAGAGTAGTGTAAAGGTGATACCTTATAGCCAGGAACGCGTATATAATAAACTTTCGGATTTGAGTAATCTGGAAGCTGTCAAAGATCGTTTACCGGAAGATAAAATACAGGACTTGAGTTTTGATTCGGACACGTTAAGTTTTAGTGTCCCTCCTGTTGGGCAACTGACTTTGCAAATTGTAGAGCGTGATCCATGTAAATGTATAAAGTTGGCAACAACTAACTCTCCACTTCCCTTTAATATGTGGATTCAACTGGTTGAAACTGCAGAAGAAGAGTGCAAGGTGAAAGTGACTATCGGTATGGATATCAATCCGTTTATGAAAGCGATGGTACAGAAACCTCTTCAGGATGGTCTGGAGAAGATGGTTGAGATGCTGGCAGTTATTGAATATTAAAAAATAAGTATTAAGTATTAGGTATTAAGTATTAACCGCAGTCACTTTGGCTCATGCTGTTGTGCTTAATACTTAATACTTAACACTTAATACTTAAACTTATTTTTTATGGCACAGAAACTTTGGGAGAAGTCCGTACAGGTGAATAAGGATATCGAACGTTTCACGGTAGGTCGTGATCGTGAGATGGATCTTTATTTGGCCAAGCATGATGTGCTCGGCTCTATGGCTCACATTACGATGCTTGAAAGTATCGGTTTGTTGACAAAAGAAGAACTGGAACAGTTGCTGGCTGAATTGAAGAGTATTTATGCCTCGGCTGAAAAAGGTGAATTTGTGATAGAAGACGGGGTGGAAGACGTACATTCTCAAGTAGAATTGATGTTGACCCGTCGTTTGGGAGATATCGGAAAGAAAATACATAGTGGCCGTTCCAGAAATGATCAGGTTCTGTTGGACTTGAAACTTTTTACCCGTACACAAATAAAAAGAAGTTGCCGAAGCTGTAGAGCAACTTTTCCATGTACTGATTCGTCAGAGCGAACGATATAAAAACGTTTTGATGCCGGGGTATACACATTTACAGATTGCTATGCCGTCCTCATTCGGCCTGTGGTTCGGCGCGTATGCTGAGAGTCTGGTGGACGATATGATGTTTCTGCAGGCTGCATTCAAAATGTGTAATCGTAATCCATTAGGTTCTGCAGCAGGGTATGGTTCGTCCTTTCCTTTGAACCGGACAATGACAACCGACTTGCTTGGCTTTGATTCGATGAATTACAATGTTGCGTATGCTCAAATGGGGCGTGGGAAAATGGAACGTAATGTTGCTTTTGCATTGGCTACGATTGCCGGAACCATTTCCAAGTTAGCTTTTTGATGCCTGCATGTTTAATAGCCAGAACTTTGGTTTCGTGAAATTGCCCGATGACTGTACCACGGGGTCCAGCATTATGCCCCATAAGAAGAACCCGGATGTCTTCGAATTGACACGTGCCAAATGTAATAAATTGCAGTCTCTTCCTCAGCAGATTATGATGATAGCGAATAATCTGCCATCGGGGTATTTTCGTGATTTACAGATTATAAAAGAAGTTTTCTTGCCTGCTTTTCAGGAATTGAAAGACTGTTTGCAGATGACAACTTACATCATGAACGAGATTAAGGTAAATGAACATATCTTGGATGATGACAAATATCTGCTCATTTTCAGTGTGGAAGAAGTGAACCGTTTGGCACGCGAAGGTATGCCTTTCCGCGATGCATATAAGAAGGTTGGTTTGGATATTGAAGCTGGAAAATTCTCTCATACAAAAGAAGTACACCATACTCATGAAGGTAGTATCGGCAACCTCTGTAATGCAGAAATCTCCGCATTGATGCAGCAAGTGATTGATGGATTCAACTTTTTTGCGGGATGGATAGAGCAGAGAAAGCACTGCTTGGAAGATAAAATGAACTTTCGGAGGATAGTTTTTTAAACTTTCCTCCGAAAAGATTTGGCAGAAACAAGTAAACTACTTATCTTTGCACCCGTTGAAAAAAATGCGGAAATAGCTCAGTTGGTAGAGCATAACCTTGCCAAGGTTAGGGTCGCGAGTTCGAAAGGATGGTCTCGTTTTCCGCTCGGGTTTCTTTGAAAGGATGCTCGAATGGTGGAATGGGTAGACACAGAAGGACTTAAAATCCTTTGGCCATTGCGGCTGTAAAGTGATGCAGAAGATGTGGCTCAAGATGTTTTTTGTAAGCTTTGGCTGCAGCCGGAGTTATGGCTGAATAATGATAAAGAACTAGACAATTATATCTTTATAATGACTAGAAATATAGTTCTGAACATCTTTAAGCATCAACAGGTAGAGCAAGAATATCAGGCGGAGGTTATAGAAAAGACTTTTCTTTATGAATTGACAGAGAAAGAAGAGATCTTGAATAATGTATATTATAGGGAGATGCTGTTGATTATTCAGTTGACCTTGGAAAAGATGCCGAAACGTCGTCGGTTGATATTCGAACTTAGCCGTTTTCGAGGATTAAGCCATAAAGAAATAGCTGATAAACTCGATGTTTCTATTCGTACTATAGAGCATCAGGTTTATCTGGCATTGATCGAATTAAAGAAGGTACTCCTCTTTTTTATTTTTTTCTCTGATATTTTTAAGTAGTATGTATGTAGTAGTTGTATTTAGTGTATAAAGCCCAAAAAAGGAAAGAAAAAGATTCATGAAAAATTATATTCAACAACTCATAGAATTGTTCGGCCATAATAACTATTCAGCCGATACGCATAAGAAAGTGCAACAGTGGTTGGCTGATGAGGAGCATGTTGATGAAAAGAGTGAGGCTCTTCGTGAGCTTTGGAAACAAGCAGAAGGACAGAGAGCACCTGATGGTATGCAACAATCAATACAACGAATGCGGCAGAATCTGGGAATGCAGTCTGCCACTTCGCAGAGAAATTACCAGTTACTTATATGGAGAGCTGCAGCTATTTTCTTGTTAGCTGTCTCATCCATTTCTATCTATCTGATGTTGGAAAAGGACCGACCAGAAAAAGATTTGGTTGAATGCTATATACCAACAGCGGAAACTCGTGAACTTACATTACCGGATGGTACACATGTCATGCTGAATTCAAAGAGTACACTACTATATCCGGAACAATTTACAGGAGAAACTAGAAGTGTATATTTGATTGGTGAGGCCAACTTTAAAGTGAAACCGGATAAGAAGCATCCTTTCATTGTAAAGGCGAATGATTATCAAGTTACAGCTTTGGGAACAGAGTTTAATGTAAATGCTTATCCTGACAGCAATGAATTAATTGCCACATTATTGGAAGGTCGTGTGAAAGTGGAATTTAATAATTTAATGTCAAATATTATTTTAAAGCCTAATGAACAGTTGGTCTATGACAAACATACGAAAGCGCACAATCTGCGGATGCCTGAGATAGATGATGTGACGGCATGGCAACGTGGGGAATTGGTTTTTAGTAATATGCATCTGGAGGATATTTTTACAAATCTTGAACGTAAATTTCCTTATGCCTTTGTATATAGCCTTCATAGTCTGAAAAAAGAATACATATAGTTTCCGTTTCTCCAAACAGGCTAATTTGGAGGAAGTTATGAAGATTATATCGCAAGTTGTAGGAAATGTAAACTATGTTGTCAAGGGAAATAAGTGCTATGTAACTAGCAAAGAATAAATATATTGTAGAACCTTTTTTAATTTAATACGTAATGCAAAAAATACCCGGAAGGAATGGCCGTTCCTCCCGGATATGAAATCAATTTCTTTTTAATATTAGCGTAATATTGACGCTATTCTGAATGATCCTAGAATAATAACCAATTAACTAATACTAAAGATGCTACAAATCTACGAAAAAATAGCAGAAAAAATAGCTCATAAGCGGGTCTTTCTCACTTTTTTAAGTCTTATTCTTATACAGACTTTCGCTTTGGCTCAAAATGATAGTAAAATAACTATCCAGCAAAAGAACATCACTGTCATTGATGCCTTAAAGACTGTGGAAAAACAGTCGAAGATGTCTATAAATTATAGTGATTCCGAATTAAAAGGAAAAGTAATAGCCCAGTTAAACTTGCAGAATGCATCCCTCGAAACCGCACTCGATACCATTTTAAAAGGGACAGGCTTTTCATTCCAGATTCAAGGTAACTACATCATAATAACTGAAAAGAAGCCTGTAGTTACGCAAACCCTTAAAAATATCAAAGGAAAGGTTACCGATGAAAGCGGTGAACCGTTGATTGGAGTAAATATCTCTGTGGACGGCAGTTCTACAGGGACGATTACCGATTTCGATGGTAACTTTACGATCAAGGCAGCAGAGAAATCTATTCTCAAAGTATCTTATATCGGATATGCTGCACAGATAATTCCTGTTTCCAAGAAAGATTTCTATCCGGTTGTAATGAAGCAGGATACCGAAGTGCTCGATGAAGTTGTTGTGACGGCATTGGGTATCAAACGCGCAGAAAAAGGCGTTGTCTTACAATGTACAACAAGTCAAGGGAGATGCTTTGACTACGGTAAAAGATGCTAACTTTGTAAACTCGTTGAACGGTAAGATAGCCGGAGTGAGTATTAATAAAAGCGCTAGTGGAGTTGGTGGTGCGACACGTGTTGTAATGCGTGGTGCAAAATCTATCGAAGGTGATAACAATGTTTGTATGTGGTGGACGGTATTCCTTTGTTCAATACCAATATGGGAAATACCGACAGTGGTATTATGGGTGAAGGTAAGGCCGGAACAGAAGGAATCGCCGACTTCAATCCCGAAGATATTGAAAGCCTTTCTGTTTTGAGTGGTCCTTCGGCTGCCGCGCTGTATGGTAGTAGTGCTGCCAACGGTGTAATTTTGATTACCACTAAAAAAAAGGAAAAGAAGGAAAACTTTCAGTGCAGTTCTCTTCTTCTTCAGAGTTCAGCAAAGCTTATATGACTCCTGAGTTTCAAAATACGTATGGTAACAAAAAGATATGTATGAAAGCTGGGGTGAGAAACTTTTGACTCCTACAAGTTATGATCCTAAGAAGGATTTCTTTAATACCGGAACAAACTTTATTAATTCGGTTACGTTGACCACCGGTACGAAATCGAATCAGACTTTTGCTTCTGTTTCTTCTACCAATTCCAAAGGTATTGTGCCAAACAATGAATATGAACGTTTGAATTTCACAATCCGTAATACGGCAACTTTCCTTAATGATAAATTACAACTTGATTTAGGTGCGTCGTATGTGAAACAGAAAGACAAGAATATGGTATCGCAAGGACAATATTGGAATCCGGTGATGGCCGCCTATTTGTTCCCTCGTGGTGAAGACTTTGATGGAATTAAGTCATTCGAGCATTTCGATGAAAGCCGTCAACTTCCGGTTCAGTATTGGCCGGTGGCAGATCCGGTATATGCTTCACAGAACCCTTACTGGACTGCTTATCGCAATGTAGCTACGAATGAAAAGAGTCGTTATATGTTCAACGTAGGGTTGACTTATAATATTACCGATTGGTTGAATGCGGCAGCCCGTTTCAGAATGGATGACACACATGTATTGTTTGAACGCAAGATTTACGCTTCATCCGACGATAAATTTGCGGAAGGCAAGAAAGGACTGTATGGATACAATAACTATGAAGACCGTCAGGAATATGCCGACTTTATGTTGAACGTAAATAAACATATAGCTGATTTCAGTATTTCTGCCAATGCGGGTTGGAACTATTCTAACTATTGGGCATTGGAGAGAGGATACAAAGGGACATTATTGGGAGTGCCCAATAAATTTGCGGCTTCTAATATCGATCCGGCTAATGGTCGTATTTCAGAAAAGGGTGGTGATAGTCGTGTACGTAATCATGCTGTTTTTGCCAATTTGGAACTTGGCTGGAAGAGTATGTTGTATTTGACTCTGACCGGACGTAATGACTGGAATTCACGTTTGGTGAATACCGACGAAGAATCTTTCTTCTATCCCTCAATCGGTCTGTCCGGGATTATTTCCGAGATGGTAAAATTGCCCGAATTTATCTCTTACCTGAAAGTTCGCGGTTCGTATACGGAAGTCGGTGCGCCTGTATCCCGTTCGGGACTGACTCCGGGTACAGTAACTATCCCTATTGTGGGTGGTGCATTAGATCCTACCGGTATCTATCCGTTTACAGATTTCAAGGCAGAACGTACAAAGTCATACGAATTTGGATTAAGTCTGAAGTTGTGGAATAAATTAAGTGCGGAGGTAACCTACTATCATTCTAATACATACAATCAGACCTTCTTGGGTGATCTTCCGGAATTTACCGGATACAAGCAGATTTATTTGCAGGCCGGTAATGTGGGAAATCGTGGTTGGGAGGCTTCATTAAGCTATTCCGATCAGTTTAAGTTCGGATTAGGAATCTCTTCAACATTGACATTCTCTCGTAATATAAACGAGATTAAGGAGATGGTTGAAAACTATCATACGGATTTGATGGATGAACCGATTAATATTCCGGAGGTTTTGAAGGATGGTGGTCGTGTCATCTTGAAAGAAGGTGGAAGTATTCACGATATTTATGCCAACACCTTCTTGAAGAAAGACCACTTGGGATATGTTGAGGTAAAGAGCGACGGAACCTTTGGAATGGAAAGGGGGAACCCGTTTATTTGGGAAAAACTTCTCGATTTCAATATGGGATGGAGTAATATGTTGACATACAAAGGCTTTGGGCTCGGATTCCAGATCAACGGACGTTTTGGAGGCGTGGTGACCTCTTCTACAGAGGCATTGCTTGATCGTTTCGGTGTATCCAAACGTTCGGCTGAGGCTCGTGAAGCGGGAGGCGTATTGTTGAAGGGACAAGGTCTGGTAGATGCGAAGTCTTATTATCAGATGACAGGTACGGGAAATTATGAAACTTCCGGTTACTATGTATACAGTGCCACCAATATTCGTTTGCAAGAACTTACCTTTAGCTATACTATGCCTAATAAGTGGTTTGGTAACGTGTTGAAAGATGTTACAGTTTCGTTTATAGCCAACAATCCTTGGATGTTGTATTGCGAAGCTCCGTTCGATCCGGAACTGACTCCTTCCACTAGTACTTACGGACAAGGTAATGATTATTTTATGCAACCGAGTGTTCGTAGCTTTGGTTTCGGTATTAAATTTAAATTATAATACACCTTCTTTATTATGAGAAAAATGAATCAGTTTAAACTATTAGCGGTGATATGCGCAATGGCGCTATTTGCCTCATGCAATTTTGAAGAAATCAATACCAACCAATTTGAGATGAGCGACGGAGAAGGTGCGATGGATGGTTTTGAAGTCGGAGGGCTGATTACAGCTATGCAACGGACAGTGATTCCCGTAGGCACACAGGCTGATGATACAGATGTTATCAATGAATATCAAATAGCTTATCATCTATCGGCCGATAATTGGAGTGGATTTTTTGGCGAGAACAACAGTAACGGTTGGAACGCAGGTAGTAACAATACTACTTATTATTTGTTGGACAATTGGATAAAAGCGACCTATACACAGTCCTATACCAATGCTCTTGATCCTTGGAAGAAATTGAAAATAGCGTCCGAAAAAAATGGTACGCCCGAAGTCTTTGCTTTGGCTCAAATTCTGAAGATTTCCGCTTGGCACAAGACACTTGAAAGTTTCGGTCCGATGCCTTATTCTCATGCGGCGGACGCTACAATGAACATTCCATTCGATTCGGAGAAGGATGTTTATGAAGCTATGTTTCAGGATTTGACTGCTGCCATTGCCGTATTGACGGAAAAAGCTGAAAATGGGGTGAATGTGATGGGAGCTTATGATGCGGTATATGCCGGAGATGCTACTAAATGGGTGAAATACGGCAATTCGCTGATGCTTCGTTTGGCTATGCGTGTCCGCTTCGCTAATGCGGAACTGGCGAAAAAATATGCTACTCAAGCAGTAAATCATTCTATCGGTGTGATGACGGCTAAGGATGATGCGGCTCAAATGAGTCAAGGAGCAGGTATGACTTTTCGCAACAACATTGAATGGCTGGCAGGCAACTATAATGAAGCTCGTATGGGTTCTTCTATTTTTCTTATCTGATGGGATATGAAGACCCGCGTTTGAGTGTTTATTTTTTGCCGATGGATGGTAATACCTCTTATGGTGTTGAGGCTTTCGACGGAAAAACATATCAAGCGGTGCCGGCAGGGCATGCCAATGCGCAGAATGATATCTACAAATCTTGCGCAAAGCCCAATATTCAAAGTGGAACTCCTACATATTGGCTGCGTGCATCGGAAGTTTATTTTTTGCGTGCGGAAGCAGCTTTAGTGTGGGAAGGTTTCGGCAGTGCGGATTCATGGTATAAACAGGGCATTGATATGTCTTTTTTTCAGGAGAATGGCGTGACCGATCCTGTAGATGATTATATGAATTCCAATTTGTCACCTCGGGCATTTGTGTTTTCCCATTATCAGTATGGGCAAACACTTTCTGCTCCTGTGTGAGACTACTGTCAAGTTTGAAGGGACAACTGAGCAGAAGTTGGAAAAGATTATGATTCAGAAGTGGATTGCTTTGTTTCCTAACGGACAGGAAGCGTGGACGGAATGGAGAAGAACCGGTTATCCGAAGTTGAATGTCATTAAGACTTTGAAAGGAGCAGTGCAAGGCGCAACTCTTGAGGGCGGTATTCGCCGTATGATTTATCCCACCAGTTTTTCTCAGACTAACGAGGGAAAGGCTATCTATGAAGCAGCCTTGAAGTTGTTCAATAACGGTGCCGGTGGCGAAGATAGGTCTTCTACCCGTTTGTGGTGGGATTGTAAGAGATAACCTACATGTATCATTTTAATACAGATGAAAAATATGAAATCATTAAGAAAATTGTTATATATTATTCCATTGACAGGCATGATGGTAACTTCTTGCATGGATGTGGAGAATATTGAGATAGACCATATAGGCGGGTATGCCACAATGAACAATGCGGAGAGTGAGGCATATTATGCCAATCTGCGTGCCTATAAGGCGACTGCCTGGAATTACAATCGTCCGTAGCTTTCGGATGGTATTCCAATTGGGCGCCTGCTGGAGCTTATCGAAGAGGATATCTCTCTGCTATGCCCGATAGTATGGATTTTGTTTCTATGTGGAGTGGCGCTCCAGGACGTTATGAAATCACTCCGGAGCAGAAGGCAGATAAAGAGTTTGTGCAAAAGGTGAAAGGAACGAAACTGTTGCAGGTAAGTCTGCTTTCTTATCTTGGTAAGGGTACGACACCAAATTCGGTATACCTCGAAGTGGAAAAACAAGCGGAGGAAGAAGGCTGGTCGGCGGCTCAATTGGAAACAGCGAAGAAACAAGCCCGTTGGAAATATTGGGGATTTGAAGGTCAGTTTGAAAGTGAAAACCATTATGCATGTCTGGCGAAGTTTGCCAAAGCTCTGTGCGATTCTTTGTATGCAAACGAATGGGACGGTTATGATGTAGACTGGGAAATCGGTAGTGGTGTGTTTGATATGGATGGCACATTGAGTCAGAACAAGCATTTGATTCATTTGGTTAAAGAGATGAACAATTACATTGGCCCGAAAAGCGATCCGGAAGGTAAAGGACATAAAATGATCTGTATTGATGGAAATATTTATGGGCTTACCAGTGAATTGGATGAGTATGTCGATTATTGGATTATACAAAGTTATGGTAGTTCCAACCCCAATTTAGATGGTTATGGCGTTGATCCTAAGAAAATAATCTGTACTGAAAACTTTGAAAAAGTATGCCACAAATGGAGGTCAATTGCTGAGACAGGCTGCTGCTATGCCGCGGAAAGGTTATAAAGGTGGAGTAGGAGCTTATCGCTTCGATAATGATTATGACAATACACCAAATTATAAATGGATGCGTCAGGCTATTCAAATCAATCAGCGGGTTTTCAATGAATGGAAAGCGAAACAAAACGAAGCGGAAAATAAACCGCAGGAATAAGTGGATTTATAAAATTCTAAAACAGTAAAAAAGATGATGAATAAACATATATTCTATTATTTGATGGTAGGTAGTATGGCATTATTGTTGGGCGCTTGCAACGACAGCATGAATGACCTGCTGGAGCCTAAGGTTTATTTCGAAAGCAAGGAATATAATTTCTCGGTGGAAGATGAGATGGATGTAATGACATTTGATCTGGTTTCAAGACTCTCGTCAGCAACTTCCTCTCAGGTAGACGTATCATATAGTGTAGCCGAACCAAGTGTAGTAGACGAATACAATGCAAAGTATGGCACAAATTATGAGATGCTTGATGTTTCGCAGGTAAAGCTAAGCAGTACGACATCTTCTATTTCGAGTGGAAAATTGTATGCGAATAATGTAGAAGTCGAACTTTCCGGGTTAGAAGCCTTGAAAGCCGGGAACTCGTATGTTTTGCCTATGCGGGTACATTCGTCTTCGGTGTCGACTCTTTCCGGAACAAACATTGCATATTTCTTTTTCTCCAAACCGTTGAAAATTACCAAAGCTGGTAATTTCAGTAATCACTATATTTCTGTGAAGTTCCCTGTCGGTACTTTCTTCTCGTCATTCACTTACGAAGCATTGATTAATGTGGATTATTTCCTCGATAATAATACGATTATGGGAACCGAAGGTGTGATGATTCTCCGTATCGGTGATGCGGAGGAGGAATTACTCCTAAAGATTATTTGGAAGTGGCCGGAGGACAGAACTACCGTGTAACGAAACCGTTGTTAACAAATCGTTGGTATCATGTAGCGTTGACTTATGATCAACCGACAGGAAAAACCGGCATTTATGTAAATGGTGAAAAATGGGCTGGTTCAGATTGGGGTATTGACGGTTTTGATCCGAATTCGGATATGGGTTTTTATATTGGTAGAATCTATGGTTTCAAATGGGGTGAACGTCCATTCCATGGTAAAATGAGTGAAGTCCGTGTTTGGAGTGTAGCCCGTACGGAAAATCAACTTAAGCAGAATATGCTGGGGGTTGACCCTGCTTCAGAAGGCTTGGCACTTTATTATAAACTAGACGGATCGGAGACTCAGGAAGGTGGAGTTATCAAAGATGCCACAGGGCGTATAAACGGTACTACAAATGGAATTACTATTAAGACGTTGGATGCTCCGATAGCTATTAATTAATGGAACACACAAATTTGTGAGAGTTTTGCTCTTTGCATTTTTGAATATGAGTGAAAGCCTGCTTACTGAAAAGATAATATTCTTTTGGTAAGCAGGTTTTTTGATTTATGTTTGTTTTATGAAGAAGTTACTATTTATCCTGTTTATATCTTTTTCATCTAAATGTTTTTTTCTCAGTACATCAGAAGGGGATTTAATGCTGACGTGCAAATTATAATCAGCACCCCTTTTCTTCTTTTTATATGAAAAAGGAATTTTAGCCAAATTTAAATTTTCTCTAAAAAGTTTTCTTATTATAAGTAAAATGCATTCCTTTGCAGCGTTTAATACTTATGGATATACTGGCGAATGGCTCAAATCAACTTCAACTCGATATATACTGCATATTATAGGAAAGCCTTCCTATTTACCTTGTCCTATGTCCATAATGACTTAGTAGCAGAAGATATTGTATCAGAAGCCATTATCCATTTATGGGAACTAAGTAAAGAACGGGAAATCCCAAGTGTTGAAGCGATCTTAATTACTTATATTCGCAGCAAATCACTCAATTACCTGAAACATATACAAGCACAGGAGAATGTTTTTCAAACTTTGCTTGATAAGGGACAGCGTGAATTGGAAATTCGTATATCAACATTGGAAGCCTGTGATCCGAAGGAAATATTATCAGAGGAATTACGGGCAAAAGTGCATGCATTATTGGAGAGTATGCCAGAAAAACTCGTACTGCTTTCATCCGCGATCGCCCGGATGGAAAATCCCATAAAGAAATAGCCGAAGAACTGGGCATTAGTGTAAAAGGAGTAGAATATCATATCAGCAGAGCAGTTAAAATACTGCGTGATAATCTAAAAAGATTATGCTCCATTCCTTTTTTTTTTCATCTGAAAAGAAGGAAAATACCTCCTTGCTTGCTATTTTTTTTAAGCAATAATAAAAAAATCACATTTCTTACTAGGGAATCTCTTTAGTGAGTGGTATTCTTAATGAAAGGGGAATAATACTCCTATTCTCATTACTCATAAATTATTTATTGTATGGATAAGGAATTACTATTAAAATATATTGCAGGCAAGGCATCCCAAAAGGAAAAGGAAGACGTTGCTACATGGATTGATGCGGATGTAGCCAATCTTAAAGAATTCATTTCTCTTCGTAAGAGTTATGATGCATTCATCTGGCAAGACACAGGCGCATTCTCAAAGAAGACAAAAAGACAATTTCATTGCATCCTGTTACACAACGAATCTTGCGGATTGCGGCAGTGTTTGTTGTAGCTTTCGGATTAAGTTATGCAATGATACAGGTTCTCCAAAAAAAGAGGATATAGAAATGCAGACTGTTTACGTGCCAGCCGGACAACGCACATTCGTGACACTTGCTGACGGAACTACAGTATGGGTAAATGGAAAAAGTACATTGACTTTCCCGAGCCATTTCTCTTCCCGTACACGTACTGTGGAACTTGATGGAGAAGCCTATTTTGATGTCCGGAAAAATCCGGAAAACAGTTTATAGTCTCTACTGCTCACCAGTCTGCCATAAAAGTTCTGGGTACAAAATTCAATGTAAAGGCATACAAAGAAGCAGATGAGGTAATTACTACTTTGGTTGAAGGGAAAGTTAATTTTGAATTCAACAATGCCAGTCAACAACCGCAGTATATTGTGATGGCTCCGGGACAGAAACTGGTCTATTATTCCCAGAATGGAAGGACGGAGCTCTATACGACTTCCGGCGAGAGAGAACTTTCGTGGAAAGATGGCAAAATAATTTTCCATCAAACGTCATTACGGGATGCACTGGATATCTTGGAAGATAGATACAATGCCGAATTTGTCATACAGGAGAATGTACCTCATGACGACTCATTCTCCGGGACATTTACTAACCGGAATCTGGAACAGGTACTTAATTTTATCAGTGCCTCCTCGAAAGTTCGTTGGCGTTATCTGAATAATAATGCAGATGCCGGTAAAGAGAAAATAAAGATAGAGATATTTATTTAGTATTAAAAGATAAAAACCTTAATTCCCAAAAAACTTATTGCCATGAAAAACAAAGATCCCTAGCAACCAAAAAAAAAAATACGGGATGATATTGGCCGTATCATCCCGTATGAGCTTCAGTAATTGTGAACCTACTTGTTTCCCGACAAGTATAACTACCAATTTTCTAATTAAACTCGTTACAAATTTATGCAAAATTATTGTATCGTCCAATTTCTTGGAGGATTAAAGTCCTTTGAACGAACCTTTAAAGAAATATCATTGACTATGAAATTACTGTTTATACTTTTGATTTGTTCTGTTGGATTAGCATATGCGTCAGACGGATATGCACAAAAAGACTTCTATTACTTTGCAAGTAAACGATTGCGCAATAGAAGAAGTGCTGCACAGGATTGAGCGTGAATCCGGATTCAGCTTTTTATAAATAGCAAGAATCTAAATCTTAATCGCCGGGTATCGGTTTCTGTATCAAAAAGAATATTTTTAAAGTGTTAGAGCAAGTCTTCGCAGGTGTGAATATCGAATATAAAATATTGGATAATAAGATTGTGTTGGCTGCAAAAGCAACAGAAAGCGTGCAACAGAAAAAAAGAACGGCTTATTGTAGGCACGGTAAGCGACAAAAATGGCGAGCCATTAATCGGGGTTTCCATCATTGAAAAAAGTTCTGATAATGGAACTATTACCAATCTTGATGGTAGCTATCAGATTGTGACACAATCAGCTTCTCCCATTCTTGTATTTTCTTATGTAGGTTATAAAACAAAAGAAGTTCCTGTAAAAGAAAAAAAATGTAAATGTAATTTTGGAAGACGCAACGCAAGAGTTGAATGAAGTAGTTGTTACGGCATTGGGCATTAAACGGTCAGAGAAAGCATTATCCTATAATGTGCAGCAATTGAACGGCGATGAACTAACTGCTGTAAAAGACGCCAACTTTATTTCTTCCCTGAATGGTAAAGTGGCAGGTGTTACTATCAATTCATCTAATACTACCGGTGGTGCTTCCCGCGTCGTGATGCGTGGTGTTAAGTCTATCACTTCGTCTAATCTTGCTCTTTACGTAATTGATGGGGTACCGATGTATAACATGATGAATGGAGGTGGCGGTGGTATCTATGACCAGCAGGGTACGGATGGCGCTGCCGACATTAACCCGGAAGACATCGAATCTATCTCTATGTTGACAGGTCCTTCTGCAGCAGCCCTTTATGGAAATGCCGCTGCTGCCGGTGTTGTGCTGATAACTACAAAGAAAGGTTCTGTAGATAAGACCTCTGTTACAGTTTCTAACAACACTACTTTCTCAAAAGTGACTATGATGCCCGAGATGCAAAGTAAATATGGAAACTTACCTAACAGTTTGGACAGCTGGGGACCAGTGGTAAACAGTAGTTATAATCCACGCGATTTCTTCCGGACAGGAGCTAATGTTATCAATTCGTTTGCTTTGTCAACCGGTAATCAGAAGAACCAGTCTTATCTGTCGGCTTCTACTACTAACACGACAAATATCTTACCTAATAGTGGGTATAACCGTTATAACTTTACGGTGCGCAATACGACTAGTTTTTTGAAAGACAAGATGACGCTTGATGCAAGTGCAAGCTATATTCTTCAAAATGACAAGAATATGATGTCGCAAGGGTATAATTATAACCCTTTACCGGGACTTTACCGTTTCCCACGTAGTGAGAATTTTGATGATGTGCATATGTTTGAACGCTACAATTCCGGTATGGACTTGATGGAACAATATTGGCCTTATGGAGGTATTTCAAGTGGACTTGCCAATCCTTATTGGATACAGAACCGCCAATTGCGTGAGAATAAAAAGACCCGCTACATGGTTAATGCTTCTCTTAAATATCAGATACTTGATTGGTTGGATGTTGTCGGACGTGTGAAAATAGATAATTATGAGAATCGTAGTACTTACAAAGCGTACGCTTCTACCGGCACACTGGTGTCGGGTGACCGTGGAACATATAGTGACACATCTTCACAATCAAAGAACACCTATGCTGATGCGATTGCTACGATGAATAAGAATTTCAATGACTGGTCTGTAAATGTCAATCTAGGTGTTTCACTGAATGACAGCCGTTATGAAATGATCGGATATGAAGGCGGATTGAAACTTATCAATTTCTTTGCCGTCCACAATATCGATTTCAATAAAGCATGGAAAGCAAAACAGTCCGGCTGGCATGATCAGACACGCGCTATCTTTGCCAATGCGGAAATTGGTTGGAAATCGATGATCTATCTGACTGCTACCGGACGTAACGACTGGGATTCAAGACTGGCTTTCTCCGATTACAAGTCTTTCTTCTACCCATCTATAGGTTTATCTGCCATCTTGACGAGCATGTTCAATGCTCCTGATTGGTTGTCATTCTTGAAAGTTCGTGGTTCGTATACAGAGGTTGGCAACTCATATGGACGTTTCATGACTACTATTACTTATCCGTATGATGAACAGACACAGAATTGGACCAGTGCTTCTTCTTATCCGAATACCAAACTAAAACCGGAACGTACTAAATCATGGGAAATAGGTTTGGATGCCCGGTTCCTCAATGACATTAGTTTTAATTTGACTTATTATCGTTCTAATACTTATAATCAGACATTCTATGCAGACTTGTCACTTTCTTCTGGATATTCTAATATTCCTATTCAGAGCGGAAATATAATGAATGAAGGTGTTGAGATGTCATTGGGCTATGACAAGCATTGGGGAGATTTCTCTTTCAATACTAACTATACACTGACTTGGAATAGGAATGAAGTGAAACGTCTGGCCGATGGTGCATATAACTATGCTACTGGTCAACCTATCCAGATGCCGGAACTGTCTCCGCTTACTTATGGACATACGGATGCCCGCCTGATCTTGCGTGTCGGAGGATCAATGGGAGACGTATACGGACAACGCTTGCTCAAACGTGATTTGAATGGCTACATTCTCAATGAAGAAGGTACAGGTTTGTCTATGGAGAACAAAGAAACTTATCTGGGGTCTATTCTACCTAAGATGAACATGGGATGGAATCTTGGCTTTGGTTATAAAGGTATTAATTTGGGCATGACTTTCACAGGACGTTTTGGAGGTATTGTTATCAGTGAAACCCAATCTGTTCTTGATGCTGCGGGGGTATCTAAAGTTAGTGCAGATGTACGTGATGCAGGTGGTATACAAATCAATCAGACTAAAGTAGATGCACAAACCTATTTCCAGACTATTCAAGGTACTTCTGCTTACTATACATATAGTGCTACTAACGTACGACTCGGCGAACTCTCACTCAGTTATACATTACCTAAGAAATGGTTCAATAACAAAGTGGGAATGACTGTTGGTTTTGTAGGAAAGAATCTGTGGATGATTTTATTGCAAAGCACCTTTCGACCCGGAACTGACTACCTCGGCTGCGTCTAATTTCTATCAGGGATTTGATGCATATATGCTTCCGAACACAAGAAATATCGGATTCAATGTAAAATTTCAGTTTTAAATAGTAATAGGTATGAACAAGATAATAAAATATATTGGAGCAAGTGCGGTTGTATGTTTGATGGCGGGATGTACTACTAACTTTGAGGATTTTAATACCAACCCTTATCAGCCTTCAAAAGTACCGGCAAGTAACTTACTGTCTACGATGTTTAACGTGTATGCTTGTCCACAGCAGAATGCTTGTCAGGAGATTAATTGTATGTGGGCCAGCTTTAGCGGTCAAGTGACTGCGACAGCTAACTGGAGCTTTGGAAAGAATATCTTTGCTTATTATAATGCATTAGATAAGCACAATGATAGCTCATGGGGAAGAATCTATGGCTATGTTTATCCTTCTTTCTTCCTAGTTGAAAACTCTACAGAAAAAGAAAGGTGTTATTTATGCTATAGCACAGCTGACTCGTGTTTATGGTATGCAGTTGCTCGCATCTTTGCAAGGTCCCATTCCTTACACACAGATGAAGGCCGGCGAAACGGAAGCCCCTTATGATAACGAACAAACAGTTTGGCATGCCATGTTCGATGATTTGGACAATGCGATTACAATTTTGAAGTCTGCGGCTTCAACTCGGCACCAATCAGGATTTAGCTGCTGTAGATCAATTCTACAAAGGGGACTGTACTAAATGGCTAAAATTTGCTAACACATTGAAACTAAGAATGGCTATTCGCATTTCGGGAAAAGAATCGGGCTATGCTCAAACGAAAGCGCAGGAAGCCGTACTTGATGGTGTGTTGGAAAGTGTGAGTGAAAGTTCTTATGATACCACTAACGGAGGTATTAATGAGAATGGATATGCTATTGTTAGTGGATGGCCTGAAGTTAGAGCTAATGCTTGTCTGGTATCCTATATGAATGGTTATAATGACCCACGTCGTCCTGCTTATTTTACTCCGCAGACTCAGACTGCTGCCGGTGGGTATGTAGGTGTCCGTTCGGGTTCGGCAGAAATACCTGAACCTACCACATATTCAAACTATAGTAAGCTTTTTATTGCTACTGATAAAACATTGCCGCAACCGGTTATGTCTGCTGCTGAAGCTGCCTTTCTGCGTGCAGAAGGTGCTTTGAAAGGATGGAGTATGGGGGGCGATGCAAAGACTTTCTATGAAAAGGGGATAAGACTCTCTTTTGAAGAGTTTGGTATATCAGGTGTAGATGCTTATTTGGCTGATGACACATCCGTTCCGGGGAATTATGAGGATAATTTAGTTAGTGGACACACTGGAAATAATTATACTAACCAATCGTCTGTCACTATTAAGTGGGATGAAAGTGCTGATCCTACGGAAAAACTAGAGAGGGTACTTACGCAGAAATGGATTGCTTGTTATCCGGATCCAATGAATGGTTGGGCTGATTTTCGTCGCACAGGGTATCCTAAGATTTTCCCGGCTACTAAATCTATGAATCCTGATTGTACTACGACACGTGGACAGCGTCGTATCCATTTCACCCTTAGTGAATACAATAATAATAAAGCGAATGTGGAAGCTGCTGTCGGTATGCTTAGTAATGGAAAAGACTCTAACGGAACCGATCTTTGGTGGGCTATGAAAGAGGATGGAACTTATTAATTGTTAAAACTTAAAAAATACATTATGAAGAAATTGCTATATGTCATTCTTGCGGCAATGGGTGCGCTGATGTTTGTCCAATGCAGCGATTGGACTGAAATGGAGCCAAAATTCACAGAACCTGTGAATATTAATGGTGAAGACTATTATAAAGCGTTGAGAGAATATAAGAAAAGTGACCATCAGGTTGTTTTTGGTTGGTATAGTGAATGGACAGGAACCGGTACCAATATGAATAATCAACTGAGAGGAATTCCTGATTCAATGGATATTGTTTCTTTGTGGGGAAATGCTTTCAATTTGACTGAAGCACAGAAAAGTGATCTAAAGGAAGTACGTGAGAAAAAAAGGTACAAGAGTATTGTATTGCCAGCATATTATGGATATCGGTAGAGCACATACCCCTGCATCTGTTGAAAATGATTTTATAGTGGATGGAGTGCAGTATGCTTCAAAAGGCGAAGCTATGGCTGCTTATTGGGGCTGGTATGAAGGTTGGCCGAATAGAAATGGTTATGGTGATACTTCACCTGAAGGTATTGAAAAAGCCATTCGTAAATATGCACGTGTTATTGCGGATTCTATCATTAAGTATGGATATGATGGCTTTGATATTGACTTTGAGCCGAATTTCACTTTTCCGGGAGATATTTGCAGCTATTCTGATCGTATGCACATTCTCCTTGATGAATTATCGAAAGACTTTGGTCCTAAATCAGGAACAGGACGTTTGCTTATGCTTGATGGGGAACCACAGACTTTGATAACTGCATCCGGTCCTTTGTTGGATTACTATGTAGTTCAGTCTTATTATTGTTCGGGAGATGCAAATTTAGATTATCGTTTTGGCTTATTGTTAAACAAGTTCGGTTCTGTAGAAGATGAAGCTACCATTCTTAAGAAAACGATATGGTGCGAAGATTTTGAAAAGCATAAGGGTGATGGAGGACCAGTATTTACGACTCGTGATGGTGTCGTGACTTATTCATTGAAAGGAATGGCTATGTATTATCGTCCGGGAGTGGATGCACGTCTTGGCGGAGTCGGTGCTTACCGTTTTAATTTATGCCGTCCGGTAAACGACTATTTATTTATGCGCGAGGCTATTCAGGTATTAAATCCGGCCAAGCATTAAAAACATGATTAAAAAAAGAAGACTATGAAGATGATTAAATATTCCAAATATCTTGCGTTGGTGGCAGTCTTAATATCTGCTGCCGGATGCGATGATGCCAAACTGTCAACCATTGATAACGGTTTATATATTCAGGAAGCTGCTCCATCCAATACTTTTGGGCAACAAATAGAAGCACAACTGGTAGATGATGGTGATGTGACGAAGACACTAACTGTTCGTCTGGTTCGTGCCATAACAGAAGACGTGACAGTAACTTTAGATATAGACCAACAACTTATTAATGACTATAATCAAAAGCATGAGGCTGCTTATGAACTTTTGCCTGAAGAGTTTTGGAGTCTTTCAACGTACGGTTACAATTCCTGCAGGAGAAGTGTCTGCTCCGGTTATAAATCTTACGATCAAGCCATTTACTACTCCTAATAATGAAGCTTATGCGATTCCGGTACGGATTACTTCTGTAACAGGAACAGTAGGGATAGTAGGAAATGCTAACCATATTCTTTATCTGCTTACTTCCCCAATAAGCAGAAAACATTGGTTCTGAAATCGGGAAATAAAACGACTACGGTTTTTAACAGTGAAATGCCTGCTGCTCAATGGACGATAGAATATTGGATAAAGTTTGATAACACCACAGGACAACCTACTGGAGCTTGGGTAGGACCGGCTAACATCGACTTTAGAAGAAATATCTTTGCTGATAATGCTGCTCCTATATACTTCAATGATATCTTGCTACGTTATTGGGCGGATGGAGCAAAGAAGATAGCTCCTACTTTGCAGTGTCAATTGAATGGAAACTATTTTGATAGTGAGGAATTTTGGTATCCGGATATATGGTATCACATTGCTTATACTTATGACGGATCTACTATTCGTTTGTATAAAGATGGTACATTGAATAACTACAAGGCTGATACAAGGGATTTTGTATTTAAAAATATTAGCTTTGCCGAAAGTTTTGGATGGAGAATGCAGGTAGAATATGCACAGATTCGCCTTTGGAAGAAATGTTTGACGGATAATGCTATTCAGGAAGGAATGTCACGCCAGATATCCGGAGATTCGGATGGTTTGATTGGGTATTGGAAGTGTGATGAAGGAAAAGGAAATGTATTGAAGGATAGTAGTCCAAGTGGCAATAACATCACTCTTAACGGAATCCCTAGTTGGAGTAAACAGTATAATTTTTATCATCCTAATGATGATGAAGACTAGTTGATCTTTTTTAAGAGAGGGAATCCTTGTGAGGTCCCTCTCTTTTTGATAATGCAGAACTTTCCGAGCTGTTCTACAAAAGAAAGGATTGCGGGCGGCAACGATGACATTCGGCATTAACATGGGAGTATGGGCATTCGATCGCTATATTCGGAAAGCGGATTTTGCCTATATTGACTTTCATACAATTAAAGACAATATCAAGCACGGTTTCGTTTGGGATAATGATGCAATGGGAACAAACATGTTTATGCATCCTTATCATGGCAGTTTGTATTTTAATTCGGCCCGGTCAAATGGATATAATTATTGGCAATCCGGGCTATATGCCTTTGGAGGAAGTTTCATGTGGGAGATGTTCGTGGAAAATGAATATCCTTCTACCAATGATATAATAGCGACACCGATCGGAGGAATGGCGTTGGGAGAAGTGTTCTACCGTGCATTCGATTTAATCCTTGATGACAGGAAAACAGGAGCATCCCGTTTCGGGTTAGAGTTTGCTTCGTTTGTTGTTTCTCCTATGCGTGGACTCACTCTCAAGATATGGATTGGGAACATTATAACTCAAAGACGCTGAATGCACAGGAGATCGTTCAATGGCAATTCTTCATGCAACAGGGCTGCGGTTGGATATCAAACTGCGAAAAGGATTGTATCTCACCGGAGATTATATGAACTATACCCATCATACGCGGTATAAACATTATGAGAATATTTTTCCAGTACATCAGAAGGGAGATTAATGTTGACATGTAAATTATGAGACAGAGGCTGAATTTCTTAGAGGGAGATGTCGATATACATACCATTAATGAATATTTGAGAAATATATATTCATAAAGAGAAGTAGATAAGGATGCAACTATCCGGAAAAACCAGATAGTTTAAAAAGAAGATAATCGGAATATTTCTCGTGAAGTTTAAACAAACTTTCAAATCCTACAATTACTATGATTTGTACCTATTTTATTGTCATACTGTCAGGATTCTATTCAAGTAGATGAATATCAGTACTCTATCACCTGACAATAACCTGATAATAGGCTGACAATAAAATATCTCTACTTTTATTGTCAGCCTTGCTTTTTATCTCTTATAATATCTTTACTACCTGATAGACAGTACCTTTATAAGTATGTTTCGAGGTAATTCCGCACTTTTGAAGCATTCTCCCGAAATGATATACTTTGTTGTCGGACAATGAAATACCGCTTTTCTTCTTCAAGTAATTCAGTATTTCTACCGGAGTAAAGAATTCACCTTCCTCTTTCGTTTGCGCAGCTTTAAAATATTGATAAAACAATTGCAGCATAGCCGGTGTTTGCTCAAACTCACGGTTGTTTTCAGTCATAATCTGCTCATCTTCGCTATCAAACCAATAACGCTCACCATGATAAATCTCGTGCATGGCTTGAGCATAAAGCTGTTCATAATCTATTGGCTGTGTAGTGTCGATGTTTCCCGTCACTTCAATGCAGATAAAACGACGGCTTCCCGAAGGATCAGTCAGCAAATCCTTCTGATTGCTTGTGCCGATAAATGAAGCATATCGTTGCAATTCAAGCACCGAGCGGCCATGTGGTTTTCGAAGGTTGACCACCGGTTTTTGGAGAATATGTTTCAGAAACCCCTGTTGGGTCAGCGTAATCTGATCGAACTCATCAATGTTGATGAGCGCGAACCGATTCAGATACAGTTCCGCATCCCGTTTCTGGCTGAAATCAATACTGTCCGTATAGTAAGCCCGGAGTGCAGGCGGAATCATTTCACGGCAAAAAGTAGATTTATGAGTTCCTTGTGCTCCCACTAATATAGGCGATGTACTATTGGCGTGCATTTTATCTACTCCTCTCCAATGCGAAACCATATTCAAGAACCAGCGATGAAAAAGTAATTCCCAATGCGGATTATTGCAGGGAACCCTGTTGGCTAACGCATGGATACGGTCTTTCCCATCCCAATGCGGCAAATGAAACAGAAATTCTTCCAATGGATTATAGATAGGCACACGGTTGGAATGTAAGTAACGGTCTATATCCCTGTCCCATACCCCGATTCCTTCAGATTGGGCGTCCAGCATAATACTGTTTTGCGCCCGTTTGTCGATGGGATGGAAATAGAACTGGAACGAGAAACGCTCCCGGTATTCCACCTCTCCGATCTGCGTATTGTAACGGAACTCATAACGGCGGTTCATAAATTCATCCATTTGCAGGCTAAGGCGTTGCTCTTTGGTCAGACAGTTGTCTTTGGGCACTCCCTTACATTCCTTATATACGTTTCTTATCATTTCACGTACCAGCATTGGATTCTTTCTTTTGTTGTAACGGGTGATGGTTCGTCGGGTTACCTCCTCTTCCGGAATGCCGGAGTAGTAACAATTTTCGGCAAGCGGGACTACTAATGTTTGCAAATCATGATCGTTTCGATGCCAGTCCGTTTCCATTTCTTCGAATGTTTTCCGCAATGCCGCTTCATAAAGCAATGCTACCGTATCTTCCGTGTCATACCCCGGCAGTGCTCGATTCACGGAGATGCTTCAGTGCTCGATTTCTCATGATAAGTCATCTCGCCGGGCATACCGATGGGCTGTGAAAGATAGAAAGGGACAGGGGTGGAACGATAAATCAGGTCCGGATCATAGCTAAGACGTGAAAATTGTTCCAGTTTCGGCTCTTTTAGCAGAATATTAAAAGGGAGTTGAGGCTGATAACATTTGATGGCGAGGCGATAGGCATGCGCTTGAAACACTTCGGCCTCTTCCGTTGTTTGTGGCAAAGTGCCGTCCGGTCGGGTGAAGCAAGTCCATATCTTGACACTTTTACCGCTTGCCCCCATGAAAGCCAACATTGTTTGGGGAAGTTCGGCAGCCTTTTGCTTCACGATTTCCACTTCTGTCTTTCCGGCTAGCGGACCGATGGTCAGTTCTACAATGCCATTGTAGGTTTTCATTCGCTTCACTCCGTTCACTCGCCCGAAGGCTGCTGCGGGAATCACTCGTGGTAGTTTGCTGGCGAAGGAACAAGGCTCATCGGGTAGAACAAAATGCAGGGCCTGACGTAATCCGGTTACCGGGCGGAGCTTAGTTTCTTTTTTCATTTTCTCTATCAGCAGGTCAATGTCCATCACGCTTAGTGCTTCCGTATCTCCGTTTTCCCTGATTTGTGTAATCTTCATTTCTTTTTATCTTGAATTTTATAGACCTGTAAGTGTTTGTTATAGGTTTCAAAGGTACGGATAAGGTGCTTGTAAAACAAACTATTTAGGATTTATCATGATAAAGAATAGACTTTCTTAATTCAGTTTTTTTTAATTTGCAACTAATGACGTTCGGAACTAATGATGCTGGGACTGATACATTGGAAAGTGGGTATGGATGTGCTGTCTACCGTGTATTGTTATGATAAGAAGCAGGTATACTTCCATTCACCTGCCGGTATAGTTCCGCTAAAGTGTTGGTATCTTTAGTTCGTCACGGCCATGACGATATCTTTCCACGGCCGTGGTAGGAACTCGCCACGGCTGGAAGTCACCACGGCCGTGGGAAGGTAAAGATACCGTTACTCTAGCCGAACAATACCTACTTGTTAAGTGAAAGATACTTATGGTGCTACTTCTATCTGACTCAGTTTCTTCATTGCTATCATAATATCCGGTTTTAGGAAGTATAATAGTATTATTTGTGATTGTTGAAGTTATCATCCATGTCTCCACATCCTCTACGTAATAAGATTCACCTGTTTCATGATTATACCGGCGAATTTCTTAGCTTCCAGCAACTTTTTACTCACCTGCAGGATATTACCTTCCCCGGGAAACAGAAATAGCCAATAGGACAATGCCTGCCACAAATTCTCCCCAACATACCGAACGGAAGATTGCAAAAGAAGAATATGCAGCATTCATTTGGATATGTGTTGAAATATATGTTAATTTGCGGTCTAAGTCATAATAAAATGGATACTTCTCACATCAACGCCGATATCCTGCATAAAAATATAAAAGATATATACAACGAATATCATGACTCTTTATTGGCATTCGCCAAGAGTTATGTTATGCGGGAGGATATTGCGCAAGATTTAGTACAAGAAGCATTCATAAGACTATGGGAAAAAGACCATGACTTTTTTCTCGGAGGTGGCTTTGCGTTCTTATCTGTTTGCTTCAGTCAAAAATCTTTCTCTCGACTATTTGAAGCATTTGGATGTAGAGACCCGTTATGCAGAAGCGTATATGGAAAAAACATCCCAAGAAGATGTGATTGATGAACAGTTCGACAAAGAAGTAATGGAGCTCCTTTTTAAGACAATCGACTGCCTGCCCAAACGTTGCCGGGAAATCTTTTTATTGCATCTGGACGGATTAAGCAGCACAGAGATTGCTGATAAACTCTCCCTTTCGATTGATACCGTACGGACACAAAAGAAACGCGCCATGAAATTTCTAAGAGAACATTTTCAAAGCCAGTCTTCTCCCAATATTTCATTTACTTTTATCTTTTTTAAATTACTCTGCTCCATTTAAGAAGCAACTGACAGCTATACATCGTTGTCTTTCAGGTCTTTCAGTTTTCTTCTAGTTATCTGAACAATAGCGGATTGCACTGGAACCCTGATTCCATGTCTTTACTGATGGAAAGTCTCTGTATTACTCAATGACTATCAGATGATTGCCGGATAAACCTAAAAACATCACCATTCTTCATTTTTTTTTAATTCTTGTACCCAATTTAAGGAAGTTTGTCGTTTTAATAATAAAACGATAGTCAACATGAGAAAAAAGAACTTTTAGTTAAGTATATCTTAGGAATACTTAGCACAAAAGAACGACAGTTATTGGACTTGTGGATGAAAGAATCTCCGAACAATGCTCTTTATTTGGAAAAACTTAAAAAGAGAAACTATAGCGAACGATATCAAGAATATAAGCGCTCCCATCGGAATTTCAGCATCAGGCAATCTGGTTGGAAACACGTGCTTGTGCAAGCGGCTTGCTGGACGATCCCTGTGCTAGTAGCATTCAGCCTATATCTCGGACTGCGCTCGGACAAAGAGATACAAATAGAACCGGGCACCTCAAAGGCGATTCTTTATCTCGACCCAACTACCAAGATTGAGTTGGGAAACTCTAAGGAATTTGAATGGATACGCTTGAACCGACTGGATATGGTTGCTGAGAAACAAGGCATTCTGGATTACCACCAAACTTCTTCCCGACAAGACATACACCAGAACAACCTTTTGGAAACACCGCGCGGAGGCGAATATCGTGTCATTCTGGAAGACGGAACCCGGATACACCTGAATTCACAATCCACCCTTTCTTATCCGGTCTGTTTTGAAGCGGACAATCGAACCGTAGAGCTTACCGGAGGCCTATTTTGAGGTAGCCAAAGATCCGAAACGTCCTTTCATGGTGAAAGTGAATGGAGTGACCGTACGGCAATATGGAACAAAATTCAGCATCAACGCGCGTTCTCCCCCAAATACGATGATTGTTTTGGAAGAAGGTTCCATCGGAATGATTTCTCCCGATGAAGATGTAAGAATGCTCAATGCCGGCGATGTGGCTGTTTGGGATCGAGTTCACTCTACAATTTCAATTACTGCTCCCGAAAGCTTTGAGGCTTACGTGGCATGGCATCGCTCCCGTTTTGTCTTTGACGATCAATCATTGGGAGAAATCATGGAAAATCTTTCACTTTGGTATGACATGAACGTACAATTCGAAGATGAGGCTCTCTCTAAAATACATTTCACCGGTAGCGTGGGACGCTACGAGAACGTCAACATTCTTTTGAACGCGATTGAAGCAACGTCTAGCGTCAAATTCCACATAGACGAGCACCAAATAACCGTTATGAATAAATATTAAAGAATACACAATGAAAAAAACAGCGAGAAAGAAGAAGCTAATGTGGATAGCTACATTAGTTTCAGGACTTTTATTATGTCAACCGACAAGCGTATGTGCACGGGAGGTGAAAACAGACGTGCATGAGACGGATTGGTCATGGGATAGGAAAGGACGGTGACTCTAAATTTGAAAAGAGCGACAGTCAAACAATTTTTTTGATGCTGTGCATCAACAGACCGGATTGGATTTTGTGTACAACACGAAGCAGATGGCTGCTATGGAACCTATCAGCATTTCGGTAAAGAATGAACCGATAGAGAAACTGCTGAACTTGGTCTTCGGAAAGAAAGGATTCACTTTCAAAAGAAACGGGAACATGGTGACTGTCGGTCTGGAAACGCAAAGTCAGAAAACCCCTGTTCCGTCGGGGGCAAAGCTGCAGAAAAACAAAAAGTGACAGGGCGAATCTATGACCAGCAAGGAGAGCCTCTAGTCGGAGCGAGTGTCCGCATAAAAGGGACTAACATCGGCAGTGTAGCGGATATCAATGGAGTGTACGAAATAGAAGCGGAACCCAATGCCGTATTGCAATTCAGCTATATCGGAATGGAAGCTCAGGAAATCACCTATAAAGGAGGGAATAAACTGGATGTATCGCTCAAAGCTGATAATAAAACCGAATTGGAAGCCGTTGTCGTAACCGGTATTTTCCAAAAACCGAAAGAGAGTTTTACAGGAGCTGTTTCTACCATCACTTCTGAACAACTGAAAATGTACAAGGGACAGAATATGCTGCAAACATTACGCAATGTAGACGCTTCCATCAATCTGGCTGTCGATAATATTTCGGGTAGTAACCCTAACAACCTGCCCAATATCAATATCCGCGGTACCTCCTCCCTGCCTATGAGCGTAAAGGAATTTAACGAAGGTGTAAAGGGAGAAGTCAATACTCCGCTGATCATCATGGATGGTTTTGAGATTTCACTCACCAAACTGATGGACTATAATGACAATGATATTGAATCCATCAATATCCTGAAAGACGCATCGGCTACAGCCTTGTATGGCTCACGCGGAGCCAACGGAGTCATTGTAATTGTTTCAAAACGCCCGGTTTCCGGTCGGCTGAAAGTGACAGGTACGATAGGACTCAACCTCGAAATGCCCGATCTTACTTCATACGATCTGCTGCATGCCGCAGACAAACTAGAGCTGGAACGCCTGACGGGACTTTATGTATTGGAAGGTTATCCTACGACAACGATAGAGCGACAGGAAATCTACAACGGACGTTTACGAAAAGTCCTTTCCGGTGTAGACACTGACTGGTTGAGCAAACCGCTACGTACAGGAGTCGGGCAGCGTTATAATCTGCGAATGGAAGGCGGCAATGAAGAATTTCGCTGGAGCACTTCCGCTGACTATAACGACACGCAAGGAGCTATGAAAGGTTCTTCACGTAAAGTTTTCAATGGAAGCATTACCTTAATGTATTCCATTAAGAATCTAATTTTCAAAAATCAGACCAACATAGGGATAACTAACAGTAGGGAAAGTAATTACGGTTCATTCAGCAATTATGCCAATCAACAACCTTACAATGCTCCCTATGATGAGAATGGTAATATTGTGCGTTATTTCGACGACTTCTATGCCAATCCGAACTCAAGGACGCAGAATCCGCTTTATGACGCGACTCTCAACTCATTTGATAAAAGTAAATATCAGGATATAAGTAATAATTTCTCTATTGAATGGAATATCTTTGACGGTCTGAAATTACGTGGACAATTAGGAATCAGCGGTCAGACACACTCCAGTGATTATTTTTTGCCGGCAGAACATTCCAAATTCAATACCGATGAATACAAGAGCGCCAGTGGATATTTTCGCCGGGGACTTTACCGCTACGGTACAGGAGAGAACCAGAATTACGATGGTGCCCTCACCCCTGTCTTATACCAAAATTATTGCCGACAAACATCAGTTATATACAGGTCTGGACTATTCCATTACCGAATATAAGTCACACTCGTATGGATTTGAAGCGGAAGGCTTCAGCAATGAGAATATGAATTACATAAACAATGCATTGCAATATAAGAAAGACGCGACTCCTTCAGGTTCTAAAAGCACCAATCGCCGCATTGGTCTGACAGCCAATGTGAACTACACTTATGACAACCGTTATTTCCTCGATTTATCTCTGCGTATGGACGGAAGTTCCAATTATGGGACCGACAAGAAGTACGCTCCTTTCTGGAGTACCGGTATCGGATGGAACCTGCATCATGAGTCATTTCTGAAAGAAAACGATGTGCTCACCCAACTGCGTTTAAAAGCCTCCTATGGAGAAACCGGTTCCATGAATTTCTCAAGTCTGGCGACGGAGACCTCCTACAAGTATGTAACCAACAACAAATACCTGAACTGGACGGGAGCTTACCTCGTTGGTTTAGGAAATCCCGACCTGACATGGCAAAAGACGGCTCAATACAATGTCGGTCTTGAGGTCGGTTTGTGGAACGGAAGATTTTCAGGAACCTTCGATTACTATGTGAAACAGACCAACAATCTGCTGTCTTCTATGAATATTCCTCTTTCAATGGGCTTTTCTTCGTATGCCGCCAATGTGGGGGAGGTGAAAAATAACGGGTTCGAAATAGGATTGAACGGTATCATACTCCGTAATCCTGCGCATCACTTTTCATGGTCAGGACGCGCCCAATTGGTATACAACAAGAACCGCATTGTCAAGGTATCCGAAGCTATCAAAGCTCAAAATGAAGAATACTTGAAACAAAATGTAGATGTAAGCAGTCTTTTCTATGAAGGACGCCCGCAAAACGGTATCTATGCCGTGCGATCATTGGGCATTGATCCCAGCTCGGGTAAAGAAATCTTTTTGGATAAAAATGGGAAGATCACTAGCACATGGAATCCGTCGGATAAAGTGTATCTTGGTTCCGGTGAACCACTCTATCGTGGCATAGCCGGGACGATGGTCAGTTGGAAAGGGTTGAGCGTTAATCTCTCATTTGCTTATCATTGGGGTGGAAAAGTCTATAATCAAACATTACTCGATAAAGTGGAAGTGAGTACCTACACCATTGCTTCACAAAATGTAGACTCACGCGTATTAAGTCAAAGATGGATCAAAGAAGGTGATTTGACCTTCTTCAAGGGATTCTCAAACCAAGCCACTCGTGCCACGTCTCGTTATGTGATGGACGACAATGTTTTTGAATTGCAATCACTTGATATACAATATCGTTGGGACTCTGCCGCCTTTCAGAAAGCTACCAGATTTAGTTATTTGATATTCGGAATCAATATGTCCGACTTACTTTATATCTCATCCGTCAAACGTGAGCGTGGAACTGGTTATCCTTATGCCAGAGGCATCAGAGGTACTCTTTCCTTTGCTTTTTAGTTCAAATTAAATAAGAAAAGATATGAAAATAAATAAGAAACTGATAATCATACTGTCCGGCATTACTTTCATGTGTACATCTTGCCGCGATTGGCTGGACATCAAACCGGAGGACGAGGTGTATGGAAAAGACCTATTCTCTTCGTACCGGGGTTTCAAAGATGCTTTGAACGGCTGCTATATGGCATTAGCCGACTGTAACGCTTATGGTGAGAGATTGACAATGAGCAATGTTGAAAGTCTTGCCGCACAATGGAATCTGACCAGTGACTACTATCGTAAAGCTGACTACTATTTTTTACATCACAATTATACCAGGATGATGCAAAGAATGCCATTAAAACGATATACAGTCAATTATTCAATGTGATTACCCAGGCGAATATGATTATCGGAGCTTTGCGAGCAATATGGCAACAACATTGCGGATCCGGCGAGTCGTGCCATGATAGAAGGAGAAGCGTATGGCATACGCGCGTTTTGCCAATTGGATATATTGCGTCTCTTCGGGCAGCTTCCGCAAAATGCGACGCTCACAGTGTCGCTCCCTTATTCAGAAAGTGCTGATATAAAGATTATGCCGGTGTATTATTCTTTTGAGGATTACGTGAAGAAGTTGGATGAAGATCTGGACAAAGCTTGTTCTCTACTAAAAGACTATGATCTGATCTTTAAATACACATTCGACCAACTGAATACTCCTTCAAACATTAATTTGAACGATGATTATCTGGCTTATCGCCAATTACACTTCAACTACTGGGGAGTGAAAGCCTTAAAAGCGCGTCTCTATTTATATATCGGAGATGTGACAAAAGCACATGATAACGCAATGGAAATTATCAACGCAAAAGGAGCGGATGGCAAGTCTCTAATGAAATTAAGCGGAAGAGAAGATCTCCTCAAAGGTCTTTATGCCTGCCCGTCAGAATGTCTGCTTGCTATACACAAGTACAATTTACGGGACTATTCTCCTACTGTACTAGGCGGTGACGCAGACCGTAAGGTAAATCCATCGGAACAACTTTGTCTGAACGGCACATGGAATTTGCAAAAGGCTCTTCACAGGCTTTTCTATCACATCACACAACAGATACATTTACCAATGGGAATTGAATACGGAGTCAAGTTCCAATGGACAAAAGTTTCCAACACTTAAGAAGTATTATAGCAAATACAGCAGCGATAATGATATGGTGAAAGGACAAATTATCCCTTTGCTTCGTATTTCCGAACTGTACTTGATTGCTATGGAAACTACCACTAGTCTGGAGGAAGCCAATGCGTTATATAAAGAATATATGGCTTCTCATGACATATCTATCTCTGCGGAGGACAGTTTTACTTCTTTGGATGCTGTGGCGAATTTCATGTTGGCAGAGTATCAGCGTGAATTTTATGCGGAAGGTGTTATGTTCTATCAGTACAAGCGTCGTAACTCAACGTCTATGACTTTTCTTTTTGGTGAAACCATGAATGAAGGACTGTACGTCTTACCATTACCGGAAACAGAATACAATCCAAATGCAATTCAATAAAAAACAGAATTTATGAAACATTATAATCATGCATTCCTATCATTGCTTTTAGGGGTATATTTGCCATGCTAATGAGTGGATGCGAGAAAGAACTACCTGTATACAGTGATCCGAATAACCGTCTGATCTTTGATTATTCCAATCCGGCGGACACACTGAAGCGATACTCGTTTGTCTACGAGAAAGCCACTACCACAACAGATACTCTGTGGTATAAAGTACATACTATGGGTTTTGTCACCCCCTATGACCGTCCTTTCCAGTTAGAGCAAGTAACTTATGGAGTGTCAGATAACGCTGTACCGGGTAAACATTACGTAGCTTTCGATGACCCTGAATTGCTAAAGAAATATTATTATATTCCTGCAAACTCTGCCGGTACTACTATTCCAATAGTACTTAAACGGGATGCTTCTCTAAAATCACAAGGCTTCATGCTTGTATTTACCATCAAAACCACAGATGAGTTTTCTGCCGGATACACCAACAAGAGCTTCATGAGCATTTATATTGCGGACTTTTGGCTAAACCTTCCGGATGGAAAACTTTATCAACCTATTATTTCGGCGAATACGGAGTAGCAAAACATCAATTTTTGATAGACACGACAGGAGATAAGTGGGATGATGACTTCCTTGCCAACGAACTGTCTATTGAAGATGCCGCTGTTTGTGATAAATATTATATTGCTTATTTGGAAAGTGTTTTACGCGAGGCTCTTGACAAACTGAATGCGGAACGTGAAGCGCAAGGACTAGGAAAACTGAAAGAGGCAGACGGGACGGAAGTCTCCATTCCCCTGATATCACTATAGAAAAAATGAAATGAATCAAAATAGTAAAGATATGAAAAGGCATTACTTTATAACATACATGATTATAATGATGGCGATACTCTCTGCCTGCTATAGCGACAATAGCGAGGAGGCTTCCGTTGAAGTGGGAAACATTTCCATCAGCGGGATAAAAGAGAAATATTCAGCCATGTCCGATAATGGTGAAATACTACAGATCAATCCCGTTATCAAAAGTGACTATCCCAAAAAAGACTTGGAATACCATTGGTTCTTATATGAAAAATCGAAAGAAAATGCATCTACAGATAATGATGGAAACCATTACGAAGAAGTCCTTATCAGTGAAGATGAGAATCTGTCCTATCCTGTCAATTTGGGGGTAGGCGACTACACCATTGTGCTTCGGGTTAAATCCCTAAGCAATGGCTGTGTGGCCTACCAACGTACATCACTGAATGTATCTACCCGTTATACAGAGGGATTCTATATACTGAAAGAAGTGAACGGAAACACGGAATTGGATTTCCTGTCCCCTTCGAATGAAAAGATAGACAATGTCTTTACTCGACTGCACCAAGCACCGGTAAGCGGAAAGCCTAAAAGCTTGTCGGTCGTATATAATCATGCGTACATTGATCCGGAGACTAACAAAGCGTCTTACGACCATTCATTGTGTGTCATTACTGATGATAGAAAAGTACGCTTTCTGCGTGCACCGGATTTAGCGGTAGTACATGATGAGAAAACCATGTTTTATGCATCGGATGGAATAGACGAGGTTCCTTATACAAGTGTGAACACCACTTTTTAAAAATCTCTATCTTTCCAGCAGGGGAGCATACATTACCGCTTGCGGCGACGCCACTGCAAAACCCATGCCTATTGGTAAATTCAGTCATCCGGAAGAACCGGCGGGCGCCAGTCCCTTTGTGGTAAAAACCGGAACATACGAAACTGTCTTCTGAATGAAAAGAACCATACGATTTATCGTATAGACATGAATGGAGGTATAAAGACTCCTAGTCCAAAAAAGAATGCATATCAAGAAGTTGCAGTAGAAAACCTGACCAATTATGAATGTGTTTCTGCCGGACAGACTTACATTAACTATGATACCAAACTCTTTTTTCTTGTTTAATGAAACATCTACCGGCGATAAGATTTTCTACCGCATGACAGCCAATTGGAGTAATTGCACTCCGGATACCATGCTCACCGTGAATCCCGATATGCATTTCGCCAAAGCGACTTATCGTTCTTACAATGCTCGTTGGGCATCTATAGCCTACTGTGTAGATGGTGGAAAACTTTATGCCTATTCGTTAAATTATCAACAAGATCCTAAGAAATCGATAGAAGAGATAGAGAAAGAGGCTGAATGGGAATTAAAGCCGAAAGGCATTCCTGCAGGTGAAGAAATTGTATATGCAGAAACAATCTATTGGGAACAATTCAATCAAGACAGGCATGGAGACAGTTTCAGATACCTTGCAATAGGAACTCAAACGGGGGATAGCTATCAATTATATTTATATAATATGTTAGGTGGTTCTCCCGATGGGGAACCGATAAAAACGATTAGCGGAACCGGTAAACTGAAACGCGCCGTATATCTTGCACCAAAATATCCGGGAAATGATTCCGGTCCATTCATGGGATATCCCTACTAATATTGATTTATCAAAAGAATTATGAACCGACTGTTAAAGCATATCATAGTAACATTACTTGCTTGCTGGACTACCATCACGTACGCCCAGCAAGGAGAAGGGGTTTCTTTCCTCGACAATCCCGCATGGCAATCCCTGCTGACGCAAGCGCAGGCTGCCAACAAACCGATTCTGGTAGATTGCTACACCGCTTGGTGCGGACCATGTAAAATGATGGTAAGCCGGTTTTCACCCAGAAGAAGTTGGGAGACTATCTGAACGGGCGCTTCGTATGCGCCAAGATAGACATGGAAAAAGGAGAGGGGCCGGAACTTGCCAAAAAGTTCAGCGTAAAAGCCTTTCCTACTTTTCTCTATCTGACCAAAGAGGGGACGTTGATGAATTCCGCCGTGGGCGGTTGTACAGCCGACGAATTTATAGAACGTACGGAACGCACCCTATCCGGCAAAACGCTGGAAGTCCTGCAAACGAAGTATGAGGGAGGGGAACGCAGTGAAGAATTTATGGTGCAGTATATTGTGACTCTCGATGAACACATGAAACGTAAAGAGGCTATGCAACTTGCATTGGAGCTGCTGGAAGGGAAAGAGAAGGAATTGTTGGAGAGCAAAGGTCTTTACGACCTTTTCTTCCGCTATATCCGCGAACCGTTTCATCCTCTTTTCCGCTACGTGCAGGAACATCAGGACGAATTTAAAGCTCAATATGATCCGCAACAGTTAGACGATAAGTTGTATCAAGTGTGGTCGGCACATGCAAGCGACTTCTTTAAACAGGAAGGCTCTGTATATAAGATTGATGAAGAAGGGTTAAACCGCTATTTCGAAGAGATGACCCGCTTCCCACTCTTCAAAGGAGACGAAATAATGTTGCGCAACCATCTGCTGGTGGCGGAATACCAAAGAGACTGGAACAAATATGCGCAAATTTGCAACGAAGCAATCCGCAAACAAGACGTCTCGGATGGGATTCTTTATAACTGGGCTTCACGCATAGGAAACGGAACAATCACCTCCGCCACCCGAAAAATGATAACGGGCTGGGTGAAGAAACGCCTTTCCGAGATTCGCAAAAAAACGACAGCGGAAAACTACCGATACATAGCATACTATGAACAACTACTGGCAAGCTTCAATCCAAAGAAATAATATTCAAACTTAAAAGAAAGTATATCGTATGAGAAAATTACTACTAGTGTCATTGGCGGCATTTTGCATCCCCATGCTTGTATTTGCCGGACCTAAGTCTGACAAGAAAACGACCAAAAAGAAAAAAGGTAAAACAGAAGCCGTAACGCCTCCCGCCGACCCTAAAAAAAACGGAATATGACAAACTGATAGAGGGCATGAAAAGGCAGGAAGGCATGCTCTGCGCTTATACCAAAGAGGGAAAGCTTCTGCTGGAACTCGGTTCCGAAGCCTTTAAGCATGATTATCTGTTGGCTACCCGATTGGCGGAGACCAGTAATACTGGGGTAGGAGTGGCGGGACAAATGCAGTGTGAACCACTTTGCTTTTATTTCTCTACTGACAGCATCAATGTGTACATACATCAGCGCCAACTTGTATTCGCTGTACCGGAAGGGGACCCTGTACTTCCATCGTTCCATAAGAACTTTACCAATCCCGTGGTAGCTGCCTTCAAAGTGAAAAGCAAATATCAAGGGAACTTGACGATTGATGTTACCGATTTCTTCACCACCGACCAACGCATCATCTCTCCCATACACGACGGTATACGCAAGTCCTACTCCTTTGCACCGGACGCTTCCATTATCAAAGGAGTCAAACTGTTTCCGTCCAATATGGAAGTACGCACACAAATGAATCTCCGCAACAATCAAAACGGCCAGTGCATCACGCTGATGCTCAACCGCTCGATACTCCAATTGCCGGATACGCTGATGGAACAGCGCTTTCAGGACAATCGTGTGGGATATTTCCATTCATTCCGTAACCTGTTCGACACCCAGGAAGATAAAGTAACCACCTATAATTTTATCCATCGCTGGAGGCTGGAACCTAAAGACAGGGAAGCCTATTTCCGTGGAGAGCTGGTAGAGCCCATAAAACCCATCGTATTTTATGTAGATACAGCATTCCCTCAAAAATGGCGTGAAACAATCATACAAGGTATCTTAGACTGGAACACTGCCTTTGAAGCTGCCGGATTTAAAAATGCCGTCCAAGCCAAGATGTATCCGAACGACCCTAACTTCGATCCGGATGATATGCGCTATAGTTGTGTGAAATATGCCACATACGCGATACCGAACGCGATGGGCCCCAGTTACGTAGACCCCCCGTTCGGGAGAGATCCTTACAGCCGATGTCATTTGGTATCACAATGTCATCCAACTTGTACACAACTGGCGGTTTGTACAAACCGGTGCCGTAGATAAACGGGTACGTGCCAATGTGTTTCCTGACGATGTAATGTGCGAATCACTGCGTTATGTCATCTCTCATGAAATAGGACATACGTTAGGTTTGCTCCACAACATGGGAGCTAGCCATTCCTACCCCGTGGAGAAATTGCGAGATCCGGCTTTCACACAGAAATACGGTACGACTCCCAGCATCATGGACTATGCCCGCAACAACTACGTTGCCCAACCCGGCGACTTTGAGAAAGGCGTGAGACTGACGCCTCCTATTTTAGGAGTGTATGACATATATGCCATCAATTGGGGATATCGCCTTATTCCGGGCAATAAGACTCCCAAGAGCAATCTAAGGTTCTAGCCAAATGGATTGAAGAGAAAGCCGGTGACCCGATGTACCAATTCGGATTACAGCAAATGGGGATTATTGAAGACCCGACCGCCCAAACGGAAGATTTAGGCAATGACCCGATAAAGGCGGGTGATTACGGTATCAGCAATCTGAAAATCGTCTATAAGAACTTGGAAGACTGGATGGGCGTGAAGGGAGATACTTATCAGGATTTAAAAGATTACTTTGCCAGCATTGTCGGACAGTATTCTAATTATTTGGGACATACACTGGGGTATGTGGGAGGAGTTGTATATACTTACAATCGTGTAGGAGAAAAAGACGGCGTACGTGTATTCGTACCCAAAAGTCAACAGTCCGCATCCATGAAATGGGTTGTCAGCCAACTGCGGGAAGCAAACAATTGGCTGATTATACCGGAGAAAATAATCCGCTTCGGATTTGACTTGAATGGTGCTGACGGTCTGATTCAAGGAGGTGCGGCAACACTTTACGATGCCCGTCGGTTGCAACGTATTTATGAAGGAGGCGTAGTAGACGCAAAGAACAACTATACACTCACGTCTTATTTGGATGACGTCTATCGTACTATATTCCAATCTACCATTGCCGGACAGGCACTCAATTATACTGAGATGAAAATGCAGGCGGCAGCCATCGAAGCACTGGCTACTAATGCGGGATTTATACAACCACCCATGGGGGACTTCGAATCGGATTGGCCGATTCATTCTATTCGGAGAAATGGCGCTGCTGCTGTTCCGCCGCATCCGAGGAACAGTCAGCCACCATGCGTATGCCTGTCATTCCTCCTTTGAATCAGAAGTTGTTGCAATCTTCCTCTTTCGGGCAATTGCAGAAAATACTTCAGCTCTATAAGGCGAATAGTTCCGTAGGCAATCAGGAAAGCCGTGATTTTTATCGTTTCCAGATACAATATATCGAACGCTTGATGAAAAAAAATAGGCGGATGAGGGATCATTCTCTTTAAACTAAAGCGATATTACAGTTCATATAATATCGCTTTCTTATTGATTAGAAACTATTTTCTACTTACTTGTTGTCATTCTCGCGAATTTCCACGCGACGAATCTTGCCGCTGATAGTCTTGGGCAGTTCGTCAACGAACTCAATCACACGCGGATATTTATAAGGAGCAGTCACCTTCTTGACGTGGTTCTGCAATTCCTTGATCAGTTCTTCTCCGGCACGTGCTTTATAATCTTTAGATAGAACAATTGTGGCTTTTACTACCTGACCGCGAATCTCATCGGGAACTCCGGTGATGGCACATTCTATAACTGCGGGATGCGTCATCAGGGCGCTTTCCACTTCGAACGGGCCGATGCGGTAACCGCTGCTCTTGATAACGTCGTCGGCGCGGCCTACAAACCACAGGTAACCGTCTTCGTCTTTCCAGGCAACATCACCGGTATAATAAATGCCGTCGTGCCAAGCTTCGTGAGTGCGTTCCGCATCCCGGTAGTATTCTTTGAAAAGTCCGAGAGGTTTGCCTTTGCTGGTGCGGATTACAATTTGCCCTTGCTCTCCGGCTTCAACGGAGCGGCCTTCATGGTCAATCAAATCAACGTCATATTGAGGATTCGGAAGTCCCATGCTTCCCGGTTTCGGTTCCATCCAAGGCATGGTGGCAATGGTAAGGGTTGTTTCCGTTTGTCCGAAGCCTTCCATGAGCCTGATGCCTGTAAGTTTCTTGAATGTTTCGAACACGGCAGGATTTAAGGCTTCGCCAGCAATGGTGCAATATTTGAGTGAAGATAAATCGAACTTCGTCAGGTCTTCGTGAATCAGGAAACGGAAGATGGTAGGAGGTGCACAAAGGGAAGTGACATGATATTCCTGGATTTTTTCAAGAATAGCTGCCGGGGTAAACTTCTCGTGGTCGTAGACGAAGATATTGGCTCCGGCAATCCATTGTCCGTACAGTTTGCCCCATACCGCTTTCCCCCAGCCGGTGTCAGCGATGGTGAGGTGAAGACTGTTCTCATTCAGGTTATGCCAAAAGCTACCGGTAACGATATGTCCTAGCGGATAAGTGAAGTCGTGTGCCACCATCTTAGGCTCACCGGTAGTGCCGGAAGTAAAATACATCAGTGAGATGTCGTCGTTAGTGTTCGCATGGCGGGACGTACAAACGGAGCGGCATTTTCGATGCCCTGATGGAAATCTTCGAAACCTTCCGGTATATCCGGACCGACGCTGATTAACTTTTCTACAGTAGGACATTCGGGAAGAGCATCTATGATATGTTGCAGGATGATTCCTTCACCGGCAGCTACAATCATTTTGATATCGGCAGCATTGCAGCGGTAGATAATATCCTTTTTTTAGTCAGCAGGTGGGTAGCCGGAATGACGGTTGCTCCCAGTTTGTGTAGGGCGATGGTGCTATACCAGAACTCATAACGCCGTTTCAGAATCAGCATCACCATGTCGCCACGGCCGATACCCAGACTCTGGAAGTAAGAAGCGGTCATGTCTGTATAGCGTTTCATATCGGCAAATGAGAACTGGCGGCTTTCGCCTTTGTCATTGGTCCAGAGCAGAGCGTTCTTGTCGGGTTGTTCGGCTGCCCAGGCATCTACTACGTCATAGCCGAAGTTGAAGTTCTCCGGGACGTTTATTTTCAGATTCTTGTTGAAATCCTCTTGTGAGCTGAAAGAGGTCTGTGATAAAAATCTTTCTACCATGATGTTGTTACATAATTACTGCCAGAAAACGTACCGTTTTGCCATCGAGCGCTTTCATGCCATGTGGAAGTTTAGAGTTAAAATAAATACTGTCTCCTTGATTGAGGATGATTTCTTTGCCTTCGATGTTGATAAGCATACGTCCTTCGATGACAAGGTTGAATTCCTGTCCGTTATGTTTGTTATAATGGATCGGCTCGTCGATTGCTTTCAGTTCAACGGTAACGATGAACGGGTCAGCGGTACGGTTCATGAATCCTGAAGCCAGCGATTGGTATTTATAAGCTTTGGTACGTTCGATGCTGACACCTTTGCCGGCACGGGTCACGAAGTAGCTGCTCATTTTGGGCTCTTCGCCAAACATCAGGGCGTCGAGGGCTACATTATACGTACGGGCTATTTTTTGTAACATGCTGACAGAGATGTCGTAATCTCCAGTTTCCGCAAGCCGGTATTCTTCAGCAGAAATGTCGCTGTCGCGGGCAATGTCTTCAGAAGTCAATTCGAGTACATCACGTAGTCCGCGAAGGCGTTCTGCTATCTGTTTAATTTGGTCATTCATATTGTTGAAGTTATAAGTGATTAGTTATAGTAATTTTGCGAAATGATTTCATTTTTATTCAGGCACGGATTACACGGATTACACGGTTTTTAGTATTATAATTGTATAAAGCAACAGCGTAATCCGTGTAATCCGTGTAATCCGTGCCTGAACTTACTGACAGTCTTATTGTTATTTGGATGCTTTCATCGCTTTGATGACGGCGGAGGTAAATCCGTTGTGTTCCAGTTCGTTGATTCCCTTGATCGTAATTCCGCCCGGAGTAGTCACTTTGTCGATTTCCACGCTGGGATGAGTGTCATTATTCAGAATTAATGAGGCGGCTCCCTTGACGGACTGTGCTACCATTTCCATCGCATCTTTGGGACGGATGCCCATTTCGATGCCGGCTTGCATGGCTGCCTGAACGTATTTCAATACGTAAGCGATACCGCAGGATGCCAATGCAGTGGCTGCCGCTATTTTATCTTCGGGAATAAGCATCACGGTTCCCATCTCGCTGAACAACCGGAGGATGAATTTGTCTTGTTCATCGTTCGTATTGCGGGCGGCAACAAGCGTCATACTTTCCAGTTCGCTGATAGCGGTGTTCGGAATCAGACGGAACATCGGCATTTCCGGTGCAACGACACAATGAGCCAATTCCTCAAAGCTGATGCCGGCGGCTACAGAAATTAGTATCTGTTTGCTTTTCAGTTTCAATTCGCGCATCACAGGTTCCATAAACCACGGTTTGACGGCGAGGATGACAATATCTGCTCCTGCGGCAGCTTCCGCATTATTGTTCGTGATAGAGATACCCGGAAATTCATTCTTCAGTTTCTCCAGTTTGCCTGCGCTGGGGTTGGATACAATGATATCTGAGTCTGCTATCAGACTTCCTTTTGCCAGGCCGCGGGCTATAGAACCACCCATGTTTCCTGCACCGATAATAGCTATTTTCATATGCGCTTTTTTTTAATGTATTCTTACAGACAAAGGTAACGGTAAATTGCGAAAAAACAAAAAGCAGCCAGAATAAGAACTAAATTTCTAATAGAGGCTGCTTTTTTATCGTTGGCTGTTTATTAATCAAATGAGCGGTTAGAGTACTTTCTTGAACCGGGCAAGGAACTCTTTTGCTTCCTCCATGCTAAGACAAAGAGGGGCAACAGGCGAAGTACATTCGTGCCGCTTGCTCCGGTGAATACGTGCTCGTCGTAAATGAGTCGGCTGCGCAGTTCCTTGATTGGTTCTTCAAATTCAAGTCCGATCATGAGTCCGCGTCCGCGCACTTCCTTGATTTGCGGGAATTTTTTCAGCTCTTCCAGTAAGTAATCACCTATTGCCTTAGCATTTTCTACCAGATTTTCCTGTTCAATGACATCCATCACAGCGAGAGCTGCCGAACATGCCAGATGGTTCCCACCGAAGGTAGTTCCCACTGACCGTATACCGGTTTGAACATCGGGCTGATTAGGACACCTGCCATCGGGAAGCCGTTACCGATTCCTTTGGCTACAGTGATGATGTCCGGTTTGATATCGTTATATTGATGGGCGAAGAATTTACCGCTACGTCCGTATCCGCTCTGAATCTCGTCGAGAATCAGTATCGTTCCCAGTTTCGCTGCAGGCTTTGCGGAGTTCCTGCATAAATTCGGTGGTCGGTATTTTGATACCGCCTACACCTTGAATTCCTTCAATGATAACAGCACAGGTGTCTCCTTTAGACAATTCCTGCTTCATCGCGTCAATGTCGTTGAGCGGAAGGTAGGTGACATGACCGTTATTGTTGATAGGAGCGATAATGGAAGGATTGTGAGTTGCTTCTACTGCAAGAGACGTACGTCCGTGAAACGCTTTGCTGAAGGATACGATTTTGGTACGTCCGTTATGGAACGAAGCCAGCTTCATGGCATTTTCGTTTGCTTCGGCACCACTGTTGATCAGAAACAGGGAATAGTCCTCATACCCGGATATCTTTCCCAGTCGTTCGGCTACCTCTTGTTGCAGCTTGTTGATTACGGAGTTCGAGTAGAAACCAAGTTTTGATACTTGATTGCTGATCATCGCTACATAGTGGGGATGCGCGTGTCCGATGGAGATAACGGCGTGACCTCCGTAGAGATCCAGATATTCTATTCCGTTCTCATCCCATACCTTGCAGCCATCACCTTTGACAATGTTGATATTGTATAAAGGATATACGTCGAATAAATTCATAATTCTTCTGTTTTTAGAACGGAAGGTTTCAGCCGTAATCCTACGGTTTCTTCCAGGTTGAACATCAGGTTCATGTTATGCACTGCTTGTCCGCTGGCACCCTTCAGCAAGTTGTCGATACAGGAGATAACGAGTAATTTGTCACCATGCTTCTCCAGATGTATCAGACATTTATTGGTATTTACGACTTGTTTTAAGTCAATATTCTTATCTACGATGTGTACGAAGGAGTCTTTGGCATAATATTCCTCATACATACGAACGATTTCTTCCAGCGCTACTTTGGTCTTGACTACCAGCGTCGCGAAGATACCACGAGCGAAATCTCCACGGTACGGAATAAAGTCGATGTCCGAATCGAAGCTGTTTTGCAGTTGCTTTAGCGATTGCTTGATTTCCGGAACGTGTTGGTGTTCGAATGCTTTGTACACACTCATATTGTTGTTTCTCCAACTGAAATGACTGGTAGCACCCGGTTTCACTCCGGCGCCCGTACTTCCTGTAATAGCATTTACCATACATCATCTGTCAGCATCAGATTCTTGGCAAGCGGAAGCAAGCCAAGCTGGATACAGGTTGCAAAACAGCCGGGGTTGGCTACGTGCTTCGCCGTACAAGTGGCGCGACGGTTCAGTTCTGGCAGTCCGTAGATGAAGTCGTGATCGTCACTTTTGATGCGGTAATCCATGGAAAGGTCGATAATCTTCAAGTTTTCCGGCACGTTATGACTTTCCATGAATTTCTTCGTGTCACCGTGGGCAGTACAGAAGAAGAGTACATCTATTGCGTCCAGAGGCAATTGATCGGTAAATCTCAGGTCGGTCTCACCGTACGAGTCCTTCATGTACGTCGGTGATTCGGTTTCCGGCATTACTGCTGCTGTTGATGAATACGATTTCGGTTTCCGGATGGTTGAGTAGCAGACGGATTAATTCGCCTGCTGTATATCCTGCGCCACCAATGATTCCTGCTTTAATCATATCTCTTCGTCTTTGTGGTTATTGTAGTAAACGCGTAGCGGAGTAGAAGTTACCTTAATAAAGCCCTTAGCATCTTCAGCCGTCCAGCCCTTCTGCATCTCACCATATTCGCCGAACTTCGTTTTCACGAGGTCGTCTTCCGATTCAACGCCGACGGTTGAGAAAGAAAGCGGACGGAGTTCGAGGATAGCCGTACCGTTTACGTTACGTTGACTTTCCTGCAACATCGCTTCGATATCACGCATGACAGGTTCCAAATATTGACTTTCGTGGAGGAACATACCGTACCAGTTAGCTACTTGATCTTTCCAGTATTGTTGCCATTTGCTCAATGTATATCTTTTCGAGGAAACGGTGAGCACCGATAATCAACATCGGAGCGGCAGCTTCGAATCCTACACGGCCTTTGATACCGATAATTGTATCGCCTACGTGCATATCACGGCCGATACCGTATGCTGCACCAATCTCTTCCACTTTCTGGATAGCTTTGATCGGGTCGTCAAACTTCTCGTCGTTGACAGCTTGCAGTTCCCCTTTTCAAAAAAGTCAGGCGGAGCTGTTCGCTACCTTCTTTTTCAACATGTTTGAGGTAGGCTGTTTCCGGGAGTCCTTGTGCGGAGTCGAGAATTTCACCTCCACAAATGGAAGTACCCCAAAGGCCTACATTATAAGAGTATTTCAGCTTGGTGAAGTCTGCGCTGAAACCATGCTTGTTCAGATAGTCTATTTCCTCCTGGCGGCTCAATGCCATATCACGGGTTAATGTGATAATCTCCACGTTCGGAGCCAGTACTAGGAAAGTCATGTCGAAACGGATCTGGTCGTTACCTGCTCCGGTAGAACCGTGAGCAATGGCATCCGCACCGATCTCGTTGGCATAGCGTGCGATGGCCAATGCCTGGAAGATACGTTCGGAACTGACTGAAATAGGATAAGTACCGTTGCGCAGTACATTACCGAAAACCATGTATTTCAGACTCTTCTCGTAGTATTCCTGAGTGACGTCCAACGTTACATATTTCACAGCTCCCAGTTTGTAGGCGTTCTCTTCGTTCGTCTTCAGCTGTTCTTCGCTGAAACCGCCCGTATTGGCACAAGCTGCATATACTTCGTAACCTTTTTCTTTAGCGAGGTACATGACGGTGAACGATGTGTCCAGTCCGCCGCTGAATGCCACCACTACTTTCTTTTTCTTCTTTTGTTCCATAGTGCTGTATCTTTTAAATGTTATTTCTTTCTTGTTCTTTTTTTATGTTCCGCGGGTCTGTCGGATCGTACAGCATGGCTGTGCAGATACAGAACTTACGGTTCTTGGCAACCAATATGTCGTGGTTGATACATCCTTCGCATCCTTTCCAGAAAGCTTCATCGTCTGTCAGTTCATTGAAAGTGACAGGTACGTAACCCAGTTCGGTGTTCATCTTCATTACAGCCGCACCGGAAGTCAGACTGAATATTTTAGCTTTCGGCCATCGGAGGCGTGCCAGTTGGAAAGATGCCTGTTTGATGCGTTTTGCCAGTCCTAAACCACGAAAATCGGGATGAACGATCAGACCGGAAGTTGCTACGTACTGCTTGTTTCCCCATGATTCGATATAGGTGAATCCGGCGAATGTGTCACCACAAAGTGCGATAATCGCCTTGCCTTCTTTCATTTTAGTCGCTACGTATTCGTGTGTACGCTCTGCGATTCCGGTTCCGCGTACTGCAGCAGCCTTTCTGATAGTGTCCAAAATAGTGTCAACGTAAACCTCATGTGAGGCGTCGGCTACCATAACATCTATTTGTTGAGTGTCCATTTCTTTATGATATAATAATAAGTATAGTTATTCGATATTCGGAATGATGAGCGACAAAAGCTGACGTACTTTGCTTGTGGCTACTCCTTCACGCAGAACCAGCATGATGGTATCGTCGCCGGCAATGGTTCCCAGGATTTCACTGAATTCATTGTTGTCGATGTCATAAGCCATGCTGCTGGCATAGCCGGGCCGGGTGCGGATAACGGCAATGTTACCGGAAAACTGTAGGAGATAAATCCATTGTTGCGCAACATCTCACTGGCACTCTGGTCATTGGAACGTTTGTACATGATGTTGTTGGGTAGAACATATACATATTTCCCGTTCATGTTTGCCGCCTTGGCAACTTTCAACTGTTTCAAGTCGCGTGATAAAGTGGCTTGTGTCAGTTCAAAGCCTTCACGGTTCAGAGCTTGCAGTAGTTCTTCCTGAGAGCTGACGTCCTTGCTTGAGATAATCATTTTGATGGCGTCTAACCGATTTGCTTTTTTCTTCATTGTATAATTATTCTAAGAATGGCGCAAAATTATGCATTATTTCGGAGAAAACATGCATAAATCATGCTTTTTTGCATAAAAAGTGAAAAATTTATACTGATGTAAGGTTTGGCTATGCAGATTTGTGTCAAAATGCACATCCTTTCTATCAAAATGCATAGGAAAGGAGGAAGGAACCGCCTATCTTTGCAATGTAGGTAAATGGATACCTTAAATATATAGACAAAATACCATGAAACAGAACTTTTTTGCAGTCGACCTGGGCGCAACAAGCGGCCGTACAATCTTAGGCTCTTTTATTGAAGGCGGATTAAATCGAGATTAATCGTTTTCCTAACCATTGATCGAGGTGGGTGGACATTTCTATTGGGAAACTGGTATTATCGACGGATTGAAATTGGTAGCTCACCGTGGCGAATCTATTGCCTCTAAGATTTCGTCCTCCTTGGAAAAGATGGAAACCTGCTTCGCCATTATTGATCCGCATACGGTACTTATTCGTCAATTAGATATGAATTTTTTTCCAATTAGATACTTTGGTCGCAATCATGACAGTGCATTGGAGGCAGCAGACAAAGTTCTGTTTATGCCGGATGCGTTGAGTTATATAATTCACTGACCGGGAAGATGGTAACGGAATATACCATTGCTTCGACAGCCCAATTAGTGAATGCACATACGCAACGTCTGGAACCGGATGGTTGCTGAAAGCAGTTCGGACTGCCCAGTGAATGAAGAAGAGAATTTCGGTCGTTTTGCGAGAAGAATTTCCCAGGTGAGAAGATAGGAACATTGACTGAAGAAGTGCAAAAGATAACAGGATTGGGGGCAATTCCTGTGATTGCGGTAGCCGGACATGATACCGGTTCTGCTGTAGCAGCTGTTCCGGCATTGATCGTAATTTCGCATATTTGAGTAGCGGAACTTGGTCGCTGATGGGGGTTGAAACAGATGCACCGGTAATCACTGCTGAAACAGAGGCTTTGAACTTTACGAATGAAGGTGGCGTAGAAGGCACAATTCGCCTTTTGAAGAATATTTGTGGAATGTGGTTGCTGGAACGTTGCCGTCTGAATTGGGAGATACAAGCTATCCGGAATTAATAACCGAAGCGGATTCGTGTGAACCATTCCGTAGTTTAATCAATCCGGATGACGACTGTTTTGCAAATCCTGCGGATATGGAACAGGCCATTCGTGAATATTGCCGGACTACTGGGCAGCCGGTTCCTGAGCAACGTGGACAAATAGTACGTTGTATCTTTGAGAGTCTGGCTTTGCGTTACCGTCAGGTGTTGGAAAACTTGCGTGCGCTTTCTCCTCGTCCTATCGAAACTCTGCATGTGATTGGCGGAGGTAGCCGTAATGACTTGTTGAATCAGTTTACTGCTAATGCTATCGGCATCCCGGTTGTGGCAGGACCGTCTGAGGCAACAGCTATCGGTAATGTCATGATTCAGGCAATGACGGTGGGAGAGGCGACGGATGTTGCCGGTATGCGCCAGTTGATAACCGTTCTATTCCGTTGAAGACTTATCAACCGCAGGATACGGAAGCTTGGGATGCGGCTTATATCCATTTTAAGAACGTTGTGTTCGGAAATAAAAAATAACCGACAGAATAATCATTTTTAAAATAATAGAATATCATGAAAAAAAAGAAGAACTGATTCAGAAAGCGTATGAAATTGCTGTGGAACGTTATGCAGCAGTAGGTGTAGACACCGAAAAAGTATTGAAAACTATGCAGGATTTTCATCTGTCACTCCACTGCTGGCAGGCTGATGACGTTGGCTGGATTTGAAGTACAGGCCGGTTCGTTGACCGGAGGTATCCAGGCAACCGGTAATTATCCGGGCAAAGCTCGTAACATTGATGAGTTGCGTGCCGACATCTTGAAAGCTGCTTCTTATATTCCGGGTACTCACCGCTTGAACTTGCATGAGATCTATGGAGATTTCAAGGTAAGGTGGTAGACCGCGATCAAGTAGAACCGGAACATTTCAAGAGCTGGATTGAATGGGGTAAGGAGCACAACATGAAACTTGACTTCAACTCTACTTCTTTCTCTCATCCGAAATCAGGTGACTTGTCACTTTCTAATCCTGATGAAGGTATCCGTCAGTTCTGGATTGAACATACCAAACGTTGTCGTGCTGTTGCGGAAGAAATGGGTAAGGCACAGGGTGATCCGTGTATTATGAACCTTTGGGTGCATGACGGAAGCAAGGATATCACTGTAAACCGAATGAAATATCGTGCGTTGTTGAAAGATTCTTTGGATCAGATTTTCGCTACCGAATATAAGAATATGAAAGATTGTATCGAATCTAAGGTGTTCGGTATTGGTCTGGAAAGCTACACGGTAGGTTCTAACGACTTCTATATCGGTTACGGTGCTTCTCGCAATAAGATGATGACGTTGGATACCGGTCACTTCCACCCGACAGAAAGCGTAGCTGATAAAGTGTCTTCATTGTTGCTTTATGTTCCCGAACTGATGTTGCACGTAAGCCGTCCGGTTCGTTGGGATTCAGACCACGTTACTATCATGGATGACCCGACTATGGAACTGTTCAGCGAAATCGTTCGTTGCGGTGCTCTGGACCGTGTACATTATGGCCTTGACTATTTCGATGCTTCCATCAACCGTATTGGTGCATACGTAATCGGCAGCCGTGCCGCACAGAAATGTATGACCCGCGCTCTGCTCGAACCGATTGCCAAATTGCGTGAATATGAAGCAAACGGACAGGGATTCCAGCGTCTGGCTTTGCTTGAAGAAGAAAAAGCGCTGCCTTGGAATGCAGTTTGGGATATGTTCTGCTTGAAGAATAATGTTCCTGTAGGTGAAGATTTCATTGCAGAAATCGAAAAGTACGAAGCCGAAGTAACTTCTAAACGATAAGTTATGGATATTTTAATCGGCTTGTTGATTATAGCCATCGGTAGCTTTTGTCAGTCCAGTTCTTATGTGCCTATTAAAAAGGTAAAGGAATGGAGCTGGGAAAGCTTCTGGTTAATACAAGGTGTATTTGCCTGGTTAGTGTTCCCGTTCTGGGTTCACTGCTGGGCGTACCGCAAGGAAAGTAGTTTGTTCGATTTATGGGGAGCGGGAGGTGCGGGAATGAGCATCTTTTATGGTGTATTAGGGGGAGTAGGCGGATTGACTTTCGGACTCTCCATGCGCTATTTGGGTGTTGCACTTGGACAAAGTATCGCATTAGGGACTTGTGCCGGTTTCGGAACCCTTCTTCCGGCTCTTTTTTGCAGGTACAAACTTGTTTGAAGGTAACGGGTTGATTCTTCTGTTGGGTGTTTGCATCACGTTGGCAGGTATTGCTATTATCGGGTATGCCGGTAGTTTGCGTGCGCAAAACATGAGCGAAGAAGAAAAACGTGCTGCTGTAAAAGACTTTGCATTGACAAAAGGGTTACTGGTTGCACTCCTGGCCGGTGTCATGAGTGCTTGCTTTGCTTTGGGACTGGATGCAGGAACACCTATCAAGGAAGCTGCCTTAGCCGGTGGAGTGGAAGGGCTTTATGCCGGACTTCCGGTGATCTTTCTGGTTACATTGGGGGGATTCCTGACAAATGCAGTTTACTGCCTGCAGCAGAATGTAGCGAATAAATCGATGGGTGACTATGCTAAAGGAAAAGTATGGGGCAATAATTTAGTTTTCTGTGCGTTGGCTGGTGTACTATGGTATATGCAATTCTTCGGATTGGAAATGGGTAAGAGTTTCCTTACGGAAAGTCCGGTATTGCTGGCTTTCTCCTGGTGTATTTTGATGGCATTGAATGTCACATTTAGTAATGTTTGGGGAATTATTCTGAAAGAATGGAAAGGCATGTCAAACAAGACCATAACTGTGCTGATAGCTGGTCTGATCGTACTTATCTTCTCATTAGTGTTCCCAAATTTGTTTTAAAAAAAAAAATCAGGCACGGATTACACGGACTACACAGTTTTTTATAACTTGCGACAAAATCAGTGTAATCCGTGCCTAATTAAAAAATATATATAGAATGAAATCAATTTTAGAGAATCGTCCGGGACTTGCCAAAGAGGTAAATAAGGTGGCTGAAGTTGCCGGCTACTTGTGGCAGAAAGGATGGGCAGAACGTAATGGGGGCAACATTACGATCAACATCACTGAGTTTGTAGACGATGAAATCCGTCAGATGAAACCGATCAGCGAAGTAAAATCTATCGGTGTGACTCTTCCTTATCTGAAAGGATGTTATTTCTACTGCAAGGGAACTAATAAGCGTATGCGTGATTTAGCTCGCTGGCCGATGGAGAATGGTTCGGTTATCCGTATTCTGGATGACTGTGCCAGCTATGTGATTATCGCTGATGAGGCGGTGGCTCCGACATCGGAATTGCCTTCTCACCTGAGTGTGCACAATGACCTGTTGAGTCAAAAACTCTCCTTATAAAGCATCTGTCCATACGCACCCGATTGAGTTGATCGCCCTGACACATTGTAAGAAGTTTCTGGAAAAAGATGTGGCTACCAATATGTTATGGAGCATGATTCCTGAAACGAAGGCGTTCTGCCCGAGAGGCCTGGGTATCATTCCTTATAAATTGCCTAGTTCGGTAGAACTGGCGGAAGCCACTATTAAGGAGTTGCAGGATTACGACGTTGTGATGTGGGAAAAACATGGCGTATTTGCAGTAGATTGCGATGCGATGCAGGCATTCGACCAGATTGATGTACTTAATAAATCGGCTCTCATCTATATTGCAGCTAAAAACATGGGCTTTGAACCGGACGGAATGAGTCAGGAACAAATGAAAGAGATGACCGTGGCTTTTAATCTCCCTAAATAAAAAAACAATAGCACAACCATGAATCGCATTATTTTAAACGAAACTTCTTACTTCGGTGCCGGATGCCGGAGTGTGATTGCTGTGGAAGCAGCCAGACGTGGCTTTAAGAAAGCCTTTTTTGTAACGGATAAAGACTTGATTAAGTTTGGAGTAGCTGCCGAAATCATTAAAGTATTTGATGAGAACCAGATACCTTACGAACTTTATAGTGATGTAAAAGCTAATCCTACTATTGCAAATGTACAAAACGGTGTGGCGGCCTACAAAGCTTCCGGAGCCGATTTTATCGTTGCTTTGGGTGGTGGCTCTTCTATCGATACTGCCAAAGGGATCGGTATCGTTGTGAATAACCCGGATTTTGCCGATGTGAAGTCTTTGGAGGGTGTGGCTGATACCAAGCATAAAAGCGGTACCTACTTTCGCACTGCCTACTACTGCCGGAACGGCTGCCGAAGTTACTATCAATTATGTGATTATCGATGAAGATGCACGTAAGAAGATGGTGTGTGTAGACCCGAACGATATTCCTGCTGTGGCTATCGTAGACCCTGAATTGATGTACTCCATGCCGAAGGGGCTGACTGCTGCAACCGGTATGGATGCTTTGACTCACGCTATCGAAGGTTTGATTACGCTGGGAGCATGGGAGATGAGCGATATGTTCGAGCTGAAAGCTATCGAGATGATTGCACAAAATCTGAAAGCAGCCGTAGACAATGGTAAAGATGTGGCAGCTCGCGAAGCAATGTCGCAGGCACAATATATCGCCGGTATGGGATTCTCGAATGTAGGTCTGGGAATTGTTCATTCGATGGCTCACCCGTTGGGAGCTTTCTATGATACGCCTCACGGAGTGGCAAATGCCTTGCTGTTACCTTATGTGATGGAGTACAATGCTGAATCTCCGGCTGCTCCGAAATATATCCATATTGCGAAAGCAATGGGAGTGGACACTACCGGAATGAGTGAAGCAGAGGGCGTTAAAGCTGCTATTGAAGCTGTGAAAGCACTTTCTATCAGCATTAATATCCCGCAGAAATTGCATGAAATCAATGTGAAAGAAGAAGACATTCCTGCATTGGCTGTAGATGCCTTCAATGACGTTTGCACGGGCGGTAATCCTCGTCCTACTTCGGTAGCGGATATTGAAGCCTTGTATCATAAAGCATTCTAAATCTCGTCATAATAAAGTTTGTTTTTATATAAACATCCGGAGATACTTGAAAGTATGCTCCGGATGTTTTTTTATACCCTTGCGTGTGTTTTCTGAAAATAATTCCTATTTTTGTCCAACTCAATTACATGAAAACACTCTGATATGATCGAGGATAATAGTTTGGGATTGGAATTTAAATATCTGATTGTAAATGACATGGACCGTAAATTCGGGCTATGGGTAAATACCGTCGGCTATCAGTCTATCCCTCCCGACTCACCTTATCCATTGAAAGAGCATCCCTCCGGTTACTTTTTTAATGCGGAAAAAGGAAGGGTGCTTCGCGAATATCAGTTGGTCTATATCACCAAAGGGCGTGGTTTGTTTTCATCCGATTCCACTTCTGAAAAGCAGGTTTGTAAAGGCCGGCTGATGGTGCTGTTTCCCGGTCAATGGCATACTTACCGCCCGTTACGGCAGACTGGTTGGACGGAGTATTATATTGGTTTTGAAGGACCAATGATAGACGCCATCGTGAACGATGCTTTTTTGTCGCAGGAACAGCAAATACTCGAAATTGGTATTAATGAAGAGTTGGTATCTTTGTTCTCCCGTGCTCTTGCGGTGGCCGAAGCGGACAAGATTTCCGCACAACAGTATCTTTCCGGCATTGTGCTTCACATGATAGGAATGATTCTTTCCGTTTCCAAGAATAAGTTTTTTGAGATGAGTGATGTGGACCAGAAGATAGAGCAGGCTAAAATTATCATGAATGAAAATGTTTCCGGTAATGTGGATCCGGAAGAGTTGGCTATGCGGCTCAACATCAGTTATTCATGGTTCCGACGTGTTTTCAAGGAATATACAGGTTATGCTCCCGCCAAGTATTTTCAGGAATTGAAACTACGTAAGGCCAAACAAATGCTGGTCGGAACTTCCCAATCCGTGAAAGAGATTTCTTTTTCCCTGGGTTTCCAGTCTACCGAATACTTTTTCTCTTTTTTCAAGAAGCGTACAGGGCTGACTCCGTTGGAATATCGTTCGTTCGGACGGGAAGAATGAATAGGGTGAAAGTCTATATCTATCAGTAATTTTGCTCTGATTTTGGGAATATCATAAAACTGTTACTTTTGTGACGAGATTAATGTGTGCTATAAACCATCATTCTTGATATGCGCGGACAGAGACTATCTAATATCCATTTTTTTATTCTGCTATCTCTTTTTTGGATTTGTATTTCCACCCGGTCACAGGAATACAAGTTCAGAACATTGGGTGTGGAAGATGGATTGTCGCAAATAACGGTGAGCGATATTTGCCAGGATGAGAAATCGCGTATATGGATTGCCACTCTGGACGGGCTGAATTGTTTCGATGGCAATCACATCAAAGTCTTCAACCACTTTCATAACGACTCTATCAGTTATGGTAATTTATATGTGACTCAAATGGTGGAAGACGGTCAGGGAAGTCTTTTCCTGTTGGCCTCTATCGGACTTTTCCAGTTCGACCTTGAAACGGAGAAATATTATATCCTTCCGGTGACTTCTCCCTCCACTCTTGCCAAAGAAAAGACGGGAGTGTGGATTGCAGAAGGAGGGAAACTGTTCTTATACGATAAGAATACCCGCCTCTTGAAACCGATGTATGCCGATTTGCAGCTGCCGGACAGTGGGCCGACGATGGTGGAAGGTTCCGAGGGAAGCCTCTGGATTGCTTTGAAAGAAGGTGGGGTGATGCGTGTAGACACTTGCGGATCGATGTCACTTCACTTGCCCGGAATTAAAGTGATGAAACTGATAAAAAGTAACGACCAGAATATCTGGATAGGTTCGCAGGATCAGGGCGTTTTCTGTTTTTCACCTCAAGGTGCCATCATACATCACTATGAATACAATGATAAGAGTGTTTACACGGTTCGGGATGATATGGCGAGAGCGTTATGTCAGGACTTGGAAGGGAATATATGGGTAGGCTACAGAAGTGGATTGAGTAAGATTGAAGTGGCTACCGGGAAAATATTCCATTATCAGGCAGATCCTAACCGGGTGGGTGCCATGTCCAATCGTTCGGTGACGTCTCTTTATACAGACAATCAGGGAACTGTTTGGGTGGGGACTTATTGGGGAGGGGTAAATTTCTTCTCTCCGGAATATCAGCATTTTGTGCATTATCATGCTTCGGACACCGGATTGTCTTTTCCCGTGGTCGGTGCTATGGCGGAAGATAAAGCCGGAAATATCTGGATTTGTACGGAAGGAGGCGGATTGGATTTATATCAACCGGAGCAAGGGAAGTTCAAGCATTTTAATACGCATACGGGATATCATTTCAGTACGGACTATTTGAAAGATGTTGTTTTTGATGAGGCTAATAATTGCTTATGGATTGCTGCTGACTTTACCAATAAGGTGAATTGTTTTCATCTTGATAACTATCGGAATGATATCTATAATCTCGAACCGCTTGGAGAAGAAAGTGTAGGAGAAGCCCTGTTTGCTTTGGCAGATACGCCTCGTAAATTGTATGTCGGGACAACATCAGCTATTGTGAGTTTGGATAAACAGACCTTGACCGGAGGTGTTGTTTCATCAGAAGGAATTGTTTACACATAACTACAACACCCTATTGCTTGATTCGAAAAACAGATTATGGTTTGCTGCCGATGACGGTTGTGTAGCTTATGTGATTGATGAAAAGCGGTTTGAAACCTATAGGATAAGTCTGAAGAAACGGGTCAGATCTCAAAAAGAGCTGGTCAATGTTATCTATGAAGATCGGAAAGGAAATATTTGGGTAGGGGACACATGGAAACGGACTTTTCTTGTTGGATAAGAAAGACCGTTCATTTCATTTGCATACTCCTGAAAGTGTGTTGTCGGGAGAAAATATCAGAGTACTGGGGGAAACCCCTTCCGGGAATTTGCTGATTGGTACCGGGCATGGATTGTCAATGCTGGAACAGAAAGAGGAAAAAGTGATTAACTTCAATTCGAAAACAGGGTTTCCTCTGACTCTTGTGAACCGGAAATCCATGCATGTATCGCGCAATCATGATATTTATATGGGAGGGCCACCGGACTGGTTACCATTCGTGAAAGTAGTCTGTATTATCCTCCGAAAATATACGATCTGGAGTTGGCGCATTTGTATGTCAACAACAAAGAGATAACAACAGGCGATCAAACCGGTATTTTAAATAAATCCTTTGCCTATACCGGCCGGATCAAATTGAATTACTTGCAAAATGTGTTTTCTATCGGTTTCTCAACAGATAATTTTTTGCATATAGGCGGGGGTGAGGTAGAATACCGGTTGATGGGGTATAATGATGAATGGAGCGAGAACCGTTTGGGAAATGATATTACTTATACGAACATGTCTCCGGGCGATTATGTCTTTGAGATCAGGCTGAAAAACTTCCCGGAAGTAATCAGATCATTGGATATAACGATTACGCCACCTTTCTATGCCACTTGGTGGGCCTATACTATTTATGTATGCGTGATTCTTACTATGCTATTCTTTATCGTGAGAGAATATAGAATCCGTCTGTTCCTGAAAACTTCATTGGATTTTGAACTTCGCGAGAAGCAATACATTGAAGAGATGAATCAATCAAACTTCGTTTCTTCACGAATATCTCGCATGAAATCAGAACTCCGATCACTCTTATTCTGGGACAGGTTGATCTGTTGCTGAATTCCGGCAAATTGTCTACCTATGCTTATTCAAAACTGTTGAATATACATAAAAATGCAGGTAACCTGAAATCATTGATTACTGAATTGCTTGATTTCCGGAAACAGGAACAGGGACTTTTGAAACTGAAAGTTTCTCAATTTGACTTATATTCTTTGCTCAAAGAGCATTATGTATTGTTCAAGGAGTTGGCTGCTAACAGGAATATTTCGTTTGCTTTGCATGCCGACTGCGAGCAATGCCTCGTGTGGGGAGACCGGATGCAAATACAGAAGGTGGTTAATAACCTGCTGTCTAATGCTTTTAAATATACTTCAGACGGTGGAACTATCCGTATGGAATGGGCTGATGGAACGGAGGAATGTATGTTTTCCGTTTCCGATAATGGTGCGGGAATCTCCGAGGAAGACTACGTTAAGATATTCGAGCGGTTCTATCAGGTTGAGAATATAGGACAGTATGGAGGAACAGGTATCGGACTGGCTTTGAGTCAGGGTATTGTGAAAGCCCATCAGGGGGATATAACAGTAGAAAGTCAGTTGGGAAAAGGCTCTTGTTTTAAGGTCATTTTGAAAAAAGGGGATGCTCACTTTGATTCTTCTGTTGCCCGGGTTGAACCGGGCGGGATAAGGAATATATTTATTATTCGGAAGATAAAGAACTGTTGGTTAAGGAGGTGCGGTCAGCCCAGAGTGAAAGCGGGACTACTGACTGTAAGTTATTGGTAATTGATGATAATGAAGAGATCAGAAATATCCTTGTGGATATTTTCTCTCCATTGTACACGGTTGAAACTGCAAGTGATGGCAAGGAAGGATACGAGAAAGTAAAGGTAATGCAGCCCGACCTGGTTATTTCGGAGATCATGATGCCCGGAATGCCCGGAACAGAGTTATGTGCCAAGATCAAGAACAATATAGAAACCTGCCATATACCTGTCGTTCTTCTGACTGCCCTTAGTGCTCCCGAACGTGAGTTGGAAGGATTGAGAATTGGAGCGGATATTTATGTGGTGAAGCCATTTAATATGCGGCGGTTGGTTATGCCATGCAATAATCTGATTAATACCCGCAGACTCTTACAGAATAAATATGCCCATCAACTGGATAGCAAAGCGGAGAAGATTGCGACGAATGAACTCGACCAGAAGTTTATCGAACAAGCTACTCAAGTGGTGGAAGATAATATGGAAAATCCCGAATTCAGTGTAGATGCTTTCTCACGGGAGATGGGGGTGGGGCGTACTGTCTTATTTCAGAAGATAAAAGGTATCACGGGAAGTACGCCAAATAATTTTATCATGAATCTCCGTCTGAAAAAGGCTGCGTATTTTCTGCTGAATGCTCCGGAGATGAACATTTCGGATATTGCTTACCGGTTAGGATTTGGAAATCCTCAATACTTCAACAAATGTTTTAAAGAACTTTTTGATATAGCTCCTACACAGTATAGGAAATCTCATGATGCCCCTTCCGATCCCTCTGTAAAGTGATTAAAATAAGTCATCTGAATTTTTAGACTAGATAAAACGAACAATTCGATAGGGTGCAATATGCTCAAATCCGATACTTTTTGTGGCGTTGGATCATGCCAGCTTGTACTTGAGTTTTTTCTTTAATTAGGTGTGTCCGCACACACTTTTATTTAGCAGACCAAGTATGATATAATCTTTATTCTAATATAATAATTATTGTATAGTATTATGAAAGACAATCATCTATGTGATAAATAAAAGATAACATCTTACAGGAGAGAGCCAATGTATTTCTCCTAATTAATTAAGTAGTCAGTAAAACCTTGATAATTAACCAATTTAATTTTATTCTAGTTATGAAAAATTTGCAGAGTAGGACAAAAGTGCGGTTGTTGCAGTCGTTTCTTTTGATTTCCTTGAGTCTCCTTTTCCTTGTCCATCCGGCTTATGCTCAAGGCGGGTTTGCAGTGAAGGGAGTTGTTGTGGATAAAACAGGATTTCCTTTGCCTGGCGCTAACGTGATGGAGAAAGGAACATCTAATGGGACAATTACGGATTTAGATGGTAATTTCTCATTGAATGTTTCAAAGAAGGGAGTTACTTTGACTGTATCATTCATGGGATATACCCCTAAAGAGGTAGTAGTGAAAGATAAAACAATGAATATTACGCTTGAAGAGAACGCTAAGTTGTTGGACGAAGTAGTGGTAGTGGGTTACGGTACGATGAAAAAGCGTGATGTGACGGGAGCTATTACTTCTATTTCTAGTGAGGCTATTGAGCAGAAGATGGCTACGAATGTTTTTGAAGCACTGCAAGGTACTACTGCCGGTGTACAGGTAGTGTCCGGTTCGGGACAGCCCGGTGAGTCTTCTTCTATTAAAATTCGTGGTACTTCCACTTTCTCTGCTGAAGGTGTGACTCCGCTTTATATCGTAGATGGTGTGCCTTTGGAAAGTATTGATGGTATCAATACGAACGATATTACTTCTATGGAAATCTTGAAGGATGCGGCTTCTGCGGCTATTTACGGTTCTCGTTCTGCCAATGGTGTGATCATCATTACTACTAAGAGTGGACAAGAAGGCAAACCCCGTATCGATATCAAGTATAATCACTCATGGGGTACATTGTCTCATAAGGTGCCACAGG
>VOFD01000225.1_pt1 | contig 60904 bp, 80 predicted proteins | sample 5384101 | NCBI WGS metagenome assembly VOFD01 (sample SAMN12384723, study PRJNA508395) | human gut metagenome | isolation source: healthy gut C | host: Homo sapiens
GAAGCACCCATACCGAAAGTCAGCATGGTAGTAGTAATTACACAGAGTTTATGAGTAGGTGTCAGCGCATCAGCAGGAATCACTGCATTCAACAACAGATACCAGAAAGATATATCGAGCAATCCCAGACCAACTACAACTAATCCCATCACCGCGCCGCTTCGGAAAGCAATCCTCAACCCTGCATTCAGAGAAGTGCGGGCAGCATTAGCGGTACGAGCCGATGCATAAGTCGCCGTCTTCATCCCTAGAAATCCGGAAAGTCCGGAGAAAAATCCGCCTGTAAGAAAAGCAATGGGAACCCATGCGTTTTGTACATGAAAACCATAAGCCATAATCGAAAAAACAAAATAACCAGTCCCAAGAATACGCAACCTACTATTTTGTACTGCTGTTTTAAATAAGACATAGCTCCTTTGCGCACAGCAGCAGCTATCTTTATCATTTGAGGTGTACCTTCGCTCTCTTTCATCATTTGCTTATGAAAGTAATAGGCAAAACAGAGGGCCAACACGGAAGCGACTGGAACGAGCCAGAAAAGAATGTCATCCATAGGGTCAATTATTAAAGGGATTACAGCCGCTAAAAGTATGGAAATCAATCGAAATAAGCAAGTAAAAAAAAGAAAGAATTTATAAAGCTGAATTATTCTATCTTTTATACATCTCTTTAAACAAATGAACATGCTGTGGTTATTTACTTTATCCCTTATTTCCGCACTGGTTATGAACATTTCTATTTCACCACAGAGGACACCGAGTATACAGAGGAAAGAAATAATCTGTGGCGAAATGATTCATTTCTATGCCATTATAATTATCTTTGCGGCATTCTATGCCCACAAACTAACTAATACCTGATTAATTATTAAAAACCATGAAGAAACTTTTCGTATTACTTATGGCATTGTTTACCCTGGCGCAAGTGGACGCCCAAGAAAAGAACGTTATCCGCATCGCAACGGACAACACTGACTTAATTCTCCAAGTAGCTCCTAACGGACGACTCTATCAGGCTTATCTGGGCGATAAGTTACTGAACGAGAAAGACATCAACAACTTTTCTCCTTACGTAAAAGGAGGAAGTGACGGTAGCGTATCCACCCGCGGATGGGAAGTATATCCGGGCTCCGGCGCCGAAGATTATTTTGAACCGGCTGTAGCCATCACGCACAATGACGGGAACCCGAGTACGATTCTCCGCTATATATCATCCGAGCAGAAGGCAGTGGCGGGCGGAACGGAAACGATCATTCAACTAAAAGACGATCAATACCCGGTGGAAGTCACACTGCATTACATCGCTTATCCGAAAGAAAACGTCATCAAGACGTGGAGTGAAATCAAACATGCAGAAAAAAAGCCTGTGACCTTATGGCGTTATGCTTCCACAATGCTTTATTTCTCCGGAAACGAATATTACCTGACAGAATTCAGTAGCGATTGGGCAAAAGAAGCACAAATGAGCACACAACCTCTGTTGTTTGGTAAAAAAGGTGATCGACACCAAATTGGGAAGCCGTGCTGCCATGCACACCCACCCGTTCTTCGAGCTTGGTTTTGAACAACCGGCACAGGAAGCACAGGGACGTGCCATGCTAGGTACTATCGGATGGACAGGAAACTTCCAGTTCACTTTCGAAGTGGACAACGTAGGTAATCTCCGTGTAATCCCCGCCATCAATCCTTATGCATCTGATTATGAACTGAAGCCGAATGAAGTGTTTACAACTCCTGAATTCATCTTTACTTTCAGCAACAACGGCACGGGCGAAGCCAGCCGTAACCTTCACGCATGGGCACGCAACTACCAGCTGAAAGACGGACAAGGCGACCGCATGACTTTATTAAACAACTGGGAAAATACTTACTTCAAATTCAATGAGGAACTGCTTGCCGAATTGATGAAAGAAGCTAAACATCTTGGTGTAGATATGTTCTTGTTGGATGACGGCTGGTTTGGCAACAAGCACCCACGCAACAGTGACAATGCCGGACTGGGTGACTGGGAAGTGATGAGATCCAAACTGCCGGGCGGTATTCCTGCCCTTGTACAGTCTGCCAAAGAAGCCGGAGTGAAATTTGGTATCTGGATTGAGCCCGAAATGGTCAACCCTAAAAGTGAGTTGTTCGAAAAGCATCCCGACTGGGCTATCCAGCTGCCTAACCGCGAAACATACTATTACCGTAATCAGCTGGTACTCGATCTTAGCAATCCGAAAGTACAGGACTTTGTATATGGTGTAGTGGATAAGATCCTGACAGAGAATCCGGAAGTGGCTTTCTTTAAATGGGACTGTAACTCTCCAATTACGAATATTTATTCTCCATATTTAAAAAATAAACAGGGACAGCTTTATATCGACCATGTACGTGGTATATACAATGTATTGAAACGTGTCAAAGACAAATATCCGAACGTGCCAATGATGCTCTGCTCCGGCGGTGGCGCCCGTTGCGACTATGAAGCTCTGAAATATTACACAGAATTCTGGTGCAGCGACAACACAGACCCGATAGAACGTCTGTTTATCCAGTGGGGATTCTCACAAATCTTCCCGGCAAAAGCCATGTGTGCACACGTAACCAGCTGGAACAAGAACACAAGCGTGAAGTTCCGTACGGATGTGGCAAGTATGTGCAAACTGGGCTTTGACCTTGGACTGAAGGAACTGAATGCAGATGAACAGACTTATTGCCAGAATGCGGTTGCCAACTGGACGCGTCTGAAAAAAAAGTGATTCTGGACGGCGATCAATACAGATTGGTTTCTCCCTACGATGGCAATCACATGTCTCTCATGTATACCTCACCGGATAAGAACAAGGCTGTACTTTATACCTACGATATCCACCCACGTTTCGGTGAGAAACTGCTCCCGGTAAAACTTCAGGGACTGGATGTGAAGAAAATGTATAAGGTGAAAGAAATCAACCTGATGCCGAATTCCAAATCGAATCTGGCTGCCAATGAGAATACTTATTCAGGAGATTATCTGATGAAAGTGGGGATCAATGCTTTCACGACAAATCAGGCTTTCAGCCGCGTAATTGAGCTGACTGCCGAATAAAAAGAAATGAAGTAATCAATAAAAAGGGGATTCGCTGTTATGAGCGTTTCCCTTTCTTTTTTTTACACACAATAATATTCAATTCATCTTCAATCGTAACAGCTGTTTCAATGGTTACAACTATTCCATTAGACGGGGAAGTCCCCTAAAAAAGTTGCAGCTACACCGTATTTTTTTACGATATAGCTGCGATTAATGTTAAAAGAGAGAATTTAATATAATATAAGCATGGTCTCACGACCCTCCTGATATTCAATGAACATTTTGTTTCTTTACTTATTAGACGCACGAAAGTCCCAATCACTGCACTTGACTGCATCTTTTTTAGTTAAAGAATAAAAAAGCCGCTACTCCGCAGGAATAGCAGCTCATATCTTTAAAACATCTTGCTGACACGTTCAATCCCTGCCACCAATGTGTCTATTTCCGATTTGGTATTGTACATGGCAAACGAAGCACGTACAGTTCCCTCTATGCCAAGACGTTGCATGAGAGGTTGTGCACAATGATGCCCCGTTCTCACGGCAATACCTAAACGATCCAGCAACGTACCAAGATCGAAATGATGGATATCTCCCACCAGGAAGGAAATGACTGCTCCCCGTTCGGCTGCTTCACCGAATATACGCATATAGGGGGATTTCTTTCAATCGTCGCAAAGCGTAAGTTGTCAGTTCATGCTCATGGGCGGCTATCTGTTCAATGCCATGTCCGTTCACATAATCAAGGGCTTTTGCCAATCCGGTAATTCCGATATAGTCGGGCGTACCCGCTTCAAACTTGAAAGGAAGTTCATTAAAAATGGTCTTCTCGAAAGAGACATGCTGAATCATTTCTCCTCCTCCCTGATAAGGTGGAAGGCGATCTAACCATTCTTCTTTTTCCGTAAAGCACTCCGACACCTGTCGGACCATATATCTTATGGGCGGAGAATACCAGAAAATCGGCATCCAACTCCTGTACATCCACTTTCATGTGAGGAATAGACTGTGCAGCATCTATCAGGCAAGGTACACCATGCGCATGAGCTGTTGCGATCATCTCCTTCACTGGATTCACTGTACCCAGTACGTTCGATACATGAACCACACTGACTATTTTCGTACGTTCGGAAAATAGTTTTTCATATTCATCCAGCAGAAGCTCACCTTTATCATTCATCGGAATCACTTTTATGGCAATCCCTTTGCGGGCAGCCAACAGTTGCCAGGGAACGATGTTACTATGATGTTCCATCACGGAAACAATCACTTCATCCCCTTCTTCCATAAACTCGTCGCCAAAGCTGGAAACAAGCAGGTTGATACTTTCTGTTGTTCCGCGTGTAAAGACAACTTCATTAGCGCTACGGGCATTGATGAACTGACGTACCGTTTCACGGGAAGCCTCATGCAGTTCCGTAGCGTGCTGGGAAAGATAATGTACGCCGCGATGCACATTGGCATTGACGGAATAATATTCATCCACCAGCGCATCAACCACCAGACGGGGTTTCTGTGTTGTCGCACCGTTGTCGAAATAAACCAAAGGTTTACCGTAAACCGTACGGCTCAATATCGGAAAATCTTCACGTATCTTTTGAATATCCACGTTCATTATTTTTTAGTGGTTACTTACAAATGGCACAACCCTGACATCTATTCAACTCGCCACGGAAACGTTTCTCTACCAATAGATGCAAACGATCTTTCAGCGCTTCCAAACGAATGGTATCGATCACTTCGTTGACAAATGCGAACATCAGCAGCAGACGGGCTTCTTTCTCTGCAATACCACGCGAACGCATGTAGAATAATGCGCCTTCATCCAACTGACCTACTGTTGCTCCATGCGAACATTTAACATCATCCGCATAAATTTCCAATTGAGGTTGTGTATACATTCTTGCATCACGCGTAGCACACAGATTCCGGTTAGTCTGTTGGGAATTCGTATGTTGTGCATCGGGACGCACGAGTACCAATCCGGCAAACGCACCTACCGACTGGTCGTCGAGCACATACTTGAACAGCTCATTGCTGGTACAGTTCGGTACGGCATGGTCAATACTTGTATGATTGTCTACATGCTGGTTCTTGTCGGCAATCGCCATACCACAAAGATTTATTTCGGCTCCTTCTCCTGCCAGCAGCACTTCGGTCGTGTTGCGGGTAGTACCATTATGCAAAGTCATTCCGTTGAGCAATACATTGCTGTTGGCCTCTTGCTTTACATACAGGTTACTGATACGAACTGTGCTTGTATGTGTTTCTTCCAGTTCATACATATCGAATACCGCATTCTCACCTGCAAACACTTCAATGACTTGTGTCGCCAGAAAGTTCACATTATCCATTGCATGGTCACAAATCAGCAAACGGGCTTGCGCGCCATCCTCCAGAATAATCAGCACGCGACGGTTCACCATGAAGTTAACATCTGCACGAAGGATATTTACCAACTGGATCGTTTTTCCACCACCACGTTCTTCGGCACATAAAAGACAACTCCATCCTGTGCAAAAGCTGTATTAAAAGCTGTCACACCATCCTTGGAGGTATCCGCCAGCTTACCGTAATACTTCTTCACCAACTCCGGATACTGTTCGGCCACCTCTTTCAGGCTACCGAAAATCACACCTTCCGGCAATTTCCTGTGGGAAGCGCTCTATTATAAAATGTGTCATTTACCACAAAATACAAGGAGGTACTCATGTTCGGAACATCGCACTTAAACACCTCATACGGATTGACCGGAATAGCAAGACGGTTCAGATTCAGACCGAAATCCGGTTCAAATACTTGCTTACATCCGTATATTTGTACTTCTCCATCTTACGGGTCGGAAATCCGAGTCGCTCAAAATCGGCAAATGCTGATGCACGAGGTGCATTCAGCACTTCGGCACTATGCTTACAGATCATCGCTTCCGTCTGTGAGAAAAGTTCTATATATTGTTGTTCAACCATCATAGCTTATATTTTTTTATTTACAGGCACGGATTACACGGATTTCACAGTTTAAAATACATGAGCAAAACCGCGTTATCCGTGTAATCCGTGCCTAAAATTATTCTCCTACTTCTTTCTTGATCCAATCATATCCTTTTTCTTCCAGTTCCAGAGCAAGTTCCGGTCCGGCAGTTTTTACGATACGACCTTTATAAAGGACATGCACAATATCCGGCTTGATATAATCGAGCAAACGTTGGTAGTGGGTAATAACGATTGTACTTGTTTCAGGAGTTTTCAGCTTGTTCACCCCTTCCGCAACAATACGGAGTGCATCAATATCCAAACCGGAATCTGTCTCATCGAGGATGCTCAAACGCGGTTCCAGCATAGCCATCTGGAAAATCTCGTTCCGTTTCTTCTCACCACCGGAAAAGCCTTCATTCACCGAACGGTTAGCGAGCTTATTGTCCAGTTCAACAACCGCACGTTTCTCGCGCATCAGTTTCAAAAACTCACTGGCGGTCAGTGCAGGCAGACCTTTATATTTGCGTTGCTCATTCACAGCAGCACGCATAAAGTTCACCATGCTCACACCCGGAATTTCTACCGGATACTGGAAACTAAGGAAAATACCTTCATGGCTACGGTCTTCGGGGCTCAACTCCAATAGATTCTTGCCATAGAAAGTGACCGAACCTTTTGTCACCTCAAAAGCAGGATTTCCCACCAGAACAGAAGAAAGCGTACTCTTTCCGGAACCGTTCGGCCCCATTATCGCATGTACTTCGCCCGGTTTCACCGTCAGGTTAATGCCTTTCAATATCTCTTTGCCATTGATGCTGGCATGCAGGTCTTTTATTTCTAACATGATTATATTTACTATTTTTTCATTTACTATTTACTATTAAAAACCTATACTACCGACAATTTACCTCCAATAAGCACACAGCCAAATAGTAAATCGTAAATTGTCAAATAGTAAATCACCCCACGCTTCCTTCCAATGAGATGGTAAGCAGCTTCTGTGCTTCTACCGCAAACTCCATCGGAAGTTTATTCAACACTTCCTTTGCATATCCGTTCACAATCAGTCCGATAGCATCTTCTGTCGGAATACCGCGCTGGTTGCAATAAAAAATCTGATCTTCACTAATCTTGCTTGTCGTAGCTTCATGTTCCACTACCGCCGTCTCATTGTGAATGTCCATATACGGGAACGTATGCGCACCGCATTTATCCCCCAGCAAGAGCGAGTCACACTGACTGTAGTTGCGGGCATTATCCGCTTTCTCGGCCACACGTACCAACCCACGATAGGAGTTCTCACTATGTCCGGCGGAAATACCTTTACTTACAATCGTACTACGGGTGTTCTTACCCAGATGAATCATCTTCGTTCCGGTATCTGCCTGCTGATAGTTGTTCGTTACAGCTACGGAATAGAATTCAGCGGTCGAGTTATCGCCTGTCAGAATACAGGAAGGATATTTCCGGTGATGGCCGAACCGGTTTCCACTTGTGTCCAGGATAATTTACTGTCCACTCCTTTGCAGTTACCGCGTTTCGTCACAAAGTTGTAGACTCCACCTTTACCTTCGGCATCACCCGGATACCAGTTCTGAACCGTACTGTATTTCACCTCTGCACGATCATGTACCACAATCTCCACGATAGCCGCATGCAGCTGATTTTCATCACGCATCGGAGCGGTACATCCCTCCAGATAAGATACATACGAATCATCATCCGCCACAATCAGCGTACGTTCAAACTGTCCCGTATTACGGGCATTGATACGGAAATAGGTAGAAAGCTCCATCGGGCAGCGTACTCCCTTCGGTATGTAAACGAAAGAACCGTCAGAGAACACTGCCGAGTTCAAAGCTGCAAAGAAATTGTCCCGATAACCTACTACCGAGCCCATATACTTCTTCACAAGGTCCGGATGTTCCCGTACCGCTTCACTAAAAGAGCAGAAGATAATGCCTTTCTCCATCAGTGTTTCCTTGAAAGTAGTCTTTACGGAAACAGAGTCCATAACGGCATCCACTGCCATTCCACTAAGAGCCATTTGCTCTTCCAAAGGAATTCCCAGTTTATTAAACGTCTTTATCAGTTCAGGATCGACTTCCTCCATACTCTTCGGTCCTTCTTTCTTCTTCGTCGGATCGGCATAGTACGAAATTGCCTGATAATCAATCTCCGGAATACGGAGATGTGCCCAAGTCGGCATTTCCAGCGTCAGCCAATGGCGATACGCTTTCAGTCGAAACTCCAGCAACCACTCCGGTTCGTCTTTTTCGATGAAATCAGACGAATGACATCTTCATTAAGTCCACGCTCAATGATGTCCGTATGCACCTCTGTGGTGAAGCCGTATTTATACTTTTCTTCCGCAAACTTCCGGACAAACTCATTATCAGTCTTCTTTTCAAGTTCGTCTTTCTGATTGGGTTTCATTTTATTGGGTTCTTGTTGCATCTTTATCTTTATTCTCTAATATATATTGTTGCGTCATATTCTTTGCAGCAGGGAAAAAAAATTCCCGCAAACATCTCCATCGGATAATATAACAAGGATTCTTCCTTTTTTTGTTGCACTAATTAACTTATTATCGCTGTCCACAAACTCTATCGCTCCAATCACCACACTTGTCAATAACAGAAACTTAAGTGCTCCCAGCCCACTTCCTAACCAGCGATTCAGCCAGTTCAGCGAAATAGCCTGCATTGCTTTTGTCAATAGCGAGGCGATCAATACAAAGATCAATGGTACGGCAATCCAGATCATGATAAAAGCCAACACTTGCGCAACTGTCATTGAATCCGTCACCGTCGGGCAAAGCTTTTCCGCCAAAAGAAGCATACAGAGCTTTCGCTGCCAACAGACCGACTATTAACCCCAAAATAGAAGCCAACTGACGAATGAAGCCTTTTACAAAACCTACAATCGCTCCGGCGCCTATTACAATAAGGATAATTATATCAATCGTTGCCATATTCTTCTATTCTATGATATAAAGGCACGGATTTCACGGATTACACGGATTTATTAAAGAACCGTGAAATCCGCGTAATCCGTGCCTGATATTGATTCAGCACTGCCTATTACAGTGTCTGTTTCACTTCTATTTCTTCGAATGTCTCGATCATATCGCCTACCTTCATGTCGTTGCAGTTCACCAGACTGATACCACACTCGAAGTTTGTACCTACTTCCTTCACATCGTCCTTGAAACGTTTCAATGCGTTGATATTTCCGGTAAAGATTACGATACCATCGCGGATCAAACGAGCCTTGTCGCTGCGTTTCACCTTTCCGGTCTTCACCATCGCTCCGGCTACCAGACCGACTTTCGTGATATTGAATACTTCGCGGATTTCGATGGTTGCAGTAATCTGTTCCTTTCAGTTCCGGTGCCAACATACCTTCCATAGCAGCTTTCACCTCCTCGATTGCATCATAGATGACAGAGTATTTGCGGATATCGACACCTTCCTGTTCCGCCATCTTAGCGGCAGCACCCGAAGGACGTACCTGGAATCCGACGATAATCGCATCTGAAGCGGCAGCCAGAGAAACATCCGACTCGGAGATTGCTCCCACACCCTTATGGATTACATTAACCTGGATCTGTTCGGTAGACAACTTAATCAAGGAGTCGCTCAATGCTTCGACAGAACCGTCCACGTCACCCTTCACAATGATGTTCAATTCCTGGAAGTTACCCAAAGCGATACGACGACCCAACTCATCCAATGTAAGGATTTTCTGCGTACGCAAGCCCTGTTCGCGAGCCAACTGCTCACGTTTGTTCGTAATTTCACGGGCTTCCTGATCACTTTCTACCACGTGGAATGTATCACCTGCGGCAGGAGCACCATTCAATCCCAGAATCAATGCCGGTTCGGCTGGTCCTGCTTCCTTAATACGCTGATTACGTTCGTTGAACATGGCTTTCACACGTCCGTAGCTGGTTCCTGCCAATACAATATCTCCTTTCAAAGTACCATTCGATACCAGCACCGTAGCTACATATCCACGTCCCTTGTCCAATGAAGATTCGATGATGGAACCCGTAGCATTACGGTTCGGATTCGCCTTCAAATCAAGCATTTCAGCTTCCAGCAATACTTTTTCCATCAAATCTTCCACACCCATACCTTTCTTGGCAGAGATATCTTGTGACTGGTATTTACCACCCCATTCTTCAACGAGATAGTTCATGGCAGCCAGTTCTTCCTTAATCTTATCCGGATTTGCCGTCGGCTTATCAACCTTATTAATGGCAAATACAATAGGTACACCTGCTGCCATCGCATGATTGATCGCTTCCTTCGTCTGCGGCATCACGTTATCATCGGCTGCCACAATAATGATCGCAATATCCGTTACTTTCGCACCACGGGCACGCATAGCAGTAAACGCCTCATGACCCGGAGTATCCAGGAACGTAATACGGCGTCCGTCTTCCAATTGCACGTTATAAGCACCGATATGCTGGGTAATACCTCCGGCCTCACCGGCAATTACATTCGCCTTACGGATATAGTCAAGCAAAGAAGTCTTACCGTGGTCAACGTGTCCCATCACCGTTACGATTGGAGCACGTGGCTGCAAATCTTCCGGAGCATCTTCTTCTTCCACGATAGCCTGTGCCACTTCCGCACTTACATATTCGGTCTTGAATCCGAATTCTTCAGCTACCAGATTAATTGTTTCCGCATCCAGACGCTGGTTGATGGAAACCATCATACCGATACTCATACAAGTTGCAATAACCTGATTGACTGATACGTCCATCATCGTTGCCAACTCGTTAGCCGTTACGAATTCAGTCAGCTTCAGTACCTTGCTTTCTGCCATTTCCTGATCTTCCAATTCCTGCATACGGTTGGAAGCCATTTCACGTTTTTCCTTGCGGTACTTAGCAGTCTTGTTCTTACCCTTGGTTGTCAGACGAGCCAAAGTTTCTTTTACCTGCTTTGCTACATCTTCTTCGCTAACCTCCTGTTTGATAACCGGTTTCTTGAAGCGATCTTTATTGTTGTTATTTCTTCTGTTGTTATTTCCCTGTCCGTTGGCCTGGCCACCCTGACCGTTACTATTGCCGCCTTTACCCTGTACATTAGGTCTCGGAGCAGCAAAGTTGGAAGTTGCAACATTGTTAACGTCCACCTTCTCTTTATTGATACGGTTCCGTTTCTTCTTGTTTGCAGCTGCTTCCGCACTGTCCTTAGGTCCGCTCTTCGCCAATTTAGAATCATCCTTTACGGATTTCCTTGATGATAGCTTCTTTCATCAGTTTCTTCTGATCCTGACGAACTTTTTCCTTTTCTTCGCGTTCACGGCGTTTTTCTTCCTTCGATTTCTTCTTAGGACGGGTAGACTGATTCAATGCAGCCAGGTCAATCTGACCGATGACATTAATCTTTGCGCCTAATTCCGGTTGACGGATTTTGAAAACACCATCATCCTCCGGAGCCTTTTCCGCTACCGGGGTTACTTCAGCCTGTGCAGTTTCCACCTTTTTTTCTTCTTTATGTTCTTCCGCCTTCACAGGTGCAGTTGCTACTACCTTCGGCTCTTCTTTTTTCACTACTTCCACTACTTTTTTCAACTTCTACCGGCTTCGTCTCCACTACAGGTTCCGGCACTACTACGGGCTCAACCACCACTGGAGCAGGCTCTACAACAGAAACAGGAGGTGTCACCACCTCTTCCTTCTTCACCTCGGGTTCTCTCTTCTCGGGCTCCTTTTCCACTTCGGGTTTAACGACAGGCCGTTCTACAACAGGTTCTTCCTGTTTCTGTTCCGGTGCTTTCTCCACCTTTTCAGGTTTACGACCGTTCAATTTATCCAAATCTATTTTTCCGACAGGTTTAAACTTCGGACGTGCATCCTCCGGTACGACTGTCTTGATCACATCTTCCGACTTCGGTTTTTCCGGTTGCTTTTCAAAGCCTTCAATCGAAACCGACGCCTTATTACGATCCTTATTCTGACGTTCCTGAATGAAACGCTCCGATTCAAGTCTAAGGTTCTTGTCTGTACTAAACTCTTTAACGAGCACAGCGTACTGCTCCTCACTAATTTTGGTATTAGGATTAGCCTCAACGGTATACCCTTTCTTTTGCAGGAACTCAACTACCGTCGCGATTCCTACATTCAAATCTCTTGTAACTTTGTTTAACCTTATCGTCATATTTAAAATTTAATGAATAAATGGAGCTTGTTTAATTGAAAATTGAGAATTGAGAATTAAAAAATAAAAGTCTGCTGCGTTGTATTGCATCGCAAATTTTTAATTTTTAATTTTTAATTTTCAATTGAAGAAGGATCTTCTTCTTCAAACTCCGATTTCAAAAATGCGTATTACCTCGTCCACTGTCTCTTCTTCCAAGTCCGTCTTTTCAATCAACATCTCACGAGGAGCATTCAACACAGCCTTCGCCGTATCGATGCCGATAGCTTTGATAGCGTCGATCACCCATCCGTCGATTTCGTCTCTGAACTCGTCAAGATAGATATCCTCATCAGCTACACTCTCATCCAACTCACGGAACACGTCGATAGTGTACTCAGTTAACATACTGGCCAGTTTGATATTCAAACCGCCTTTACCGATAGCCAGCGAAACTTCTTCCGGTTTGAGGAATACCTCAGCTTTCTTCTCTTCCTCATTCAGACGGATAGAAGAAATCTTAGCCGGGCTCAAAGCACGCTGTATAAACAATGAGATGTTCGATGTGTAATTAATTACGTCGATGTTCTCATTGCGAAGTTCACGAACAATGCCATGAATACGACTTCCCTTTACACCTACACAGGCTCCTACAGGGTCGATTCTGTCATCGTAAGATTCCACCGCGATCTTGGCACGTTCGCCGGGGATACGGGCAATCTTTTTGATGGTAATCAAACCATCATTAATTTCGGGTACTTCCATCTCGAACAGACGTTGCAGGAAAACGGGAGAAGTACGTGACAAAATAATCTTCGGATTATTATTCTTGTTGTCCACGCGGGCAACCACTGCACGGGCTGTTTCACCTTTACGATAGAAATCGCTTGGAATTTGCTCCGTTTTCGGCAGTAGCAACTCGTTTCCTTCATCGTCTAGAAGCAACATTTCTTTTTTCCAGATTTGATAAACTTCTGCATTGATGATTGTACCTACCTTATCTATATATTTATTATAAATACTGTCTTTTTCCAATTCCAGAATCTTGGAAGCCAACGTCTGGCGGAGATTCAGGATAGCACGACGGCCGAACTTGGCAAAGATAACCTCGTCAGTCACCTCTTCACCTTCTTCGTAAGAAGCATCAATTTTCTGTGCTTCAGTCAACGAAATCTGCATATTCGGGTTAGTCAGATCTTCATCGGCCACAACTTCACGGTTACGCCATATCTCGAAGTCACCCTTGTCCGGGTTCACGATTACGTCGTAATTTTCATCGGTGCCAAACATTTTCGCGATTACGCTACGGAACGACTCTTCGAGTACGCTAACCATCGTGGTTCTATCGATATTCTTCAGTTCCTTAAATTCCGAAAATGTATCAATCAAGCTGATTGTTTCTTCTTTCTTGGCTATAATTATTTAAAACTAATTAAGTATTTAGTATATTTTATTTGCTCATAAGTGAAGGTTTCGTCCTCTTCTACCAATTTCGGGCGCTTTGATCCTTCGGTTTTTACTTTCTTTTGTACGCCTACCGTAAACTTCTCTTCATCGGCATCTTTCAGTATGCCGGCCAACTTCCGTCCGTCTCCGGTCAGCACTTCCACCTCTTGTCCGATGTGGATATAATACTGTTGCAGAACTTTAAAGGGTTGTCCGATCCCAGCCGACCCTACTTCCAGTTCATAATCTTCCTCTTCGCGGTTCAGTTTCGACTCTATGAAGCGGCTAAGCTCCACGCAATCTTCGATCCAAACACCTTCTGCATGGTCTATTTCAACCACAATCTTGTCATCAGGGCTTACGGTTACTTCTACTAGAAAGTAGTCTTTTCCTTCCAGCCACTCTTCTACAATCTGACAAACAGTTTTTTTCTATCATTTATTAGCTATATAAGAACAAAAAAAAGGAGCTTAATTGCCCCTCCACCTTTCATCCGTTTTCGGTTGCAAAGATATAAATAATCTGTTCGACTACAAAACATTAAAGAAAAAAAGTATGAATTAACAGCCCTATCTTTGTATCTTTACACCGCAATTAAAAAAATAAGCACTATGGCACATCATCTCAACACCAACAAACAGTTTATGGTCGGCAATGGCATTCTGGCTTTTGCCGTCATTTTTGTCGTAGTTATTTTTGTCTATATGAGCATGCGACTACAACGGGAAAAGCAGGAAGAACGTCATTTCATCGAAAGCTATACGATCAGTCTGGTAAAAGGTTTTGCCGGAGATTCTATCTCATTATTTGTCAACGACAGTCTTATCTCCAATAAAACCATATCGGAAGAACCTTACACGGTAGAAGTAGGACGTTTTGCAGAACAGAGCGCCTTGCTGATTGTAGATAATAACACAGAATTAGTGTCTACGTTTGATCTTAGTGAAAAAGGAGGGACTTATCAGGTCGAAAAAGAATCAGACGGAATTAAACAATTAGCCAAACAATAAGGGCATATTAACTAAGTTTGTGCCACCACGTTGGCACAACTATGCCATCGCATTGGCACGACTGTGCCAACGTGGTGGCACAAGTGTGACAATACGATGCCACTAATCCGGCAATGAAACATTCTAAATTTCCGTACGGTACTTTCTCAATTCTCCCCTCAAAGCCAATGCTTTTCCTTCTGTAAATTGATTCAGCAATACCCAGAATCGTTCGCTATGATTCATCTCGCGGGTATGGCATAATTCGTGCAGCAACACGTAGTCTATCAAATGAGAAGGTAACAGAACCAGGTAATAGGACAAATTAATATCCTTTCGAGCCGAGCAACTGCCCCATCTGCCCTGACTGGAGTTTATTTTCACACTTGAATAGGGAAGTCCGCATTGCTTGGACAAGGAGGCCAAACGTGAAGGAAGGATACTTTTCGCATTCCGCCTCAACGATTCTTCGATTACCTTATGCAACCAGCTTTGCAGTTTCTCATCCGTAAAATCAGCATGAGGCGGACAAACGATCTCCATGACACCCAACCGGGAATTAGCCAGAAACTGATCTTTTCTCGCCCGACACCAAAGATAGTTTAAAATGCTCCGCATCAATCTTATAATTCAGATCAATCAACAGTGGCCGGGCTAGTTTTTGTCGGGAGGCCAGAAGTTTACCACGCAGATTCTCGACCGCCTGCTTCACTTCTTTCAATGTAGTGCCGGGAGGAACTGAAACATAAACAGCATCACTCTTGGTACGAAACACAAGACTTTTCGCACGTGAATTGACGCGCACTATCAGACGTCCCAATTCGTCATCTTCTACGATCTTATCCATTATAATCCTCCTATCAACAGCCAAAGTAATAAAAAAAGAAGATTCCAATGAAAAACTTCGCGGAAGATGCAACTTTATATCAGTTTCTTCCGTCTAACTGTCATATCAATCATAGAAAAACATAATTATGAAAACAAGTTTATTGCTCGTATTAGTCACCGGATTGTCTCTAGTACTTACTGCCGGCTCTTGCTTGCAGGGAAAACACGTAGTAGGCAGCAAGAACTACATCTCCCAAGAAGTAAAAGCCGACCACTTCAATGAAATCAAACTATTGGGAAGTGCCAATATCAGTTATGGGCAAGACACATGCAGCCATGTCGAAATTCATGGTTCCGACAACATTATACCACTTATAGAAACGTATGTAGACGGCAATACATTAATTATTAAATTCAAGAAGAATGTCAGTATCCGGAAAGGGAAACTGGAAATAAAAGTTTTTGCTCCGGAACTGAATAAGCTAACGATCAATGGTTCGGGAAATATAAAATTAATCAATGGAATACAAACTCCTAAAGATATCGAGTTCCATATAAACGGCTCGGGAAACATTCAGGGAGAAGGACTTAACTGCCGAAGAATGGCTGTTTCAATTAATGGATCGGGAGATGTAAGACTGCAACAAATTGAGAGTCAGGAATGTCAGGCAGGAATTTCCGGTTCGGGCAACATCAATCTTAAAGGCAAAGCCATTCAAGCAAAATATTCTATTAGCGGATCGGGAAACATTCAGGCTGCAGATTTAGAAGCAGAAAATACGGATGCAAGCATCAGTGGATCCGGAAACATCAGTTGCCATGCAAGTCAGAAGCTGGTTGCCCGCGTGAAAGGAAGTGGCGATATTGCCTATAAAGGCAATCCACAAGAAGTGGATGCTCCACGGAAAAACATACGGCAAATCAAATAAAGACAGTCTAAAACACATAAAAGGGCTACTGCATCACGCGGTAGCCCATTTATTTAGTTAGTTTTAATCTAAAAATTTGAGAGAATTGAAAACTTCACAGTTTCGCCTTCGTTGTTGTTTTAATTAAGCACACTAACTATATTATATGTTTAAAGCAAATGAAAATGTCTATTCGTTTATAACTTGCACCTTGTGGTTGATCTTCGCCAAACTATCGGCTAAAACCTGTTCCGCTTTCACATCATTCGAGATAGCGACCGACGGCGCAGTTACTTGTTTACCAATGGTATCCGTTGCCAATACACTTCCGTCATCTCCGGAGAAAGAATGTTGTGCCACATTCCCCAAAGAAAGGATGATTGCAATCACGGCAGCCGCTTTGAACAGAGGAATAAAACGACCAGTCAGTGTCAAGCGTTTCGCTTTTACGACCGTAGGCTCCACCTCTGCCAGAATACGTGTATCAAAGTCTTCGCCCAGTCCTACTTCCTGCTGAACCTGTTGATAAACAAACAAGTTTTTATAGCGGAGCAAATGAGCAGGTACTTCCTCCTTTGTGAAGAAGTCGCGCAACACAGATTCCTCCTCCACGGAAGTTTCGCATTGCCAATATCGCTCCAGGAGCTGTTCTATATCCTTATAATCCATATTCGTCAATTTCTAAATACCTTTGTTTTACCTTTTGTCTGGCTCTGAAAAGGTTCACTTTCACTTGTTCCTCTGTCAGATTCAGAAGGGTTGCAATTTTCTTTATAGCTTTCACCTTCAATGTCCCTCAGTTGCATGATAAGCCGCTGTTTTTCGGGAAGTTCGTTCACCAGTCTATTGATAATGTTCATTTTCTCATCATGAACCAACTGGTCATACGGACTGTTTGCATCAGGTTCTTCCTCCATTTCGGGGTGATTTCCACATTCTGAGCTTCTTTCTTCTGGCTCCGGTCTATAGCCAGATTCTTTGCCACTATCAGGCAATAGGCTTCAACCGATTCAAATTGCGACCACTCATCACGCTTGTTCCACACCCTTATCATGGTGTCCTGAACGACATCCTCGGCTTCTGCCCTATCCAGGGGTTATTCTGAGCGCCAATCGAAAGAGTTTATCCTTCAACGGCAAAATATCGTTTCGGAAGCTGATTTCTTGCATCTCTATAATAATGACGGGCTAGGATATGAAAAGTTACAGTCGCCCACTACTTTTTTTTTGAATTATTTTTTTATTTTTGTTCCTCCATTGTCGTTAATCGCTGACGCTAAGGTAATTATCACTTCCGACACCCCCGCATTTATTGCTTCAAAAGAATTCTCCAACTTGGGAATCATACCTCCCTGAATAACGCCATCAGCTACATATTGTTCAAATTCGGCACGGGTGATTTGGGGAATCACACTGTCATCATCATTCTCGTCACGCAACACGCCTTTCTTCTCAAAACAATATACCAATGTCACATCAAACAGCGTGGACAACGCTTTTCGCTGTCTCCCCGGCAATGGTATCTGCATTCGTATTCAGCATATTTCCCTGTCCGTCATGTGTCAACGGAGCCATCACCGGAACAACTCCCTTGTGTATCAAATCCGACAGTAAAGTTGCATCCACCTTTTCCACATCACCCACAAAAACCGTAGTCTACCTCTTTCACCGGACGTTTCACCGAACGAATCACGTTCATATCCGCCCCGGTTAATCCGAGTGCATTGACTCCGCGTGCCTGCAGACCTGCCACAATATTTTTATTCACTAATCCGCCGTATACCATCGTTACCACTTTCAACGTTTCCGCATCGGTAATACGACGACCATTCACCATTTTGCTTTCAATGCCCAGTTGTGCGGCAATCTTTGTAGCCGACCGGCCGCCGCCGTGAACCAGCACTTTGTGTCCTTCAATGGCAGCAAAGTCATTTAACAACTGACGAAGGGTGGCTTCCTCTTCTACGATTTTTCCACCCACCTTAATTACAGTTAGTTTTTTCTCATTTCCTATTCTTATTTTTAGGCACGGATTACACGGATTTCACGGTGGCTTCGCATAATTTCACGGTGGCTTTACGTTCTCACACAACTAAAACCGTGAAATCCGTGTAATCCGTGCCTACTTATCTATTCCAAATACGTATATCCGTAAAGCCCTGAACGATAGTTGGAGAGGAATTCTTTTCCTTCTTCCAAAGAAATCTTTCCCTCTTTCACAGACTTCGTCACCCAGGTTTCGAGTGTACGTACCAGTTTCTTCGGATTGTACTGTACATAGTCCAACACCTCCGCTACCGTTTCTCCATCAATAATCTGTTCGATATTATATCCTTTCTCGTTCACCGAAACATGCACAGCATTCGTATCACCGAACAAATTGTGCATATCTCCCAGAATCTCCTGATAAGCACCGACCAGGAACACAGCTACATAGTAGGGCTCCGTTTTTTTCAGTGTATGTACGGGCAGATAATGGGCTACATTACGCGTAGAAATAAAGTTGGCAATCTTACCGTCCGAGTCACAGGTTATATCCTGCAAAGTAGCCGAACGTTCCGGTTTCTCATCCAGTCGCTGGATAGGCATGATCGGGAATATCTGGTCGATCGCCCAAGAGTCCGGCAGTGACTGGAACAATGAGAAGTTACAGAAGTATTTATCCGCCAACAGCTTAGACAATCCCCGGAATTCATCAGGCGCATGTTTCAAACCGCCGGCAATCTGATTGACCTCACGCATAATAGACCAATACAGACGCTCAATCTGTGCACGGGTTTTCAAATCCACAATTCCATGACTGAACAAGTCGAGCGCTTCTTCCCGAATCTGTTGTGCATCATGCCAAGCTTCCAGCATCTTATTCTGGTTCAATGTATCCCAAATGGCATACAATTCCTGCACCAGTTCATGTGCATCCGGAGCAATCTCCTCTTCATCGTCCCATTCGGGCAAGGTAGCAGTTTCAAGTACCTCAAAAATAAGTACGGAATGATGGGCAGTCAGTGCACGTCCACTCTCCGTTATGATATTCGGGTGTGGGATGCCGTTTTTATCGCTGACATCTACCAATGTAGAAATAGAGTCATTCACATATTCCTGAATGGAATAATTGACGCTACCTTCACTATTGGACGAACGGGTTCCGTCATAATCTACTCCAAGCCCTCCGCCGATATCCACGAATTCTACTTTGAATCCCATAGCATGAAGCTGCACATAGAATTGAGAAGCTTCGCGCAAAGCCGTCTTAATACGACGAATCTTTGTCACCTGGCTGCCGATATGGAAATGAATCAACTTCAGGCAATCCTTCATGCCCTTACTTTCCAGAAAATCGAGTGCTTCGAGCAACTCACTGGAAGTCAAGCCGAACTTGCTGGCATCTCCTCCCGACTCTTCCCACTTTCCGCTACCGGAAGAAGCGAGTTTGATACGGATACCGATGTTGGGTTCCACATTCAGCTGTTTTGCCATCTTCGCTATCAGCTTCAGTTCGTTCATCTTCTCCACAACGAGGAAGATACGTTTACCCATTTTCTGGGCAAGCAAAGCCAGTTCTATATAACTTTCGTCTTTATAACCATTGCAGACAATCAATGAGTCGGAATCCGTATTGACGGCAATCACCGCATGGAGTTCCGGTTTGGAACCGGCTTCCAGTCCAAGATTGAACTTCTTTCCGTGGCTGATAATTTCTTCAACAACCGGGCGCATCTGGTTGACTTTAATCGGATAGATAATAAAGTTCTGCGCTTTATACCCGTATTCCTCAGCCGCCTGTTTGAAACAAGACGACATCTTTTCAATACGGTTGTCCAGAATATCCGGGAAACGTACCAGCATAGGGGCTGCCACATCACGCAACTGCAACTCGTCGACCAATTCTTTCAAATCGACGGCTACGCCATCTTTCCGCGGTGTAACAACAACATGACCCTTGTCATTAATACCAAAGTATGAGGTCCCCCAACCTGTGATGTTGTAGAGTTCCTCAGAATCTTCAATACGCCACTTTCTCATTTTCTGTAATTCAGTATTTTTAGTAAATAATTGGAGGGCAAAAATACAGATTTATCTACATCTTGCCAATTAATTAGACATTAAATCTTTCAAACGGTCCAGATAACCACTATTTCCGTTACGGGCGTCATAGCGATGTGCCAGCTCCTCTGCCTGTTGATAGAAATAATTGCGAAGTTCGTTTACCTGATAAATTCCATCCGGACAATAAAGAGGAAACTCTTCCGGCAAAGACAACGAGACTTCCGGACGAGTTTCATACTTCAAAGCCTCTACCATATCACAGGAGAAACGATAACTCTTCAACGTATTCGTACGCAAACTCCAACCGATACACCGTTCGACATATTCCCAAGCCCTTTCCGGCTTCGTCATCATATAATAGGCAATAAACAATCCCAGATAGAGCAAAAGATATTCATCCTTCTCCCTTCCTACCAACGCTTCTTCGGCACGTGCACACATATCAGCGGCAATTTCCGGTTTACCTGCTTTCTGCGCATAATAAGAAAGTTTCAAGTAGGCCCGCAGATTAGCCTCATAACAAGTGACCTGCTTATTAATCAACGGTTGCGCGCGGCTGTAAGCCTCATCAAACTGTCCTGTTTCCAGATAATAATCCAGCATAAAGTTCAATTCACAAGCCTCACACGACTGATCGTCTATCTTCTCATTCAACATTTTATCAATGTATTCTTTCGCCTTGTCATACTGCCGCATCCAGACACATTCCACAGACCAGCGGTGATAATAACTCCGCAAAGAATATCCGTTCCGGAGGATACGGGTTTTATAATCCTCCCCGATTGCCTGCACCTGCTCCATCGGAATCTCCGGAAGATCGAACGTACAAGCCCATATCCACTTATATTTCCACAACAAGTCATCTTCCTTAATCACATCCTTGTGGTTCTCGTAATCATCCAGAATTTTAGAGAACACGGTAATCTCTTCAGCATCCGCCGAAAGAAGATTCAGTTCATAAATAAGATCCAGTCTCATCTCCGTAGCCCATTCCACATCTTCGTTCTCATCAGCGATACGGATGGCTTCTTTCAACAGATTGGCTTTTTCGCGGGGATGCAGGTTCTTATTCTGTGTCTGCAACAGCAATTTTTGTATTTCAAGTGTGTATCTCATACTCTTTTTTTAATTCAGGAAATTTATAAAATCATTCATTTTCGAAGTCATCAGTTCACTTAGCGAATGGTTGAAAAGTTCCATTTCTTCGCTGTTTACCGGATATTTACCTTGCAGAAGCGACTGTACATACAATATATGCACCACATGCTGAAACAGTTTATTGTCTCCTTGTATTTGCAATAAGGTCTGCACCATTTCATTATCCGCATTGAAAGTGAGTGTCGGCGGAATCTGCTTTGTAGTATTCACAGCTCCCAGTACAGCCGCCAACGGATTATTAGCACTTTTAGCGGCATTCTCCTTTTCCTCCGCCACAAAAATAACCGGAATATCCACCGGAGTAAAATGCTTCAGACGACAGATACAGCCAAATCGCTTCAACAACTCGTTCGCTTTCACCTCAAAAGCCTGAGATTCTGGTTCGCCTCCACTTCACCAAACTGCTCCAGCAACCGTGAAGGAGATATTTCATCAAAGTAAGTTCCGGATTCAGACGGACATACTTTTTCAACAAAGTTTCATCAAACGTATAAGCAGCATTCACGACCAGCCAACCCTGTGCTCCGGCTATACGCCGCACTTGCCGGAAATCCTCCAGATTCTTGGTATAACATATCACATTGCTTGCCGAACGAATATTTCCAAAGCTACGCAACCCCTTATTGGTTTCAAAAGGAAGGTAATCCATAAACAAACGGAGCAATTCATTATCCTCCGAAGCAATGGCTTTAATATGAAAGTGATGAACATCCAGAATCCGGTTGAACATGGCACGGTCATTCTGCACCAATCCCCGCAGATAATCCTTGATAGCCACCCCGATTTCTTTTCGGGCATCCTTCAGTTGGTCATTACTCACCAAAGACTCCCGGGAAGCGGTAGACAGCAACCCGTCCGCATTCACCAGACAACGGATAAAGAAAGCCCACGACGGCAACAGATTGCAATCATCCTCACTCAACAGCATACGTTTGAGATAGACCTTATGAGAGTTGCGCACTGAAAATTGCGTACGGAAAGGCAGGACATAAAGCACCCCTTCCACTTTGCCGCTTTCAGTATAGATCCGGAAAGCATCGAGAGCAGACGACTGAAACACTTTCGCCCCATAATCCAGCAACTCCTTACGAGTCGCCTTCGGGTCAAGCCATACAGGTGAAGGCGTATTTACCAACTCCTCCTCCCCCTGATAATGCAGATAGATAGGATACGGCAACACTTCCCCGTAACTCACCAGTATCTTCTTAAACGTTTCATATTCAAAAAGAGGCATCCAGTCTCCTTTCGGGTGCAATACCACCTGCGACCCGATGGGCCGTTCTTCGTCTGATAAAGTCAACTGATACGTCCCATCCACTTTTCCACACCAGCAAACAGGTTGTCCGCCCATTGCCGAACGGCTCTCTACGGTGATTTCATTAGTCACCACAAAACAAGACAACAATCCGATACCGAACCTTCCGATAAAATCGTCCGCATCGGGAGTATCCCGCTTTGAACTCTCCCCGATAACAGTCAGAAAACGATAAACTTCCTCCTCTTTCAGTCCGATACCATTATCCCGGAATACCACTGTCTTGTCCTCATTCAGAAAGACATCGATGCGACCTTTGTAATTCTCGTCAATATTGCGTAGTGCCGTGATGGCATCTACACAATTCTGCAACAGTTCGCGAACAAAAGTATTCGGATTACTATAAATGTGCTCTGATAACAGGGCAATCATACCTTTAAGATTGACCTGAAACAGATTATTCCCTTCTTTTTCCATGTTCCTCTTTTACTTCCTCCTCCTTCCGGTGATTTTAAGAGCTTTCTCATTGCCATTCTCTGCAGCCTTTTCGAACCACTCCATTGCAATTTCATCGTTTTCTTCCACGCCATTTCCTGTCAGATAGGCATTTCCAAGTTCAAATTGTGCTTTATCGTTGTTTTTCTCGGCAGCTTTCAGCAACCATTGCACCGCAGCTTCCGGATCAGGGTTACAACCTTCGCCATACATCATCATCTTACCCAGATAATAAGTCGCAGCGATATTCTCATGCCCCGCCGCATCCGTAAACCAGCGATAAGCTTCGGCATAATTCTGCTTCACACCTACTCCGTTATAATAGCAAAGTCCGGTACGATACATACTCATCGTATTCCCATTATCCGCAGCCAGTGTATAATATTTAAAAGCCTCCGTTTCATTATCTTCCACTCCGATACCCATTTCATAACAGATACCCAGTCCTTCACTGTACCATTCATACTCGGCAGCTTTCTTGAAATAAGCAAAAAGCCTTTTCCGACTCATTCAGGCTGTCATAATCATACAGATAATACTCACCCATACGCAACATAGCCATCGGAATCTCATTAGCCACCGCCTTGTCATACCATTCCACAGCCGTTTTATTATCTTCCAGACAGGGACCGCAACCGAAGAAATAATAATCTCCCATCTTAAACTGCGCATAACCATAGTCCTGCTCGGCAGCCTTCATCATATATTCCACTGCCTTTTGAGGATTCTCTTCCACGCCATTGCCGTTCTCATAAGCCATCCCCAATTCGGTCAGACAACGGGCTTCATTCTTTTCCGCCCCTTTACTAAACCATTCGAGTGCCTTATCCCAGTTTTCTTCCGTCCCGATACCTTCTCTATAGCAACGTCCCAAAGCAAAAAGATCGCATCATTATCGTCCGCTTCAGCCGCCTTTGTATACCAAGCGAAAGCCTCTTCCGGTTTCACTTCGCCAAGAACACCCTTTTCCATATAAAGTCCTACACGGAACATTGCATAAGGATAACCCTGTTCGCCGCCTTGCTAATCAGTTCAAAAGACTTTTCATAGTTCTTCTCCACTCCATCGCCATTCTCATATAAGAATGCCAGTTCCACAAGGGCAAAAGCAAGCACCCAGTTCACTGCTTTTTCATAATATTCCCTTGATTTTACAGGGTCCTTCACACCACTATATCCATTAGCCAGATAAAGAGCCACACGGCAATACCCATCGGCATTATTCAGCGAAGCCGCCTTTTCATAATACTCTAAAGCCTTCACATAATCCGGTTCTTCAGACAAGAAGCCACGTTCATACATCCAGCCCAAACGATAAGCAGCACTTCCCGAACCCAATTCAATGGCTTTCTCCAACAACTCTTTTCGCGCGATTCATGTCTTCCGGCACCAAATCACCGTTGAAATAGATATTGGCCAGTCCTTCGATACCTTGTATGTAATCATCCTCCACGCAGCGGTTCAGACACATCAGTCCACGTTCCACGTCCTTATATTCATCATTATACAGGTAGATCAATGACAGTTCATACGCACTGTATGGTTCACAATAAAGCATACCCTTTTCCAGCCACTCAATCGCCTTAGGCATATCCAGCCATTCCTCTTCCTGATAGTTATATCCCGAGGAAATTGGCGGCAGACCACACACCGGCATGCCAGGCCTTTTCCCAAAGTTCGAAGCTCAGTTCTTTCGGTTTATTCAGTTCCGGATAACGGAAATAAAGCGTAGCCAGATTTTAAGACTATAAAGATTGGGAACAATTTCCAGAGCTTTTTCGTAGTAAGCAGCTTCCTCTGCCACGTTACCTTCCGCCCTGTCGAGCGCATCTCCCAACGACGCATATACATGAGCACGCAAACGTTCACCTTCAGGCAGTTCGGCAAGCAGGTCATTCCGTATCTGTAATGCCTTTGCTTTATCTCCTGTAAATTCTTCGACAAAAGCACGATAATGCTTTCCCCACCAAATAGCTTCGGGAGAAGTGAGAGCGGCAAAACGCCGTTCCCCCTCTTCTTTATCTTGTTCACAATAAAATCCCATGTATCGCCAATAGGCAACAGTTGCTTCCGCTTCAGCCCACCCCATATCGGCAGCTTTCTCGTAGTATGGAAACAAATAACTCATATCCCGCTTTCCATAACGGGCTTCAGAATATTGTGCACCTTTCTGCGCCCATCCGCACCGCTAAACTCTGCTACACGGTCGCATACCTGCATCACCTTTTCCCACCAGAATTCATATTCTTCCGCATTGAGACCGACCTCTACGTTACAGTCAAAAGCACTGAATATCAGTTCAAAAAAATCTTCTGTTAATTTCTCGTCTTCTTTTTGTGTCCAAAGCATATTCACATACAGCCAATGCTTCCCACCAGTTTTCCGCACTTAATAATGAAGCCGGTGTATACTGCGGAAACCATCCCCTTGCAGGTTGTCCGGATGCTTTAATTTTAGCGGATAACTCCCCAAATTTCTCTTTTAAAGTTTTCATGATATAGACTTTACCTTAATTTTGTGTTACTAGTCAATAAAAATCTCATAACGAGTGCAAGGTACAAATATTGACCGAATGCACAAACAAGAGTCTCAAAAAAGATAAGACTGATATACTATTTAGGCACGGATTACGCGGACTGCACTGTTACTCTATCATACAGATATTTAGAGGAACCGTGAAATCCGTGTAATCCGTGCCTATTTTATAATCCCAAAAGTTGTCGTAACCGTTGCACCGATGTTTCAATCTGCCATCGGTCTTCCAATTCGTCCGCATTAAAGATATAATGTGCCTGATGATAAAAAGGAGCCCGCTTCTCCAGTGCCTGAATAATAAACGCTTTCAGTTCTTCATCCTCTTTCCCTTGAAGAATAGGACGCTGCTGCTTGGCCACACGCAAGCGTCTGAACAGCACATCGGGATGCACATCGAGAAAAACCGTCTTTCCGGTCCGGTTCATAAACTCCATATTATCAAAAAAACAAGGCGCTCCACCTCCCGTCGAGATTACCACATTCTCAAACTCGGCTACTTCATGGAGCATATTTTCTCCAGCTCCCTGAATCCTGTTTCGCCTCGTTCAATGAATAATTCTCCAACGGTTTTGTGAAAACGCTCTTCAATATACCAGTCCAGATCAATGAACGGTATATCCATATGCCGGGCAAAAGCCTTACCCAACGTCGTTTTTCCGGCACCCATATAGCCGGTAAGGAAGATACGAACCATAAATGATTAATTTTGCTCACAAAATTAATCATTTAATGAAGAATGAAGAATGAAGAATAAAGAATTTTAGCCATTATGTCATCCAATTCTTCATTATTCCTTCTTTATTTCCGATTTATTTAAAGATTCTCACCCGTTCTTCAAGCGGCTGGAATTCTTTTTTCACCCGGTTTGCCGACAGGAAGTCCGAACGGCATTTCCGCAATCAGATGCCAATGTTCCGGCAAATCCCATGCACGGCGCACTTCTTCATCAATCAACGGGTTATAGTGTTGTAGCGATGCTCCGAAACCTACATCTTCGAGCATTACCCAGATAGCTAACTGATGCATGGCAGAAGTCTGCAATGACCATCCCGGGAAATTCTCCTGATAAGACGGGAAAGCCTCCTGAAGCCCTTTCACAACCTTCTGATCCTCAAAAAACAATACAGTGCCATACCCACAGGCAAAGGAATGATCTATCTTCTCTTCTGTCTTGACAAACGCTTCTTAGCCGGTACAATCTTCTTTAATGCGTCCTTCACAATCTGCCACAATTTCTGATGCGATTCTCCCAATAGAAGTACCACACGGGTAGATTGCGAATTGAATGCCGACGGTACGTGGCGCACGGTCATATTAACGATACATTCGATCTCCTGATCGGATATAGGTGACTGATTAGTAATTGAATAGTAAGTTCGACGTTGTTTCAAAGCTTCACTAAAAGATCTTTCCATCATGGTTCCTTTCTTATTTTATATTCTTAAAACTCTCTTTTTTTTATAACAAGTAGCCCCCTAACTTGTTCAGTTAGAGAATATATTTGTACCTTCGCAGCGTCAATTCATTGACTATCTAAAATTATCGTCAGAAAAAATGGCTAAACAGAAATTTTATGTAGTATGGGAAGGTGTCACACCCGGAGTTTTATACTTCCTGGACAGACTGCCAACTTCAAATCAAAGGATGAAGCTGCCAAATACAAATCATTTGATACGCGCGAAGAAGCGGAACGCGCGTTGACAATGTCTCCCTATGCTTATATCGGCAAGAATGCAAAGGCTAAATCAGGAGGTCCTAAACCTTCTTCAGATACTTTACCTTCTTGTGTGATCGACAATAGCCTGGCTGTCGATGCGGCCTGTAGCGGTAATCCGGGAGCTATGGAATATCGCGGTGTACACGTAGCCAGCCGTCAGGAGATTTTTCATTTCGGCCCGATGAAGGGAACAAATAATATCGGAGAGTTTCTGGCCATCGTGCACGGACTGGCATTGCTGAAACAGAAAGGATTTGATATGCCCATTTATAGCGACAGCGTGAATGCCATCAGCTGGGTGCGACAGAAAAAATGCAAGACCAAACTTCCCCGGACTCCGGAAACAGAAGAACTGTTTCTACTAATTGAACGGGCGGAGAAATGGTTGCAAGGAAACACCTATACTACTCGTATCCTGAAATGGGAAACCAAAGAATGGGGAGAGATTCCGGCCGACTTCGGCAGAAAATAAAAAGAACATAAATTTCAATATAAGAAAAAGATGAAAACATTGACTTCAAGCAAAGCTTTCTGGCTGTTACTAGTCATTTGCGTAGTTACCATCCTGCCTTTCCTCGGTTTATCGGAGTACCACACCAAAGGGGAGCCTCGCGAATCTATCGTCTCCTACTCCATGCTGGATAGCGGAAACTGGATTTTACCCAGAAACAACGGAGGAGAAATGGCTTACAAACCGCCTTTCTTCCACTGGAGCATTGCTGCTGTTTCGGCAGCAGTGAACGGAGGGCAAGTCACAGAAATGACCTCCCGCTTGCCGTCTGCCATCGCCCTGATTGCCATGACTCTCTGCGGCTTTCTGTTCTTTGCCAAAAGAAAAGGAGTGGAACTGGCGCTGTTAGCCGCCTTTATTACCCTGACTAATTTTGAACTGCATCGGGCCGGAGCAAACTGCCGGGTAGACATGGTATTGACAGCTCTCACCGTTGGCGCTCTTTATTGTCTCTACAAATGGTATGAGAAGGGGCTTAAAGGTATTCCCTGGCTGGCCATTCTCCTGATGAGCTGCGGCACACTGACTAAAGGACCGGTAGGTACTATCATTCCATGTTTAGTGGTAGGCATCTTTTCTTGTTACTCCGGGGTGTCAACTTCTTCAAAGCATTCTTGTTACTTTCCGCCTGGGCCATTCTTTCACTCATCCTGCCTTTCTGCTGGTATGTCGCTGCTTACCAACAAGGTGGAGAAGAGTTCCTGGCATTAGTTATGGAAGAAAACTTCGGTCGTATGACTAATACCATGAGTTATGATTCATGTGTGAACCCCTGGCATTATAATTTTGTGACCTTGTTTGCCGGATACGTTCCCTGGACACTGTTAGTCGTGCTCTCCCTGTTCAGCCTGACTTACCATAAATTCAGCATCCAACCTGCCGCGTGGTGGAAACGTTTCACCACATGGATAAAGAATATGGATCCGGTGGATTTATTCTCTTTCACCAGCATCGTCGTAATCTTCGTCTTCTACTGTATCCCGCAGAGCAAACGTAGTGTATATCTGATGCCGATCTATCCTTTCATTGCTTATTTCCTTGCCAAATATCTATTCTATCTGGTTAAGAAGCAATCCAAAGTCATCAAGGTATACGGAAGTATTCTTGCAGTAATCAGCCTGTTACTGTTCACCTGCTTCATCGTATTAAAATGCGGACTCATCCCCGAAACGATTTTCCACGGTCGCCACGCACAAGACAACATTAATTTCATGCGTGCCATACAGAATATCAACGGAGCAAGAGCCTTGATACTGATTGCCATTCCTACCATTCTCGGTATCTACTGGTGGTTCTATCAACGGAAAAATGCATTAAGCAACCGCTTCCTGTATGCCCTCGTTGTGCTAACAATGGGATTATACCTTGCACTGGACGGTGCTTACCAACCGGCGGCATTAAATTCGAAATCGGTGAAATTCATCGCTACAGAAATAGAAAAGGTTGCGCCGGAAAGCGAAGGAACGATGTACGAATTCATTGAAGAAAGTCTGCATGCAGCAGGTGACCCCGTACATTACTTCGAACTCAACTTCTATCTGCGCAACCGTCTCGACAACTTCTACCGGAAACGTCCTTCGGAAGGTTTCTTGTTAATCGGCACGAATGATGCAGAGAAATATCTTCCCGAATTCGAGAAAGAAGGGTATCAGTTTGAGCAGGTGTATGAATCTCCCAAACGAGTACTCCGGCAAATAGCCAAGGTATACAAGTTCGTTAAAAAACAACAGCCTGAAAATACCGAAACGACTACTCCTATTGTTGAGTGAAAGGTATAGAATTAAGCGTTTTTCCATGCTTCACCAGATATTCCGCTGACTGGAGCATGGAAAAACTATATTCTTTCAAAGGCAAAAAGCTATCATCCATCGGAACAGCATTCAATTTGCCGTTACCTATATGATAAGTAAGTTCCTGCTGAGTCTCGTAATTATAAAGATAGAGTAACGTATCATTGCGTCCCACCACCATATTGTCAGCAGTATAGAACATACACGGACGTTCTTCTTTCAACAAGTCCACTCCGAAATTATTCTGCAAATAATCAATATTCAACAACCCTAATATCGTTGGCTGTATATCTACCTGACCGCCAAATGTAGTTTTCTCTTCCGGCTGAATACGGCTGGAGTAAATCATCAGCGGAATATGGTTATAAGACTCCGGCAATTCACATTCGGCGTCTCCCACCAGTTTGCCATGATCCCCTTCCAATACGAATATCGTATTATCAAACCAGGGTTGTTTACGCGCCTCTTCAAAGAACTGACGCAAAGCCCAATCCGCATACTCAACGATCTGCATCTCCGGTTCACTTGTTTTCGGATGGAAGAAAGGAGGTATCACATACGGCGGATGATTACTGATGGACAGTAACGTAGCAAAAAACGGTTGTCCGGTAGCAGCCCGCTGATTCAATAGAATTGCGTAGTCATACAAGAAATCATCCTGCACTCCAAAGCTATTCACCACCTTATCAGCCGGATAGTTTTCTTGTGAGAACACTTCATCATAGCCGTTTGTCCGGAAGAAAGCGTTCATATTATCATACTGCCCTTCATGCGTCATAAAGAAAAGGTTGTAATAGCCGTTTTTTCTTTCAATACCGTAGGCAATCCCGAATAATGGGGAATCACCGAACCTTTCATCAAGTTCCGTTTCATCATAGCAGGAAAAGAATATAAAGTAGCGTACAAACCGTGGTTCGTATGGATTCCTGCGGAATAGAAATTGCGGAAACTGATAGAACGGGTATACAGGCTATCCAGGAAAGGAGTCAAGGTCTCCGATTGCCCGAAATGCTTCATAAACTTGCAGGACATAGACTCCATCATAATCAATACCACATTAGGACGGTGCCGTTGTACGCTATCCGTCATCGAAGGATGCCTATAAACAGCCAGCGGTGACACATTCGCTTCCCCCGGCCGGTTGAGCAGAGCCTGCGCCTTAGTGATTGCTTCCTGTTCATCCATCAGATGCAAGTATTTATTTTCAGGCCGCATATCATCCATCACGCTTGTCAGCAGATTAAAGGTAGGGCTTACTCCCAGTTGATTGAGAAAAGCATCCTGACAGAAATATGCCGCACTTACTTTGATCGGGTTATAGCCTGTACGCCCCCGGATTCCAAAGATGCAGAGTCCGATTAAGCAAGCACCGATCAGAACCGCCCCTCCTCGCTTCCAATAAGGAAACGGAGCGGAAATGGTAAGGCTACGATGATGGAAATAACGTGCCAGATAGATAAGCCAAACTACGAATCCGGCCAGAAAGAGAAGAAATAATCCGATGGACAGATAATAGGCACTTTCACCCAATATCATTCCGGCGGTAGTTCCCGCATAACCGAACCATTCGAATATGGAAGAATTGATATGTTTAAAGAAATAGGCAAAATAAGGAATGTCTGACGCACTGATTAAATAAACCAATCCATAAAAGACACTGAAAAAGATCGTAAAGAAACGGAACAACGCTTTCCCATAATAGTTGCAAACTCCACACACCACTGCAACTACCAGAGGCAACAGAAGTATGTAACAGCCTATCACATTGTCAAACCAGACACCATGCACAAAAGCAAGCATCGAAAGTGTCTTATCCGACAAGGCTTCAGAGGTCAACTGATGATAAGATGAGATGAAAAGTACCAGGCGAAACAGTCCTGCGACCAGCAAAGCCGAAACATGTATGGCAAGTATATATACAACAAGATTTAGAAAACGTTTCATAATAGCCTTTTCTTTTTATGAATTAAATGAAAGGGATTGAATAGTGTTATTTCCTCCCTTTATAGATATAAACGAAATGAAGAATCAGGAAATTGATAGGCACCACGATAATCATTACCAGTATCGGTGCAAGCAGTTCACCCGCGCCTACCCAGAGGAAGAGATTCAGTAAGCCGATCTCAAGCAGGTAATTAATCAGATGACTAAAACCAAAGCCGATCGCATTATGCGAGGATGGTCTGGAACGAAAGGCGAAGTAAGTAGTCAGGAAGTAGTTGCAGACAAATCCTACAGCATAACCGGCCGTAAAGGAGATATTGGCATTCGCAACCAACAAGACCAGGCAATATACGCCGTAATGAATCGCCGAAGATATCGTACCGACGATGCCAAAACGCATAAACTGCCAGAACTTATCCCGCCAATCCGGATGCTTCTCAAGTATAGCCTTACTTATTCTGATCATCGTACAACACTTCTTCCACATTATAGAGCGGACGACGTTTTACCTCTTTATAAATCTTGCCAATATACAGTCCGACAGCTCCTATGGATAATAAAACAACTCCGCCTACAAACCAGATTGATAACATCAAAGAAGCCCAGCCATGTTCCGCAGTACCCGAAATCAATGCGTAAAGAACATAGATTCCAATCAAAATACTGATAAAAACAAAGATACCTCCCAGATAAACAATTCCGTAAATAGGCTTTACCGAGAAAGAGGTTATCCCGTCCAAAGCCAGACTGAACATCTTTCTCACTGTATATTTGAAGTTCCGGCTGTCCGTTCCCGGATCACATCATCTACCGTAGTAGAAGGGAAGCCGAGCAACGGGATAATACCACGCAGATAGACATTGCGTTCCTGATAATGAGACAACTGTTCCAGCACTCTCCGGCTTAGAAAACGAAAATCCGCATGATTGTAGATAGTCTCTACCCCATCCGGTGCTGTAGTTTATAAAAAGCAGTTGCGGAAAGACGTTTCAGCATCGGGTCTGCCTGACGGGATACTTTCACCCCATATACTACATCATATCCTTCCGTATAGGCATCGATCATCTCCTCAATCGCATTCAGATCATCCTGCAAATCGGCATCCATGGTAATAACGGCATCACTCCAGTCTTTAGCGGTCATCATACCCGCCATGATTGCATACTGATGTCCTACGTTCCGCGCCAGATTCATTCCTTTTATATAAGGATTCGTCCCGTGCAGTTTCTTAATGATGCTCCATGTACGATCTTTACTGCCATCATTCACAAAGAGCACACAGCTGTCGGCACTGATCTTCTCTTTCGCCACCAGTTCATCAAACAAGGCTGTCAAACGGGCGGCCGAATCTTCCAACACTTCCTCCTCATTATAGCAGGGGGACACAATTGCCAATTTTATCATTTTTCGTCCGGTTTATTTAGTTCAGCCAGTTTTATCTGTGCAAATTCCGAGTAAGTCATAAAAGCATATCCTTTTTCTTTCAGTTTGCGGATAAGCACATCCAGACGTTCCTCCATTCCCTTACCGGAATGATTGCGGATAATAAAAGGCATCTTAAATTCAGGATGTTCACCCAACGGGTAGAATTCCCACGGGTGGAAATAAGTCACAAAATATCCGTCATGCTTCAATACCCGGTTTACCAGGAGTTGATACAGCCACATCGGCAGATTATGACAAGACAACCAAAATAGCGGGAAGCGAATCCACGGAGTTACAGAAGCCGGGATTTGAAGTAACTTACCCGTCATAAAGCAGGTACGGGGCTCCGACAAATGCATATATCTTCCGGGGATAAATGCGGGATTCAATGAGGAGTTATATACATACCCCATCCGTTCAAGTTCCGTATCTGATACGGGGAACATACGCGGCTGGCGATAACCTTGTATCGTCCTGCCGGTAAGGCGTTCCAGAATTTCTTTTGAACGACTGACATCCGAAGCCTGTGGCCGCCAATGGTCACATCCGTGCGCAGCAACTTCATGTCCCTCGTCCATAATGCGCCGCATCACTTCCGGCGCATTTTCTGCAAAATTGCTTGTACAAAAGAAAGTAGCTTTCACCCCGTTGTTTTTCAGGCAGTCCAGTATCCGGTTCGTACCATAGACTGACACTTTCATTGCTTCATCCAGCGGAAAGTCTACACCATGCTCACGAGGTACATCAAATTCTTCCAGATTTCATCTGCATTTTTAATGGTAGAAAGACGGTGGGCAATAGCAATTGTAGTACGGGTTTTCATCAAACGCTCCAAAGCTTCCTGCACAAGACGTTCGGACTCCGTATCAAGAGCAGAAGTAGCCTCATCAAGAATAAGAATAGGCGGATTCTTCAGAATAGCACGGGCAATACTGATACGCTGACGCTGACCACCGGACAATTTTCCGCCACGGTCACCGATATTCATATTATATCCTTCCGGTTTCTCCATAATGAAATCATGCGCATTGGCAATCTTCGCCGCCTCTATTACTTGTTCCATTGTCGCATTCTCCACACCAAATGCTATGTTATTAAAGAATGTATCATTAAACAGGATCGCTTCCTGATTTACATTACCAATCAAACTGCGCAAATCTGCAATACGTACATCACGAATACTTGTTCCGTCAATGGTAATATCGCCCTCCTGCACATCGTGATAACGCGGCAATAAATCGACTAATGTAGATTTACCGGATCCCGATTGTCCAACCAGTGCAATCGTCTTCCCTTTAGGAACTGTCAGGTTTACATGTTTCAGCACCTCCCTCTTCCCATCATAGCTGAAAGAGATATCTTTAAATTCTATTTTATCAAACAAACCTTTCAACGGTTTCGGATTCGGAATTTCCTTAATCTTATTCTCTGCCTTCAGAATCTTATCCACACGTTCCATGGAAGCCAAACCTTTCGGGATGTTATATCCTGCTTTTGCAAAATCCTTCAACGGATTAATGATGCTATACAGAATAACCATATAGAAAATGAATGTAGGAGCATCGATGCTTGCATTCTGTCCCAAAATCAATGTACCTCCAAACCACAATACAGCTACAATCAGGATTGTTCCTAAAAACTCACTCATCGGATGAGCCATAGCCTGACGTATGGCAACCTTGTTTGTCGCATCCCGGAGCTCGTTGCTACATTTGGTGAAGCGGTTAATCATTTTATCTTCCGCAATAAAAGCCTTGATGATGCGCAAGCCTCCCAGTGTTTCTTCCAATTGCGACATCGTATCACTCCATTTCGACTGCGCCTCCAATGACTGGCGTTTCAGTTTTCTTCCGACTACTCCCATCAGCCAACCCATTCCCGGCAATACAACGATAGTAAAAAGAGTGTCAACTGCCAACTAACCGTAACCAATGTCACAAAATATATAATAATCAGAATTGGACTTTTCATCAACATATCCAATGAACTTGTAATCGAGTTTTCAACCTCACCCACATCACCACTCATACGAGCTATAATATCTCCCTTTCTTTCTTCCGAAAAAAAAGACATCGGCAGACGCATAACCTTAGCATACACCATAATACGAATATCACGTACCACTCTGTACGCAATGGAATCATCACGGCTGAAGAAGCAAAGTAACAACCAGTTTTAAACAATGTCATTACCATCAGGAACAGTCCCAAGAATATAAGAGCCATAGTGGGACCATTATCCACGATCATCTGAGATATGTAATAATAGAAGTTATTCTTGGCAACATCCGCTAAATCTCCACTACCCCATTCCATAAAATGGTACACTTTATCCGCTCCTTCTGTTTTAAACAGAATACTCAAGATAGGAATCAAAAAAGTAAATGAAAACACATTGAATACAGCTGACAAGATATTCAGCAAAATAGCCCATCCGATATACTTCTTATATGGCGACACAAAACGTCGCATCAGTTGCAAAAATTCCTTCATTATTTGAAATAAAAAAGTTAAGGCTGCAAAGATACAATAAAACTGATTAACAGACAGTAGTTTCAGCTAATTATTAACGCGATTTATCGAAAAGCGTTCTTCAATAAATGAAAAATGACTTAATAATTCTCTTTCAGCCAAATTCCCAAAAAACGATCATATATCTGACAGATTCCCATTTCCTGAGTCACGAAATCCTTTTCCAGTAACCCTTTTAGTGCTGCTTGGACTGAACTAGCAGAAGCCAGTCTGTATTTTCTAATGAAAGCACCGGAAGTGACAGCTTTAGCCTTTCCCTCTTTAGTGATAGCAATCAGCAACTCCTTTTGTTTTTCCGGCAAACGAAAAAGAATCTCCGAATAAGTATATCTGAATGAATCAATAATCTGCCGAATAGCGCCTGGCACCATTTCAACTCTACAGACTCCCTGTTCCGGAGTCATGTCATAAAGCGTATTCAACACTTTTTGTATATACCATGTGATTCCCTCAAACTGTTGATAAATCGAAATAATAGCGTTTTCTTCTATTTCTTTGCCCGCACGCTTGAAATGAGTACCTGCAAAACGAATATATTCTTCTAAAGGAATACTTTCCAAATGCATCATTGATACACTTTGATAAAAAGGCCGGAAGGCGTTAAAAACATATTTCCCATCACATGCCGCTGACTCCCTGCAAAAATGAAACGTGCATTATTACAATGTTGCACATAGGTCCGAAGAGTAGCTTCCACATTTTTCTCTACATATCCGGAAATCTGCTGGAATTCATCAATTGCAACCAGACAAGGTTTATCCGCCTGTTCCAAATACCGAAAGATTTCATCGAGTGTAGTAGCCGGAGCTTGTATATCCCCTAGCCCCAAATTCAAAGAAGGCATACCATTCACATCAAAAAGAGATACTGGCTTGCAAAGATTTCACACATTCCCAAAAGCTCTGCAAAGCTTTCTTCCCCACAGGTTTCAGCACTTCCAGAATCTCCTTACTAAGTGCAAAGACCAAATCACGCAATGAACGGCTATCATATATATCAATAAAAAAGGTATAGTAACCCTGTTTAATTTCAGGAAACTGAAAGCAATGACGGATCAGCCCTGTCTTTCCCATTCGCCGGGTAGAGACAAGAGATCAGCAGAGACATATCCGCTTGTTATAAAAGGATTTCTTATCATAGTCTTCATACATCTCACGTTATTACGCAAAGATAATTATTATAAAATAATAAAAGCCATCTACTATACATTATTTCATCATCATCCTTACTCAACAGGCACCACATGATAATAGACCCCGCGCGTTTTCCTGAACGACTTTACTCCCAATCTCTGCAAGATACGCCCGAAATAATTAACTTGCCCGGAAGAAAATTTCATTTTACTTGCTTTTTGTATCCGCTGCAATATATCTGCAGCAAGCAACCACTCTCCCTCTTCTTCCTCTTCCGCTGCCCGGTAATATACCTGAAACAATTGTTCAATCACCGGAGACTGTTCAAATTCCCGATTAGCTTCCGTCATGATAGCCTCTTCCTTCTCATCAAACCAGTAGCGTTCATTACTACGCAGCAATGCCATTGCCTGCGCATACAATTGTTCATAATCAATAGGGTGGACCACATCAATCACTCCCGTCACCTCGACACCGATAAAACGACGACTGCCGGAAGTATCCGTCAGCAAATCTTTATGATTACTCGTACCTATAAAAGAAGCGTACCGGCGAAGCTCCTCCACTGCCGAAGCATTCGGACGTCGCGTATTGACAACAGGCTTTTGCAGAATATGCTTGAGAAAAGACTGCTGATTGATGCCAATCTGATCAAACTCATCCATATTAATCAATAGAAAACGATTCAAATACAGTTCGGCATCCGTTTCCGGCTGAAATCAATACTGTCCGTATAATACGCCTGCAAACACGGGGGCAAGATCAATCGGCAAAATGTAGATTTACGATAGGCTTGCGGACCGATTAATATTGGCGAAGTACTGTTCGCGTGATTCTTACCCATCCCACGCCAGTGTGCAACCATACTAAGAAACCAGCGACGAAACAATTGAGTCCAATAAGGATGATCACAAAGGAACCCGTTTGGCAAGATTACCAATATAATCTTTGCCGTTCCAGCGAGGAAGGTCATAAAGAAATTCTTCGACTGGCTGATAGAGCGGCACATGATCCGAATTCAGGTAACGCACGACATCTTTATCCCAAAGTTTAAGTCCCTCATATTGTGCATTCATTGTAATGCTTGCCATCAACCGTTTATCCACCGGACGAAAATAAAAATTAAAGCTATTCCGTTCGCGACATTCCACTTGTGATGTCAGTTGGTTGAAACGAAAATCATAACGCCGTTTCATAAACTCGTCCATCTGCATGACAAATAATTGTTCCGGCAAGAGACTACTCTTACTCGCAAATCCCTCACAAGTGCGCTATACATTTCGTATGGTTTCCCGAACCAATGTATCGTCCTTCGGCAAGCGATAATGGGCACGAGACCATCTTACTGTATCTTCTTCAGGAATACCGGCACGGAAACAATGTCCCGCAAGGTTAATCAAAAGCGATTGTTTGTCTCCTTCCGGTTGATAATCAGTCTCTTCATCCAGCGCACGTGCAAAAGCAGCTTCGAAAAGTACAGAAAGCGCATTACATTTTTCATATCCCGGCGCAAGCCGTTGCAACGGCGAAGTTTCCGTTTGCACCCGTTCGCGATAAGTCACCTCACCCGGCATAGCCGCAGGCTGCTTCATATAAATAGGCATTGCATTGGGATTAAAATACAAGTTCGGGTCAAAAGTTAAACGACAATATTGCTCCAACGAAGGCACTTTCAGTTCAATATCATAAAGGGAGTTGTGGCTGATAATATTTCACCGCCAACCGATAGGCATGCGCATGAAAAAGCTCTGCTTCCTCACTAGTTGTCGGCAGAAGATCATTGGGATAAGTAAAACGTACCCATACTTTCACAGACTTTCCGGAAGAACCGGTGAAAGCTAAGTAAGTCTGCGGAAGTTCCTTTACCCGTTCTTTCACTTCATCCGCTTCCATGTGCCCGGACAAGTTGTTGACCTGAATCATCACAATGCCATTATATTCACTCATCGTCGTTATGCCGCCTTTGCGAAAAAAGGCGGCTGCGGGTATCAACTTCGGTACATTCTGTACATAGTCATTTTTATCACCCGGAAGCATAAAAGGCAGGACTTCTCTCATTTTTGAGACAGGCTGTGCTTTGGTTTCCACTTTCATTTGCTCCACGAGCTGTTCAATTCTTAACGTACGCATAGTGTTCACCTTGCCATCGTCTCTTACCAGTGTTATTCTCATTACTTCATTTATTTGTCCTGCATGTGTTTGTAGGGCGATTATTATGATACAAAAGATACTGTAAATATTACATACAAACAACTTTTCCGGAAATACTTACTACACCTCTCTACTAGAAAAAGATTTTTCAATTTCATTTCTCATATTCTCATAGATTTAAGATAAAGCACATATAATCAAAGAAGTACATTATGAGAAACGTTTTTAAAATAGGCATTTCTCATACTGCCCTCATCGATTTTCTTCAAAAAAACGCTATTTCTCATACTATTTCAGGGTATTTCTCATAGTCAGTTACAGCTATTCTCCTATTTATCCACCAAGCTTATCTTACAAAACATCTAGCTATTTCTTTCATGCAAACAACTAGTTAATTACTTGTTTTTCACCTAATAATGTCGTATCTTTGAAAGAGCATACCAATCGTTCCACTACAGTGCACAGGCCTGTTCACTACAGTAAAAAGATATGTCTACTAGAGTGAAAAAGAACCGTTCACTGTAGTGGAACAATCAGGATGGCGGTTGAATAATAAAAGAATAAAGGCAAGATGTGATAAGCGCATCAGGTATATAACATATAAACAACCATTAAATTAGAACAAAGATGGCAATACAATTCGAGTTTTATAAGAATCCCCAACCGGAGAAAGAAGGAGAAGAACCTAGTTATCACCCGCGGGTGGTTAATTTTCAACATGTGACCACTCAAAAGCTGGCAAGAGAAATCCATATGGCAACTACTTTCGGGAAAGCGGAAGTAGAAGCCATGCTAATGGAATTGAGCAGATGTATGGGAAACCACCTACGTGAAGGAGAACGAGTACATCTGGATGGAATCGGCTATTTCCAAATTACATTACAGGCTACCGAACCTGTACATTCGCTTGCCACTCGCGCAGACAAAGTGAAGCTAAAATCTATTAACTTCCAGGCCGACAGAGATTTAAAAAGTTTATGTATGAGTACTCACTTACGACGTTCGAAATACAAGCCACATTCGGCGTCCCTTTCAGAAGAAGAGATTGACAAGAAGCTCACTGCCTATTTTGCAACCCATCCTGTATTGACCCGTAGTAATATGCAGTCACTCTGTTGTTTTACCCAAAGCATGGCCAGCAGACAGATTCGTCGTCTAAAGGCACAGGGTAACTTACAGAATATCGGCAAACCCACACAGCCTATTTATATACCAACCCCGGGGCATTATGAGAAATGAGTTCAACGGGTATGAGAAATAAGCCAAATTAAGGCCTATTCGCGAATGAAACTATGAGAAATGCCAAATTCAGAAACATTTCTCATAGTTTATACTATTAATAATCTGACACTTAGAACATATTTATGAGAATATGAGAAATGAATATTTTATATCCATTTCGGAGGCGTGTCAATTCTCCACTAACCACTTTTCTATATTTCTTGTTTCAGCACTAAAGTTCACACCAATCTTGAAAAGCTTTCGTGAATCCGTTGCAAACGGACGAGCATAATGTTTATCCTCTATCTGCTGCAATGCTTCTTCTGCCGTACCGTTCAGTTTAAATTCCATGATATAGATGAATTTGTCTGTCTGCAATACCATATCCACACGCCCCTCACTCGTATGGTATTCTGCTTTTACATAAAAACCAACCAGTTTACACACGATATAAAGTACATTCTGATAATGTAACTCCAATTCGCGGGCAAGCTCATAGGGAATATCCGAAAAGAAACTTTGCAAGCGACGAAAAAAAGATTCATAATCACCGGCCTCCACTTCACGAACAAATTTCAGAATTTCAAAAGGAGACTCCACTTTATTGACGTTCGCATAATAAGGGAGGAGAAAACGGATAAATCCTTCCTCTACTTCACGATTGGGAAAACCTAAACGATATATTCCAAAACGCTCATCATACCCCTTAATGGTGAGGTATCCGCTCTGATAAATCACCGGAATGGGATTGGTGGATTCCGAATCTATACTGTTCAGCACCTGTTCATCGGTTTCTTCATGGGCCATTCGGTGTAGATCATAATGATGCTTCTTCAGCAACTCCACTAAATAAGTGGGAGTACCTGTTTCAAACCAGTAGCTTTTAAACTCATTCCTATCAAAAGCTAAAAGCAGACTGAAAGGATTGTACATTCCTTTGGAATTGTGCGTGAAATGATAGCCATCATACATTTCTTTCAACCGGACACATATCTCTTCATACGTCACTCCCTGCACATTGGCAAACTCATGCAGTTCGGCATCCAGATTATCGTATAGTTCCTGTTCGCTCACACCACAAATATCTATATATTTATTCCACATTGAAATGTCATTCAGATTATTCAAATCACTGAATACACTGACTTTACCGAACTTGGTAACTCCCGTCAACAAAGCAAACTTAATACAGCCATCCTGACTTTTCAATGCGCCATAAAAAGCTTTCAATGTATTACGGAAACTCTTTTGCAAAGCATCATCACCAATAGCCTGTAACATTGGTTTATCATACTCGTCCACTAGGATCACCACACTTTGCCCCTCTTGCCGACAAGCACGCTTAATAATCCCCTCAAAACGCATAGCCAAGGATTTCTCCGATGGCTCCGCACCATATATCTTCTCCCATTCCACCAACGCCCCATTCAGTTTATTCTCCAAGCTTTCCGGAGTATCATATTTTTTCGGTATTCAGATCAAGATGTAATACGGGATACGTTATCCACTCTTTTTCCAGCTTCTCCATAGCCAGTCCTTCAAAGAGTTCACGCTTTCCTTGAAAGTAGGCTTCAAGCGTAGAAATAAGCAGACTTTTGCCAAAACGGCGCGGACGACTCAGGAAATAGTAGCTCCCGGTTTTCACCAATTGATAAATCAATGCAGTTTTATCAATATAGAAATAGCCACCTTTACGAATTTTTTTCAAAATTCTGTATGCCGATAGGGTAAATCTTGTCACTCATATTTCAATCTGTTTAAGTTCATATCGTACAAATATAGTCATTTGCTGTTTACAAACAGCATTTTCTCCCACTTTTTGCTGCTTGCAAACAGCAAATGAACACGCTCCAGCAATTCGCTAAGATATTTTTATTTTCTCGAAAAAAAGCACATGCCCTTTAATAATTTGATAGGAAATAACAAAGAGTAAAATAATAACTTGTATTTGTCCTTTCATATTCTTATTTTTGTAAGACTGAATACAAAAATGAAAAGCATGATTAACACAACGGCAAAGATAGCCCCAAACGCACAAATAGGAAAAGGAACTATTATTGAAGAATTTACAGTTATCGCTCCTAATGCTAAAATTGGAGACGAATGCAAAATTCATCGTAATATATTTATTGATTCAAACGTAATAATCGGAAACCGAGTCAAGATACAAGACAATGTTATGATTCCTCATGGCGTGACACTGGAGGACGGAGTCTTTGTCGGGCCATCAGTATCTTTCACAAATGACAAGTATCCCGTTCCATAAATCCTGACGGAACATTAAAATCATCCGAAGATTGGGACGTCAGCGAGACTGTGGTTAAATATGGCGCTTCTATCGGAGCCAACGCGACAATTTTGTGTGGAGTAACTTTAGGAGAATGGTGCATGGTTGCCGCTGGTGCCGTTGTCACCAAAGACGTCCCGGCATATACCCCGGTAGCTGGAAATCCTGCAAGAATTGTAGGACCTGTGAATTTCTGACCTTTGAACAAACATCTATCAAAATCAATATTATGGAAAATAATCTGATTCAAGCGGCAGTGGACTATGTCCATAATCTGGACTGGAGTGATATCTTCACAAATATTATTTCAAACAAACTTCTCTTTATCTTATCTATCGCGATACCAGTAATCATTCCATTACTCAATATCTACAAAAGAATTGTAAGGATAAGAAAAATTGTAATATTAAAAGTTTTGAATTGGAAGTTGGTATCACAAGTCGATCTGGCACGATATAAGATAAGAGCCATATTTGACATTACCTTGTTTGTTATAACAATAATTATTTTCTTTATAACCGATGGCCAATACAAGTGGTATGCAATGATACCAGTCGGAGGGATAGTAATCACCGAATGCTGTGCCAATTACAGGCATATACTACAACGGATACCGTTCAAACGGATAAAAGAATTTCCCTATCTTAAATATGAACAAGCTGCACTAATTATCCCCAAAGGATTAGTCGGTATATTATCCACCACATTAAAGGAAGTAAAAGACATACCTGCTAATCCCAGAATGATGAAAATTCATTTTGCCACTACTGACGAATCATACGAAACCCGCCGGTGATAACAGATAAATCTATAATTGAAAGAATCATAAAGAACGAGATTGTTGCCTATTATGATAGCCTGACAGAAAAAAATCAGAGAAAAAGGATATGACCGAAGTCAATTTTTCTATATAGAAAATGAAAATGGGCACAAAGAATTTATATGTGATATATTAAAGGGTATATATTCTCTGGAAAATGTTTATAATGCCATTATACAAGTCCAGTCGGATATCACAAAAGATGGTTCTATCCGCTTTATTGGTGATAAAGTGGGAATCAGAGGTTACAAACTGGAAAAAGGCGAACTTTTATTGGACATATACGAGACGGATCATTTTACATTTAAAGTTTTCAAAAAAATATTCAAGGACCGCAGATTCAAGAGAATCTTTCAAGAAATTATCTGTAGAACCAACAAAGCAAATGATAACATAAAACCTCTACTGGTGGAATCGCTAGCCTTCTTGTTTTCTTCTTTCGGGATTGATATAATTATCGGAGGTAGAGATGCCAGAGGAGCTAAAAAGATGTTGGTAGCAGCAAGAAGCGGGCATATAGAAAGCGACAACAGATCCACTTTGCACGTTCCTGTCAATGAATCCTTTTCCCGGACAGATCTGGTTGAACACGACCAATATTATAGTCCCTATCATTGTGTGCTTCGCGGCATTAAAGAAGAGTTAGGAATTCCGGAAGAAACTTGCAAAAAAGCATCTGTATCATTCCATGACTTTGCCATTGTATCCGATGAAGGAGAGATTGGTTTAGGATGTTACGTCGATTTCTCTTTTGTCATGCCGCTGGAAGAAGCGAGATTATATCCGGGACAGGACAAGTATCTTGAACTTGCTGATATCCTGATAGTGCCTTATCCGCCTTTCAAATGGTCTCCATTCGCTTATGAAGATTATTTTTATAAAACGACAGGCAACGAAAAATTCTGTATGCAGTGGCAAAGTTTTACGACACTGTTATATCAACGAGCTATTCTAAGGAACGCCGAGGCGTCTATCCCCATAATATGGTTAGTGGACTCTATTATTATACTGACTTTGCTTTTCTTACTGACAAATTATACTCAGATTGATTTAACGAGTACGGTCATTTCTTTAATATTAGGAGGAGTGGCACTCTCTATAGTGAAACGGTTCAACAATAAACCCGCACATAAACTTACTTACGGAAAATTCCTGAAACCTTTCGTTCCACAATGGAATGGAGATGTAAGAGTTTTACAGTCAACGATGCACTCTCAAATCGTCAAAGGATCAAGAAAGGAAACAAATCCCATAGCTGACGGTATCATGTTCGGGCTAAACAGTCCTTCCGAACAGAAACTGAAATTGTCCGACATTCATTTGCTTACTCCCCCATTCTGTACCGTCCGACGTGAATTCGTTAATTTTACAGAATATCCTATCAGTTTTTACTATGTCGCAGAAAAAAATGGAGATATCGGGAACTGCTTGTCTTTTATCAAGATACCATATGCTCTATCCAGCGACGACCTATCTTTATTGTTAACTATTAAAACAGAGAAAGGCCATATTGTCTCCTATAATTTTACTAAACCCATCCATTCCGATATTATACTGGATTTTACTAAAACACTAGATGAAAAACAGATTAATACATTTAGTAAATATTATAGAATAAACAAAGATTTACTCAAAAATGTACAAATCGCTTCCTTAGATGAGAACTTTCAAAAAAGATGGTTTCCTTTGGATTTACTTAATGCCGGTAATGACTACTTCTGGTCTGTCATCGACATGGAAGATGAACTGGAAAAACACGACAGTTATGATTTTGACTTTAAAATCGGAAAGAAGACCCAACCACGTGATTTGTATATGAAAGTGATCGCAAAGAATATGGATAGAAGCTGTTTTTCAATCAGACTCAATGGCCATTTGAAGGATATGGAAGCTTTTTTATGCGCTTTTACCTCCAGAAATGACAATAGAAGGAAAATGAGCGATTTGGATATTTATATGATGCAGCTATTTCTTATCAGAATTGGAATAGTATATGCAAAAAAGAAATAGGAGCGATTATTTAATATTGAACATTTATATATAAGCAGAAAAGAATTTCCAAATCTAATGAGAGTTTCTTTCCACTGCGCTGATAGAAGTCCATTGCCAGCTCAATCTGTTTATGTTCTGCAAAATACAAGTCATCAGCCGCCACAAACAAAGTATCGTCCATATTATCATACAACTAAATATTTAGAAAACCTTTAAAATACCAGACGGGAGACTTACAAACTAATCATCGTTTTTTCAGTTCAATTTTCATGCAAAAGTACATACAAATTATTACGTTAAATAAAACTAAAGTAAATAGTTCGTTATTAAACTCTCACTTTTTTATATATACCTTAGCTAGAAATTGAATTATACAATATCCATATGACATTTGAATTATTTACAAAAAATAAAAATCACCATATATTATATTCTTTATTAAATAGAAAGTGGGCTTATATTTCATATATACCTGAAGTATATTACAGAAAAAAAGATTTACATTATATGCTATCTCACCAAAATAAAAGAGAAGCTCTTATTATAGGTAAAATTTTTCATAGATTAGGATATAATGTGAAAGTAGCCCTATTTAATGACCCCAAAGAATGTGATAACAGAAAGTATGACATTATTTTTGGCCTTGAACCTAACTTCATAACAATGTGCCAGAAAAACCCCAAGGCTCTTAAGATATATTACGCAACAGGAGCATATTGGGAACATCAAATAGCTAGTGTAATCACTCAAACAGACTTATTTAACAAAGCCCACAATACTCATTTACAATATTCCCGATTAGTCAAGCCACACAATAGTTGTGAAATAGCAGATACTATATTTCAAATAGGGAGTTCATTCACAATCAAAACTTATCCACAAAAGCTACAACAAAAAATTAAAATTATTAATCAATCTAGCAATTTTACAGGTCTGTGCAATCTTGAAAAGAATTTAAAAACAACATCTAATACTGAATTCATATGGTTTGGCTCTGATGGTAGTATTTTAAAAAGGATTAGACATTGTCATAGAATATTTCACACAAAATACTCATTTGAAATTACATATAGTAGGTCCCATCGACGCAGATTTCAAAGATTATTTTCAACCTAGAACTAAGAAATATACCAATATAATTTTTCATGGCTTCTTACACACACATTCTGAAGAATTTATGAATATAGCCTATAAAGCATCATTTAATATATTTCCTTCCGGAAGTGAAGGATGCCCCGGTTCTGTAATTACACTAATGCAAATGGGGGTTATTCTATTGTGTCACCATGGGCAGCCTTTGATAAAATTGAAGAATATGGCTACTTACTACCAAATTTATCCATAAAAGCAATAGACAAGGCTATCCAATGGAGCAGAGCATTATCTCCTACCCAAACCCAAGAATTAATAATAAGAAACATAAACTATTCAAAACAAAAATGGAACATACAACAATTCGAATATGAATTTCAATATTTGTTAAAAAACGAAATCATTAATCATACAAAATGAAAAAGCCATATATATTATACGATTCCCAGATATTTGACCTTCAAAGGATTGGAGGAATATCACGCTATTTCTGTGAAATCATTTCAAGATTACAACAACCTTTTGACATTAGTATACGATACAGCGAGAATTACTACCTAAAAAATTCAACAATAGCACGACATCGAATTCCACTTCCACAATGCCTATTTAAACGGTATAAAGACAAATTACTTCACAAAAATCTTAAGTATACAAAGAATAGACTTAGAACATCATCTCCTTATCTTTTACATGCCACTTATTATGAACCTTATTTTTTTTAAAATATATAGGCAACAATCCTTTTGTCATAACAGTACATGATATGATATATGAAAGATTACCTGAATATTTTTCAAAAGAAGAAACTGAACAAATTATCCAACAAAAAAAAGAAATCATATCAAAAGCTAGCCGTATTATCGCAATTAGTGAAAATACCAAAAAGATCTGATAGAGTTATTACACATTGACCAACAAAAGATAGATGTTATCTATCATGGGACAAGCATGCAGCGATTTGAAAAAAAATCACCATGCAACTGCCAGAAAAATACGTCCTTTTTGTTGGCAGCAGATACTCATACAAAAACTTCAATCGTTTTATAGAAGCTTTTTTCCTTACTAGCTCAAAAAGATAGTAAGCTATACCTTATTTGTACAGGCAATAGGTTCAGTCAAGATGAAGAAGATAAATTATCAAAATTACATATTAAAAACAGAACACTACAAATTAATGCATCCGATAAAGAGTTGAGCGAACTATACACCCGTGCCTCCTTATTTGTTTTCCCATCTTTATATGAAGGATTTGGTATACCCATCTTAGAGGCTTACGCATGTCATTGCCCTATTGCAATAAGTAACACTAGTTGTTTTCCTGAAATAGCAGGAGATGCAGCCATATATTTCAACCCTTATTCTGTAAAAGACATAACCAATACTATAGAAGCAATAATATACAATCCTCAAAAAGCCAATGAATTAATTCACAAAGGCATTAAACGGTTAGAATTATACTCTTGGGAAAAAACAGTTGTAGAAACAGAAAAAACATATAAAAAAACAATACGAGGTTACAACTTTTAAACATGTACAACAAACAAATCCGGCAGAAGTATTCAAAGAAACTGTATATACTTCAGAATAACTTTATTTCCTGCCAGAAAAAAAAATCATTAGTTTTTAATATGAACAAAAGCAACGGTTTGATGCGATATTGAAGCCGATGAGTCTTACTTAAACGCAAAAAACATCTAATAAAGGAAGCTTTTTCAATTGTTCTGCTTCCTGAAAATATTTACGCAAAACAGGAGAAAACAGATGGTCCAAAACTTGTTCTCGCTCTCTAATACATTCTTCTGCCGAAAGCGAACTGACACCACTCGTATCAAAATTACTAATAGTCCGTTTTACATGTCGATAAGAACACCCTTCAAAATAATCTTCTTCACAAAAAATTCCCAATCTGAAACGATCCTCAAACTCTCTGTATAAAGATAACTTTGAAACAATTCTCTTTTAATAAACGTAGCAGGGTGCCCTAACGAACGCTCTAGAAAATAACCAACAGTCAAAACATCTGGATAAACAAAAACAGCTCCCCCCCTCCATTTGCCTCCATAAAAAATAAATCCCCATAAACAATATCCTCTCCCGACAAAAAACTATGAATATCAGACAAAACAGCCGAATCACTCAATATATCACCTGAATTCAAGAACAATAGATATTCACCGGAAGCCCTCTGTATTCCTTTATTCATGGCATTATAAATTCCTGAATCCTTTTCAGAGCACCAGAAATCTATATATTGTTGATACCCCTGAACGACTTCTTTACTTTTATCAGAGCTAGCACCATCTATAATAATGTACTCATATTCATTATATGTCTGTTCCACAACACTTCGAATTGTTTTCTCCAATCCAGAAGCATTATTATAATTTATCGTAATAATAGAAATTTGTTTCATTCTACTTCTTTTTCAGGTTGCCCTTTATATATTTATAAAACAAACGGCGATACCACTTATTTTTGTGTCGAGCAATTCGCGATTTGCAATCTTCCAGCTCTTTCTCACAAAGGAACAATCGACGTAAAGGAAGAATTGCACTTCCATAATACAACAAATAACGTCTTATATGTTTCTGATAAATATAATTCTCAACTTCCGCGATATTCTGAGCTGCGGTTACATTTTTTTAGAGACCGCCTTTATTCGATAAAGAACAAAGGTTCCTGTATTTGATATACAATACTTTGCTCATCCAACAATCGTATATAAAATTCCCAATCCTCTAATCCCAAATGCATATCTTCATCAAAACCACCAATCCGAAGCATATCGCTCTTTCTAAAAACTGATGAACAAAAAATCTCATTGTTGACTAATAACTTAGCATAACCTTTATAAGATACTTGACTGTGATTAGTCGCTTCCCCAAAAAAGTCCCATTGACAATACACCAACAATGTTTCCGGATGATGAGTAAAATGGGACAAGGCCTTTTCTATATAAGTTTTCTCCAATTTATCGTCTGCATCTAAAGGTAGAATATAAGTACCCAACGCTTGTGCAGCTCCTATATTTCTTGCTTTAGAAACACCCCCATTTTCCTGAAAGACATACTTGAACCTCTCATCCTTCTTCACATATTCCAAGGCTATTTCTTCTGTATTATCAGTAGACCCATCATTTACGATGATCCCCTCCCAATTCTGAAAAGTCTGCTTTTCCAATGAGTTCAAAGCATCCGAAAGATAAATTCCCTGATTATAACATGCTATAACAACCGAGATGATAGGAGCTTCTTCATATTTCATTTTAACATTAAATAATAAACAACTTTCTTCATTTCAAATTTTAATTATACAAACATACAAAAAATAACACTAGCCCCAAACAATTATTTTAAAAACTGTCTTTATTCCGAGATAAAACGTAAGTTCGCTTGCCACTTCTATTTTTCTTCATACCTTTGCATCTAACAATTTTTACGCACTATGGATATCGATATTATAATACCCATTTATAATGCTTTTGATTTTGTCAGAAAGTGCATTGAAACAGTAATTGAGCATACAGATCTTACCCAGCACACATTATTGTTAGTCAATGATAAAAGCACAGACGAAAGAATATTGCCCTTATTGAATTCCTTTATAAAAGAAAATCAATCGCTAAATATCATATTAATAAATAATAAAGATAACCAAGGATTTGTCCGAACTGTGAATATTGGCATGCAATATTCACACCATGATGTAGTCTTATTAAATAGTGACACAGAAGTAACCAGAAATTGGCTTTCAAGATGCAAAACTGCGCATATAGCAAACCAGCAGTAGCAACTGTTACTCCCCTATCCAACAACGCGACTTTAGCATCTGTACCTGTTTTTGGCAGAAAACACCATTCCTCCAGGTTTAAGTGTAGAAGAATATGCTAACCTTGTCGAAAAATGCAGTATGAATTTATTTCCAGAAATCCCTACTGCGCACGGATTCTGTATGTATATTAAAAGGGAGGCAATAGACGATCTAGGTCTATTTGACGAAGAAACTTTTGGGAAAGGATATGGGGAAGAAAATGATTTCTCATATAGATGTTTACAAGCTGGATATAGACATTTACTATGTGACAATACATATATTTATCATAAAGGAACCCAATCTTTCACTCAAGAAAAAACCAATTTGATAAACTCTCATCTACAAATATTAAAAGAGAGATACCCAGTATGCTTCGCAAACACAGAAGCTTTTGTTCAACAAAATCCAATCTCAGACATACAACTAAATGTACGTTATAACACAGATATGTATTCTAAAAAAAACATACTGATCATAATACATGAATTCAAAGCAATCAAGGAAAGAAATATTGGTGGAACAACATTACATGTACATGATTTAATTAGAAACATGCGAAAGGAATTTAATTTCCATGTAATCTATTATTCTGTGGATGATTTCAGATATTATCTAACTTCTTATTTTTCATCTGACGAGATTACTGTTTCACTAGGCACGTATTCTCAATATACAGCTTTAAACCTTTATAATGATGTTTTCAAGAAAGATATTGAGAGACTAATAACAGCCCTAAGAATAGATTTAATCCATATCCATCATTTAAGAAACATGTATTTGGATATTTTCAAAGTGGCACAAGATAAGAACATTCCCTTTATATATACAATGCATGATTTTTATTCAATATGTCCTTCCGTAAAACTCTTCGACGAGGAAACTTTTCTTTGCAGTTATAACAACCGAAGTGGATGTGCTTCATGCATATCAAAAAAGTTTAAGCAGAATATTAATTTTATACCTTTATGGAGAAAAGAATTTTATTCGAATCTAAAATTGGCAAAGAAAATAGTCGTCCCCTCTTACAATACCAAGAATATTGTTTTAGATGTATACAAAGACCTAACAATTGATGTGATAGAGCATGGCTACAATCAAGTAAACAAAGATTCGAATTATTCTAACACAAAAAAAAAATAAAAAAGAAAAGTTTAATATTGCTTTTATTGGTGGGATTTCAGAAGAAAAAGGATTAAGATATTTAAAAGGGTTAATAGCTGAAGCAAAAAAATCCGAAATAACAATCCATCTCTTTGGAATGGCAGAAAATAAAAAAAATATAACACCAATAAACAAAATTATATCTATCATGGTGAATATTTACAGAAAGACTTACCTAATCTACTACTTGAAAATGATATTAAATTAGTATGTTTAATGTCCATGTGGCCAGAAACATATTCCTATACTTTATCAGAAAGCCTTATTGCAGAAATTCCTGTAATCACATTCGATTTAGGAGCTATAGCTGAACGGGTGAAAGCCATTGATGCAGGATGGATTTTTCCCATACACAGTACTGTAAAAGATATTTTTAAGTTTATTTTAACAGTCAAATCAGACATCACCGGAGAATACCAAAAGAAAAAAGAGAATATCAGGCATTACATAAAAAGATATGAAGTCTGTAAAAGAAATGACTGATGAATATGCGAGAATATACAATAAAGTCATCAATACGTTCCCTGTTTTGACTTATGATATCAATGACATACAATCAAAGATTGAATTCTACAAAAAAAGCAGAGAACTCAATCCATCAGGTATAAAGTTAATACAAGAAAATAAAGAATATAAACGCATAAAGAATATCATTAAAGGATCAGCACCTTTTAAACGTGCTTTTAGAGAGTTGAAGCTCTATCGTGAGACTTATACAAACAGTAAGTGGCGAAATAAAATCCTTTTTAAATTTATATGGTATAGAATTATATGTCTTAATATTTGTAGTATTTTTACCAAAAGATATTATTAAATAGTTCATCTTAAAAATACACCATACACATAACAAAAGAAGTCATAAACCCAATTCAATAAAGTTCTATCAAAATGATTAACGTCTTATACATAGCAGTAGGTGAAGGAGGCTCTGACCAAGCATTAATCACTTTAATTAAAGAACTCAAAAGCAAAATAAGGCCTTATGTCACATTAGGAAAACTAGCAAGCCAATCAACCATTGATAAATTGAGATCGGAAAATATACCATATAGTATTCTCAATTACGACTTCTTCTGGTATCCCTCAAAAAAAAATTTATGGAATTATATTACTCGGCCCATATATGCCTTCAAATTAAAAAATAAAAATAAATTCTTTGCCAAACAAATTATAGAATTATCTAAACAATATAAGATTGATATTATTCATACCAATTCTTCCGCATATCAGTTCGGGGCTGCTGCTGCTCAATCACTAAAGATTCCACACATATGGCACCTAAGAGAATATCAATCTTTAGATTTCGGACATTCACACGCTTACTCACTTCCATATTTAAAGAAACAACTACACAAACCCGGCAATTTCAATATAGCAATAACAAAAGGTATATATAATTTCTACCAACTAAAGGAGGAAAACTCGACTATTATTTACGACGGTGTTTTGAAGCAAAATTATAAACCTAAAGAACTTCCTAAAGAAGATTATTTTCTATTTGTAGGACGTATCGTAAAAGAAAAAGGTATCTTTTCATTATTAAATAGCTATAAAGACTATCTAGTAAGAGGGGGTAGCTTCAAATTAATACTTGCTGGGAACTATTCTTCAAAGACAAAACAAAAAAATTGATAGATTAATAGAAAAATACAATATACAAAATAGTATTATGTTTAAAGGACTACTACCCACCAATCAAATATATGATCTAATGAATCGAGCAACAGCTTTAGTCGTCCCATCACCTTTTGAAGCATTTGGCCTAATTACAGCAGAAGCAATGTTTAACAAATGCTTAGTCATTGGAAAAGATACTGCCGGGACAAAAGAACAATTTGACAATGGTCAAAAGAAATACAATAAATTGCTCTTCGTTTTACCAATGAACAACAATTAACCACCCATTTAACAGATATAGAACAGAAACAGATACAACAATACACCAAAATCATCGAACGAGCATATAATTATGCTTCATCATTATACTCTATTGAAAACAATGCCAAACAGATAGAGCGTCTATATATAGACGTTCTTATAACATAGTTATTTATAAGACGCAAACAAAATTTCATGCATTTACAATACCAATAATTATTTTATATTTATCTTTGCAAAAAAAAATTAGACCGTGCTATTTAACTCATTCGAATTCTTAGTCTTTCTACCAATAGTATTCTTATTATATTGGTTTGCTTTCAAAAAATTAAGGGTACAAAACTTATTTGTTGTTGTAGCTAGTTATCTATTTTATGGTTGGTGGGATTGGCGCTTTCTTATCCTAATAGCGTTTACTACTTTATGTAGCTATGCAAGCGGGATCCTGCTCGAACGCCAAGAAAATCATAGACATATTCAGCGTTTAATAAGTATTGCCAACATTGTATTAAACCTAACCATATTAGGAATATTCAAGTATTTCAACTTCTTCTCTGAGAATCTACAACATCTATTTCAATGGTTTGGTTTTGAATTGGACTGGGTTACATTAGACATCTTACTTCCAGTAGGAATTAGCTTCTACACATTTCAGGCACTTAGTTACACGATCGATATCTATCGCCGCAAAATGAAGCCTACACATGACATTGTAGCATTCTTCGCCTTCATCAGTTTTTTTCCTCAACTAGTTGCAGGCCCTATTGAAAGAGCAACTAATTTATTACCTCAATTCGAAAAACGTCGAACTTTTGACTACACAGCAGCAGTAGACGGTATGAGACAAATTTTATGGGGACTATTTAAGAAAATTGTTGTAGCAGACACATGTGCCGCTGCAGCTAATGAAATATTTACAAATTACCAAACATTAGACAGTCTAAATCTAGTTTGGGGAGCTTTCTTATTTACCTTCAAATCTACGGAGACTTTTCTGGCTACTCTGATATTGCTATCGGCACAGCTAAATTATTTGGTATTCATTTACAACAAAACTTCAATTACCCCTATTTTTCTCGTGACATTGCCGAGTTTTGGAGACGCTGGCATATTTCACTCACAACTTGGTTTAGAGATTACATCTATATTCCTTTAGGAGGAAGCCACTGTAGCAAATGGAAATCTTTCCGCAACACTATGATTATCTTCTTAGTTAGCGGGCTCTGGCATGGAGCCAATTGGACATTCATTTGTTGGGGTGCATTCCATGCTCTATTATTTCTACCATTATTACTTATGGGAAAAAACAGAAAATATAAAAATATAGTAGCTGAAAACAAATATCTACCATCTATCAAAGAACTTGGACAGATCATCTGCACTTTCATTCTTGTGATGATTGGCTGGGTCATTTTCCGTGCCGAAAACATAAAAGATGCCTATCAATATATTATCTATATGTTCACTAAATGGCAGCCTTCATCACTTGAATATGGAGTTAAATGCATCCAATATATTGCTATTTTGATTATTATAGAATGGATTAATAGACGCAAAATGCATGGACTAGAAATTAACATAAAATCCCCAATAGTCAGATGGGGGCTCTACTGTGCCATATTCTATTATATATTTTATTATTCGAATGAGATTCAAACATTTATCTACTTTCAATTCTAGAACGATATGAAAAAAATTTATATTAAAATGCTTGTTCACCATTTTTCCTGTCATGCTGTTAATATACGCCTATGGTTTCTATGTAAACTTCTATTTAATAGGAGATGTATTAACCAAAGCTGGCGATTTAGGAAACCTAGGATACTTCTATATCAATAAGAGTCAAACAAATTTAGGGAAAAAACTATACGAAAATAAAGTAGATCAATACCATGAAAGTATACAAGAAAAGTATAATATACTCACTATAGGCGACTCCTTTAGTCAACAAGGCTTCGGTGGCTATCAGAACTATTTAGGGAATAAATTAGGAGAAAGAATCCTCAACTATCCAGATCCTAGAGGAAAAGGATATTGCTCTGAAGAAATCGCATTATATTTACTGAATAATGACATATATACTAAGTTAGGATGTAAAACTGTTATTATCGAAACTGTTGAAAGAGAATTTGTACAACATATACTAAGTTTCAGAGATATTACAAATATTGACTACAGCATTGACAACGAAGACAATACTAGTAAGAGTAGCTCTACGAAGAAAAGAGATTATTTAATGGAAACATTCAAATACATCAAATATCACTTGTATAAATCAAAAAGACCAGTAAAAGAAGCACAATTAAGTATAGACTGTTTTTCTGTTCCACCTTATAAAACCCTTTATTTTTATAATGACGATTTATGGAAATTATCAATAACTGAGGAAGAGTATAATACTATTTGGGATAGACTTAATAACCTTCATAAACGCTTCCAGGAAAAAGGTATTAATCTCTATTATTTAATAGCCCCTGATAAATATGATGTATATCAACCATATATAGTAAACAATCCATACTCACCTAAGACAGTTATTGATCAATTAGAAAAAATGGAATTAATCAACTAGAGTGGCTAATCAACCCTAGAAACAAATTTAGGGAAATGATTTCTAGTGGAGTCAAAGACGTTTACCATATAGATGATACACATTGGGCAACTATAGCCAGTGAGACAGTGAGCAATATTATCGCAAATAAAATCACACATCCTACCAAATAAATCATTTCCTTGTTTCCAAACAGGATTTATATCATTCATCTAAAAATAAGAATATTGAGTGACTACAGCCGATCTTTATCACGAGTAATTAAACACGGTATTAAACAACTAAAACTTTTATTTAATCGTTCTACATAATAATCACAGGGATTTGCTCTTAAAGAAGATACTAAGTACAACATAAGTTCCTTCTTAATTGTTGGAGAAACCTTCAGCCTTTTTATCTCTTTATAAAAACTTCCATGACGTAGCCTTTCTTTGTTTTCCTATATTAAGAAGAAATTGTTCTATTGTATTTACTATATATACATCTTCTCGAATCCCCTCACCTGTCTTTTGTGCCTTTTTGGTAGTACTCACATTATGCAAGCGGAACTTGTTCAATTTTTCATAGACTTCAAGCACCACACCTTGCCTTGCCATCTCTATCCAAAAAAGCCAATCACCACTATATCGCATTGAAAAACAAGACAAATCCTTTATCCGTTCAAAACATTGCTTACGAAAAACAACACCGCTAGCGTTGTAAATATAATTACGCCAATAAAGATTATGTTTTATGTAATCTTCACCATCAAAAATACCTATATTATGAGGACGGCATAATTGTTTTGAAGTCCAACGGTCAAAATCTGTAGATAGTTCATTCCCTTTCTCGTCTATACAATGTGAACCTAAAAAACAGAAAGAAGCCTGAGGATATTGATTTAAGGCAGAAACAGCCTTTTCCAAAAAAGAAGAATCAGCCGCATCATCGCTCTCGGCAATCCATATATATTTTCCACGAGACAAACTAATCCCTTTTTGCCACTGTGCAAAAGGACTCCCTGTATTGACAGAATTTATCTCCAAATGAGCAACACGAGAGTTTGTTCTATAATGGTTTAAAATAGACACACTATCATCGGTTGAAGCATCATCTAATAATATAATTTCATAGTCTGTATATGTTTGTGCCAATACCGACTCGATACGTTGTTGCAAAAAACGAGCATAGTTATAATTAGGGATGATTACACTTACTTCCACCGGATGATTTTCCATTACAAACATACTATTTATCTTAGTTATTATAACAAACTGGTAGTAAAGATACGGATATTATTCTTAAAAAGGATGCTAACCCTCTAATGTTTAGCAAAAAGCCTTTAACGCTTGTCACAACCAAATAAAATGTATACATTTGTAGAATTTTAGTGCAAGCCCCTTAACTATTTAATTAACATTGTAATAATTATATGAATAAACCAATGGCGAGCAACATTAGTACATCGCTAATTATATCCACCTATAATAGAAGCGACGCATTAGAATTATGCGTTAAAAGCGTGCTACGTCAATCTCTCCTTCCTAATGAAATTATCATTGCCGATGATGGTTCTAAAGAAGATACAAGAGAACTAATTCATCAATTGGCTGTTTCTTCCGAAGTCCCCATTATTCATGTTTGGCATGAAGATTTAGGTTTCAGACTGGCCTCCATCCGCAACAAAGCTATTGCGAAAGCATCTAAAGAATATATTATACAAATTGACGGAGATATCGTCTTACACAAAGATTTCGTCAAAGATCATGCACATTTTGCTAAAAAAGGCAGTTTCGTAACCGGTAGCCGTGTATTAATCCGGGAAGGTTTAACCCAAAAGATGCTAGCAGAAAGGAACTGTATTATCTCTATTCACGACAAAGGTACTAAGAATGCAATCAACGGAGTACATTTGCCTTGGCTAAGCCCATTACTTCAGCATTATCGCCAATGGGATATTTCATATTCCAGAGGATGCAATATGGCTTTCTGGAAAGAGGATTTATTAAAAGTCAATGGGTACAATGAAGCTATTACCGGATGGGGAAGCGAAGATCATGAATTAGTGTGCCGCCTTATCAACAGCGGTGTACGCAAGCGTACCATCAAATTTGCGGGAATTGTGTTCCATCTTCATCACGAACTACATGGAACAGATAATTTGAGCAACAACCGCAGCATTTTTGAACGAAACGAAAGTCAGGAAACTAACCTGGTGCGATAAAGGAATCATACAAAACTAATATGGAAAAGAATTTGAACTTTTTAGATCGAAACGAATTTAACTACAGTCCATCAAAAAGAAGTAGTAGAAGCTTTAAAAAACTTCGATATAAATAAACTTTGTTTTTATACCCGCATTTATGATGAAGGAAAGAAAAGTATATTATCTGTTTTCTTATCCGAACTTTACGATATAGATGAAACACAAGTCTTATTAGGATACGGCGGAGAAGATATTCTGAAACAAGCCGTACACTACTTCCTGACTCAAGAAGATGGAAATAAAACGATGTTGATTCCCAAGTTCTCATGGTGGTATTATAAATCAATTGCAGATGAGGTGAATGGCCATACTTTGCAATATCCTCTCTACGAAGACGGAAATACTTTTAAATATGACTTTGAGACGCTAAAAAATATGATTCAGAAAGAGAATCCGAAGATTCTTTTACTAGCTTCTCCCAATAACCCTACCGGCAATGGTTTAACTCGAAAGAATTGGATGAACTACTTGCAGAAGTACCCGGCCAAACAGTGGTATTGATAGACGAAGCATACGCTTTTTTGTTTCAACTGATACCAGTTATATCAAAAAGCTGGTTAATAAATATCCGAATTTGATTATTTCCCGTACCTTATCCAAGTTTTATGGATTGCCGGGTTTACGTATGGGATTCGGATTTATGAGTAAGGAGCTGGAAAAATTCAGCAGATACAGCAATAAATATCTGGGATACAACCGGATATCCGAAGATATCGCCATTGCGGCTTTAAATCGGACGCACACTATCGAAACATCGCAAAACTGATGAACGAAGACCGTGAGCGTTACGAAAAGGAAATCGGCGTGTTGCCCGGATTCAAAGTATATGAATCGGTTGCCAACTTTATTTTAATCAAATACCCGATAGAGCTGAAAGAGGCTTTACAAAAGGCTTTTGCTGAACAGAGTTATAAAGTGAAATTTATGAATGAACCGGATATCAATACTCATTTGCGTATCACATTGGGTCGCCCAGAGCAGAACCGGATCGTTATAGATACAATCAAAGAAATCGCATCCAAATGAAAGCAATAATATTAGCCGCAGGAATAGCTTCACGCTTACGCCCGCTGACCGATACGACGCCCAAATGTCTTCTCAAGATAGGAGAACGATGCCTTTTGGAAAGGGCTTTTGATGCTCTGATACAAAACGGATTTGATGAATTCATCATTGTCACGGGTATCGCCAGCAGCAAATCGTTGATTTCCTACAGGCACATTATCCAACCCAAGATATTACTTTCATCTATAATGACAGGTATGAATCAACCAACAATATCTATTCATTATGGCTCACCCGCCCATATACGGATGGGGAGGAAATTCTGTTATTAGACAGCGACATTGTATTTGATCCGCAGATTGTAGAGAAACTGCTTCATTCGGATAAGGACGACATATTGGCACTGAATCGTCATGAGCTCGGAGCAGAAGAAATAAAAGTCATCGTGGACGACGCACAAAAGGTCGTGGAAATCAGCAAAGTCTGTTCGATATCCGATGCTATCGGAGAGTCCATCGGTATCGAAAAGATGTCAGCTGAATATACCAAGGCGCTATTTCGTGAACTGGAAATTATGATTACTACCGAAGGGCTGGATAATATATTCTACGAACGGGCTTTTGAGAGACTGATTCCGCAAGGATATAGTTTTTACGTTATGGACACCACCGAGTTCTTTCGGCCGAGCTGGACACAGTAGAAGACTTTCAACAGGCACAGAAGCTGATTCCATCCAGTCTTTATTAATTAAAATCAGATAAAATGGCTAATTACGACATCCGCCCTCTACAGCTTCGCATATTAAAGAACTTATTAGCTGTTGACAAAGTTTGCAAAGAACATAATCTGCGATATTACATCATGGCAGGCACCATGTTGGGAGCTGTACGCCACAAAGGATTCATCCCCTGGGATGATGACTTGGATATCGGAATGCCAAGAGCTGATTATGATTTACTAATGGCTAATGCCAAAGAATGGTTACCGGAACCTTACGAAGCGGTATGCGCCGAGAATGATAAGGAATATCCTCTTCCGTTCGCAAAGGTGCAGGATGCCAACACAACCTTAATCGAGCGTATGCATCTCAAATACCTGGGAGGTGTATATATTGATATATTTCCACTAGATGGAGTTCCGGAAAGCCGTATGGCGCAAAGAATGCATTTTGCAGTATGAGTTCTACAAACGAGTACTTTATCTTATTCATCGCGATCCATACAAACATGGGAAAGGTCCCAGTTCATGGATACCGCTATTATGCAGAAAGTTTTTCACCCTTACCGGAACACAGGAAAGCATCAGGAAGGTAATGAAGAAATACGATTTCGACCAATGCGCATTAGTCTGCGATTATGATGACGGAATGAAAGGAATCATGTCGAAGGACATTCTGGGCACTCCTACTCCCATCCGGTTTGAAGATGAAGAAGTATGGGGAGTACAGAAATACGACACTTATCTGTCACAGAAATATGGAGATTACATGACCATACCTAAACAAAGTGGACAAAGACAACACAATTTCCATTATTTAGACTTGAATAAACCTTATCGGAATTTCGAAGTCTAAATTATAATCATATAAAGGTAAGAAGTAGAAATGAGAATAGGTTTTGACGGAAAACGTGCAGTACAGAATTTCACCGGTCTGGGTAATTATAGCCGCTATATAGTGGATATTCTATGCCAATTCGGTCCGGAGAATGAATATGTGCTGTATGCCCCCAAGAAACGGGAAAACAAGAGGCTGGACAAATTAACGAAGCAGTATCAGCAACTACAGCTT
>VOFD01002919.1_pt1 | contig 60780 bp, 66 predicted proteins | sample 5384101 | NCBI WGS metagenome assembly VOFD01 (sample SAMN12384723, study PRJNA508395) | human gut metagenome | isolation source: healthy gut C | host: Homo sapiens
TCAAACCTGTAACCGGCTGATCCGTAGTCAGCTACTCTATTCAGTTGAGCTACGCGACCCTCTTTTCTTTCTAACATCGAAGAGTGACCGCGACAGGATTCAAACCTGTAACCGGCTGATCCGTAGTCAGCTACTCTATTCAGTTGAGCTACGCGGCCTTCTCTTTTCGTTTGACGGGTGCAAAGGTAGGTACTTCTTGGGTAATATGCAAATTTTTGGCGGACTTTTTTTCTCTTTTTTATTCAATAAACCGTGAATTAAATATCTGCCAACCCAATGTCAATCCGAAATTCCAATTATTTTTCGGTGAACTATAATGATTTACGTATGCACCGATCGCTCCGAATGGAAGCTTGACGACCAATGACAATTCTCCCAGATATTCTATTCTGCTGAATAATTTCCCATAATGTGCTTGGGATTTATCATCACGCAGATAGGGAAGATAGGGGCAAAAGAGTACGGTTGTAGCCTATATCGTGCAATTCCTGCAGACGGTCAAAATCCAGCAGGTTGACATCATCGTACTTGAAGGTCATGACTATGCCCAACGAGTCCGGAATGGAGTAATCGGTCTTCTGCATAATCATATTCTCCAATTGGCTCATCAGGTCATTCTCCTTCGGCTTACCGGGATTGGCCGCTACCACACTGCCAATAATGACATCCGGATGAAAATCCTCCCGCATCACATCCGTAGGGAAATTATTGTAAATGCCGCCATCATAAGCAAGCGTACTGTCTATTTCTATCGGTTTGAAGACAAATGGAAAGCTCATGGAAGCACGTACCGCATCTCCCAAATCCCCTTTACTCAATACCAATGGCTTTTTATTGTACACATCGGATGCTATACAGCGAAAAGGAACAAACAGTTTGTTGAAATTACCGCCACATGCAGCCGTAGCACGTGCAAACAATTCCACAAATACCAGGTTCATCTGTATGGGGTTAACCATGCTTGTGGGAAGTATCTGGGGCTTTATATGCAGCGAGTCCCTAAAAGCAAAACGGATATTAAAAAATTCCGGTGAAGGACGATTCTTCTTAAAATAATACTCGTATTTAGGCTCCACTTTGCCCGAATACCAACGCTTAAAGTCGGGAGAGCGCAACAGCGCCTCCATATCGTCCGGGGAATACCCCATAGCATACAGAGAACCGATGATAGCTCCCATAGAGGTTCCGGTTATATAATCAATGGGGATATTATTCTCTTCCAAAGCCCGGATAATGCCTATATGAGTCATGCCTTTTGCTCCACCGCCACTCAGTACAAGCCCCACTTTCTGAGCTTGTAAAATAAAGCCACATAGAAGAAACGAAAAAACAATAAAACTCTTTTTCATAACTATGCTATTCCGAGTAAGATAAATGTTCATTGCCCCAAATATAAACAATAGTTTCTAAAAATGCCGTATTCAACGAAGAAAATCACACCCTAATTGGTGAAAATGAATAAAAAAAGGGTATTGCGACTCCGAAGAATCACAATACCCTTGCATATATTAAATGCAAATTTAAAGGGGCTTATTTTATCAGGTCAATGCTTCTCTTGACAAAGTTGTTCAAAGCTTCACCTTTCAACATACCATTCTGCAGCAGTGCCAAATCTATCAGTTGACGGACAACCTTATTCTTGGCAGCATAATCGGCGAAGATGCCTTCTTTCTGTGTTTTCAGTTCGTCCCACTTCTTATCCAGCTCATTCACTTTATCCTTTTCGGCAGTCGGTATATCCTCATCTTTCTTGCCTTCCTGCTTCTTTTTCAGGTCAGTACGCTGCTTGTTCACTTCATCCATCTCTGCCTGAACCGGAGCAACGGCAACAGCACATTCCTTATCTTCATCTGCCAGAACTTCTTTTACCAGCTTATGGTCTGAATTCAATACCAGGTTAAACATATCCGGCATTTCGCCATAGAAGCTCATTCCAGCCTGGATATTCGCCATTTCCTTCATACGGCGCATGTACTCGCTCTGAGTTATCATGATAGGAGCGGCATTTTCGCCCAAAGCCTGCGCCGTGATGTTGAACTCCGTCTTATCCATCTTGGGCAACTGGCTCTTGAAGATGGAAGAAAGAACTTCCTGCTTGCCGGTTTCCAACGCTTCATTCTTCTTGTCTTCCTTGACAATCAGATTATCAATAATATCGCTGTCTACACGAGTGAAGCGAACCTTTTCGAACTTCTGTTCCAACATGCTCACCACCGCAATGTCCAGCTGTCCATCCATCAACAGCACATTGTATCCTTTATTCGTAGCGGCCTCTATGTAGCTGTATTGTTCATCTTTATTGTTGGCATACAGATAAATCAGATTTCCATCCTTATCCGTCTGGTTATCTTTAATCAACGTCTTATACTCTTCGAAAGTATAATATTTGCTGTCTGTATCGGTGAAAAGGGCAAAATCCTTGGCTCTATCATAGAAATCTTCCTGCGTAAGCATTCCGTAGTTGATGAAGATTTTCAAGTCATTCCACTTTTCCTCAAACTGTTTACGGTCATTCTTGAAGATAGACTGCAAACGGTCTGACACCTTCTTCGTGATATATGTAGAAATCTTCTTCACGTTGGCATCGCTCTGCAAATAAGAACGGGAAACGTTCAATGGAATGTCCGGTGAATCGAGCACACCATGCAGCAGGGTCAAGAAGTCGGGAACAATACCTTCCACCGAATCCGTCACATATACCTGGTTGCAATAGAGCTGAATCTTATTCTTGTTCAACTCGATGTTGCTCTTCACTTTGGGGAAGTACAGAATACCGGTAAGGTGGAACGGATAATCCACATTCAGATGAATCCAGAATAAAGGTTCGTCGGACATAGGATAAAGGTCACGGTAGAACTTCTTATAATCTTCATCTTTCAATTCGCTGGGTTTCAGCGTCCACAACGGGTTGGAGTCATTGATGATATTATCCTCGGCAGTTTCAACCTGCTTGCCGTCTTTCCATTCTTTCTTCTTGCCGAATGCAACCGGGATAGGGAGGAAGCTGCAATACTTCTTCAACAAAGAGGAAATGCGCGCTTCTTCAAGGAATTCCTTGCAGTCATCGTCTATGTAAAGAACGATATCCGTACCACGTTCTGCCTTATCAGTGCCTTCAATCGTAAACTCCGGACTGCCATCGCATGTCCACTTTACAGCCTGGGCGCCTTCCCGATAGGATTTAGTGATGATTTCGACTTTCTTGGCAACCATAAAAGCCGAATAGAAACCCAATCCAAAATGGCCGATGATGGCGTTGGCATCGTTTTTATATTTCTCAAGGAAGTCATTGGCGCCAGAGAAAGCTATCTGGTTAATATACTTGTCTATTTCTTCAGCCGTAAGACCTATACCATGGTCGGACACCGTAATGGTATCTTTTCCCAGCGAGACATGTACGGTTAAATCGCCAACTTCACCCTTGAACTCACCGATAGAGGAGAGTGTTTTCAGCTTCTGTGTAGCATCAACCGCGTTAGAAACCAACTCACGGAGAAAAATTTCATGATCACTATACAAGAACTTTTTAATGACGGGGAAGATATTCTCAGTAGTTACCCCAATATTACCTTTTTGCATACTACATTTATATTTTTTAGATTTATATTTTTAATTATTCCGGCAGATATAGCACAAAAAAAATGCCAGCCCATAAGGACTGACATTTTGACGGTTTTTATAAAGAACAGCTTATGCCTTCCTGATGCTCAGCTCGTCTTTTTCTTTGTCTACTGATACGTTTACCGTATCACCCGGCTGTAACTCCTCCGCCACTATCAGCTCGGAAAGTCCATCCTCCAAGTGGTTCTGAATGGCGCGCTTCAATGGGCGCGCACCAAACTGTACATCGTACCCTTTCGAAGCAAGGAATGTCTTTGCATCATCCTCCACAACCAGCTTGTAACCAATTGCTTCAACCCGTTCGTACAAGCCTTTCAGCTCAATGTCCACAATCTTTGTGATAGCCTCCAAGGAGAGCTGGTCGAAAGTAATGATTTCATCCAAACGATTCAAAAATTCGGGAGCAAAAGTCTTGTTCAGAGCCTTTTGTATCACACTGCGCGAATGTTCATTGTCATCCGTGCGGTTTTGCGCCGCAAAACCTACGCCACGGCCAAACTCCTTCAACTGCCGCGTACCGATATTGGAGGTCATAATGATAACCGTATTCTTGAAATCGATGGTTCTGCCATAATTGTCAGTCAAACGGCCTTCATCCAGTACCTGGAGCAAGATGTTGAACACGTCCGGATGGGCTTTCTCAATCTCATCCAGCAAGACAATGGAATACGGCTTGCGACGCACCTTTTCAGTCAACTGGCCGCCTTCCTCATAGCCCACATATCCCGGAGCGGCACCAATCATACGAGATACGGTGTATTTCTCCATATACTCGCTCATATCGATACGTATCAAGGCATCGGCAGAGCCAAACATATATTTTGCCAATTGCTTTGCCAAATGCGTCTTACCCACACCAGTAGGGCCAAGGAACATAAAGGTTCCGATGGGATGGTTCGGGTCTTTCAACCCTACACGGCTACGCAAGATTGCTTTGGTAAGTTTCTCTATCGCAGCATCTTGAGCTATCACCTTCGCCTGTAGTTCTTCCTTCATTCCGGCCAGTTTAAGTCCTTCTGCCTGCGCCATGCGCTGTACGGGTACACCGGACATCATTGAAATAACATTGGCTATTTCCTCTTCACCTACCGTTTGGCGGTCATCCTTCAAACGGGCTTCCCACTCAACCTTCATCTCCTCCAAGCGGACAGAAAGTTCCTTCTCACGGTCGCGGTAGCTGGCAGCCAGCTCAAAATTCTGTGACTTTACAGCTTCAGCCTTCAGGCTACGTGCCTCTTCAATCAGCTTTTCCTGTTCCTCAATTTCTTTCGGAACATTAATATTCGTCAAATGCACACGCGAACCCGCCTCGTCCAAAGCATCAATAGCTTTATCCGGGAAGTTGCGGTCGGTTATATAGCGTGCTGACAACTTGACACATGCTTCCAGGGCTTCATCCGTGTAGCTCACGTTATGATGGTCTTCATACTTCTCCTTGATATTCTTCAATATCTGAAGCGTTTCTTCAGCTGTGGTAGGCTCTACAATCACCTTTTGGAAACGACGTTCCAAAGCACCGTCTTTCTCGATATTCTTTCTGTATTCATCGAGAGTGGTAGCTCCAATACACTGGATTTCACCACGCGCTAAAGCTGGTTTCAGCATATTGGCAGCATCCATGGAACCGGCAGCAGCACCGGCACCTACAATCGTATGGATTTCATCGATGAAAAGGATGACATTCGGATTTTTCTGCAACTCGTTGATGATAGAGCGGATACGTTCCTCAAACTGACCACGGTATTTTGTTCCCGCCACCACAGAGGCCATATCAAGCATCACCACGCGCTTTTCAAACAAAATGCGCGAAACTTTCTTTTGCACAATACGCAATGCCAAACCCTCTACGATGGCAGATTTTCCGACTCCTGGTTCACCGATAAGCACTGGATTGTTCTTCTTACGGCGGCTCAAGATTTGCGCCAGACGTTCAATCTCGCGTTCGCGACCCACAACCGGGTCCAGCTTGCCTTCTTCGGCAGCCCGCGTCATGTCTACGCCGAAATTGTCCAGCACAGGAGTATCATTGGACGGCTTTCTGGATGCAGCCTGTGCAGCCGAAGCCGAACCAGCCCCCCCAGTACGGGAGGAGCGAGACATATTCATATCTTCTTCATCCTCTTCATCATCCTCGGTGAATCCCATTCCCGCATTCGGATTGGTCGATTTCATCGAAAGCTGTTCAAATACAGCCTGATAATCCACCCGGTGTTCTTCCAAAACAGTTGCAGCAAGATTGTCGCCATCTTTCAAAATAGCCAGCAATACATGTTCCGTATCGGCAGTTGCACTTTTCAGCAAACGCGCTTCAAGCATACACATCTTCAATATCTTAGCCGTCATCGGGGACAAGGGCACTTCAGCGTCCGGCAAGAGAGTATCGTCCTCGGCATCCTTTAGGAAACCCTCCAGACGACTTTTTACTCGTTTTAAATCTATATCAAGTTTCAACAATATTTCAATAGCTTTTCCTCCGCCATCACGCAGCATGCCGAGCAGAAGGTGTTCCGGACCAATATAGCGATTTCTCAATCGATTGGCTTCTTCCTTGCTATAAGTAATTATGTCTGAAACTCTTTGTGAAAATTGATTGTTCATATTTTATAATTCTCCTCAATTAAAAAGGTTATCCACGACAAAGATACGCATTTATTAATTCAGCGTATCATATTTAACTGATTTAATAGTATACAAATCCCGTGCCATAAATTTCAAATCTGTTTTTCCACTTTATACCTTATATATTAATAGCAATTTGGTGAGGAATGGAGGGAGTACTTCCATATTTATGTTGCAGGCAACAAAGTTTATGGAGGAAAACTTTTGTATATCGTAAAAAAGCAGTACTTTAGCGTGGTTTTTCACGAACCCGAAAATGTATAATTAATAATCTTTTTAAATGCTTGAACAAGACAGAATTATAAAGATTAACATCGAGGAGGAAATGAAGTCATCGTACATTGACTACTCTATGTCGGTCATTGTTTCACGTGCCCTTCCGGATGTTAGAGATGGTTTTAAACCCGTTCACCGAAGAATTCTTTTCGGAATGATGGGATTAGGAAATACCTCCGACAAACCTTATAAAAAATCAGCCAGAGTTGTAGGTGAAGTATTAGGTAAATATCACCCTCATGGCGACTCGTCCGTTTACGGAGCTCTTGTACGTATGGCTCAGCCTTGGGCAATGCGTTACATGTTGGTAGATGGACAAGGTAACTACGGTTCAGTAGACGGTGACAGTGCTGCTGCCATGCGTTATACAGAGTGTCGTTTGCGAAAAATTGGTGAAGACATGATGACAGACCTTGAGAAAGAGACTGTTGACATGCAGAACAATTTCGATGACTCTTTGCAAGAGCCTACCGTCATGCCGGCCCGTATTCCGAATCTTTTGGTAAATGGTGCATCTGGTATTGCCGTAGGTATGGCTACCAATATGCCGACCCATAATCTATCTGAGGTTATTGACGCTTGTATTGCATACATCGAAAACAATGACATCGATATAGAAGAGCTGATGACGTATGTCAAAGCTCCTGATTTCCCGACCGGAGGCTATATATACGGTATGAGCGGTGTTCGCGAAGCCTATCTCACGGGACGCGGACGTGTCATAATGCGTGCTAGAGCCGAAATTGAGACTGGTTCGACGCACGATAAAATCATTGTGACAGAAATTCCCTATGGTGTCAACAAAGCTGAATTGATTAAGAATATAGCCGATTTGGCCAACGAAAAAAGAAAATTGAAGGTATTGCCAATGCTAATGACGAATCCGACCGTGACGGTATGCGTATCGTTATTGATGTAAAACGTGATGCTAATGCAAGCGTTGTACTCAACAAGCTCTACAAGATGACAATGCTGCAGACATCTTTTGGTGTGAACAATGTTGCATTGGTACATGGCCGTCCACGTCTGCTGAATCTGAAGGATTTGATAAAATACTTCGTTGAGCACAGACACGACGTAGTCATCCGCCGTACTCAGTATGATTTGCGCAAGGCCAAAGAACGTGCACATATTCTGGAAGGATTAATCATTGCATCTGATAATATCGACGAAGTAATCAAGATTATCCGTGCTGCTAAAACCCCGAATGATGCTATATCAGGTTTGATGGAGCGATTCCAACTCAGTGAAATTCAGTCACGTGCCATTGTTGAAATGCGTTTGCGTCAGCTCACAGGATTGATGCAAGACCAGCTGCACGCCGAATATGAGGAAATTCAGAAGCAGATTGCTTATTTGGAAGAAATCCTTGTCAATGACGAACTCTGCCGCAAAGTCATTAAAGATGAACTGATTGAAGTAAAAGAGAAGTATGGTGACGAACGTCGCTCGGAAATTGTCTATTCATCAGAAGAATTCAATCCGGAAGACTTCTATGCAGATGATGAAATGATTATCACCATCTCGCACATGGGATACATCAAACGCACACCGCTGAGCGAATTCCGTGCGCAAAACCGTGGTGGGGTAGGCTCCAAAGGTACCGAAACCCGCGATGCAGACTTTGTAGAGCATATTTATCCTGCAACCATGCATAATACCATGATGTTCTTTACACAGAAAGGTAAGTGTTACTGGCTGAAGGTATACGAAATCCCCGAAGGTACTAAGAATTCGAAAGGTCGTGCCATCCAGAATTTGTTGAATATCGACTCTGACGATGCTGTAAACGCCTATTTGCGCGTGAAGAACTTGAACGACCAAGAATTTATCAACAGCCATTATGTATTGTTCTGTACTAAGAATGGTGTTATTAAGAAGACATTACTTGAACAGTATTCCCGCCCTCGCCAGAATGGTGTAAACGCTATTACTATCCGTGAGGACGACCGCGTTATCGAAGTACGTATGACAAACGGCGACAATGAAATCATCATTGCCAACCGTAACGGACGTGCCATTCGTTTCCATGAAAGTGCTGTGCGCGTTATGGGACGTACTGCCACCGGTGTACGTGGTATGACATTGGATGAAGACGGTCAAGACGAAGTAGTAGGTATGATATGCATCAAAGATCCTGAAGCGGAAACAATTATGGTTGTATCGGAACAAGGATATGGCAAACGTTCGGATATTGAAGATTATCGCAAGACCAATCGTGGAGGTAAAGGTGTGAAAACAATGAATATCACCGATAAAACGGGTAAATTAGTAACTATCAAGTCTGTTACAGATGAAAATGACTTGATGATTATTAATAAATCCGGTATTACCATCCGTCTGAAAGTCGCCGATGTTCGTATCATGGGACGTGCTACACAAGGTGTGCGTCTAATCAACCTTGAGAAACGTAATGACGAAATCGGCTCTGTATGTAATCACTTCAGAAAATGAAGAGGAACTTATAGAGGGGGGGAAGAAAATACCCTTGAAAGCCCTCAGAACGAGGTAAACAATGAAAATGAAGAATAGACATAATATTAATTTAAATTTTCTACAATCATGAAAAGAGTATTATTTTCAATGGTTTTACTACTTGTCGCAAGCTTTACTTTCGCCCAAGAAAAGAACGTAAAAGAGGCTAAAAGTATTGCTAACGGAGTAAATCCTGACTTTGCCAAAGCAGAGGAACTGATAAATCAGGCTTTAACCAATCCCGAAACAAAGGACAATGCCGAAACGTGGGATGTAGCAGGTCTTATCCAAAGAAAAAGAAGTGAGAAAGAAATGGAAAATGCCTATCTGAGAAAACCTTATGACACTCTTCAGGTATATAATAGCGCATTGAACATGTGTAAATTCTACTTCAAATGTGACGAATTGGCACAAATTCCCAATGAAAAGGGCAAAATCAAGAATAAATATAGAAAATCTAATTCTGCTACAATTTTAGCAGAACGCGGTAATCTGATCAATGGCGGTATCCAATTCTTTAATTTGGCCTCACAGAAAGAAGGCGATGCAGCCAATGAAGACAATAAAAAGCATTAGATTTCTTTGCAACATACATTGATATTGCTATCAACCCGATGTTTGAAAAGGAAAATCTATTACAAACAGATACTGTATTACCCCAAATAGCATATTATGCAAGTTTAGCTGCTGCTAAGATGGAAGATTATCCTAGTATTTTGAAATATGCTCCTTATGCGCAAGATGATAAAGAAGTTGGGAAATACGCAATGGAATTTATTTCTACTGCATTGAAAGCTGAAGGTGATACTGTTAAATGGATCGCTTCTTTAAAAGAAGGTATCCAAAAATATCCTGAACATTCATTCTTCTTTGGACATCTGATTGATTATTATAGCAATAATAATAAGTTTGACGAAGCAATGCAGTTTGCAGATGATATGTTGGCTAAAGATCCTAATAACACATTCTATTTGTATGTAAAAGGATACCTTTATCATAACATGAAAGATTATGAAAAAGCCATTGAATTCTACAACAAAACCATTAAAGTAGATCCTAATTATGCAGAAGCATATTCCAACTTGGGCTTAATCTATTGCCTGCAAGCTCAGGATTTCTCTGAAAAAGCTACTACTGATGTCAATAATCCAAAATACAAAGAAGACCAAGCTACACTGAAAGTTTTCTATGAAAAGGCAAGACCTAATTATGAAAAAGCAAGAGAACTGAAACCTGAACAGAAAGATTTGTGGCTAAATGGATTATACAGAGTTTATTACAACTTACAAATGGGTCCTGAATTTGATGAAATAGAAAAATTGATGCAATAATTGAATTGCTACTATTACCAAAGATAGCTTGAAGTAAGCTATCTTTGGTATAATTTTCTTCCAAATTAGAGAAGGATAAAGGTTTATTTTAGTTTATGGTGTTATATATATTAAACATAATAGATATTACACCATAAACATAGGAAATAGGGATATGTAATAGTATAACCATGAAAAGATAAAAAAATAAGTGGACTCCACTAAAACTAATTCAGCATTTAGCGGTAGCCCACATCCTTACCTAGACAGATTAAAATTATCATTTCAATTAGGCCGCCCATAGATAACCAGCAATGGTGTATCAGAATGGAAAATCATTTTTCTGGCAATTCCTGGATTAAACAAACGAGAAAATATATTTCGCTTATATGATGTCAATGTAATAATATCTATGTGATTAGTTTTAATATATTCATCAAGCTATTAAGGAAATCATCATTCTTCACTACATCATAATGAATTTCCAATTGCGGATACTGTTTTTGGAAATACTCTTTAATGCCACCCAACTTTATCTCATTCCAAGTGTCTTTTACATCAGCTAAGTGTATTAAAGAAACTGAGAAACAAAATGGCTTTAAACTATTGATTAATGAATCAAAAGCTATCAAGTCGCGCTGGTCAAAATTCGTAATAAATGCAATACGTTTCACAGCGTTAAATTCTTTGAACGGTGTATTCTCCGGAATGGCTAAAACCGGTACGCGACTACGCTCGATAACTTCAGCGGTTACACTACCAATCAAATCAATATCTTTCTGATTCTTACCACGTGTTCCCATGATGATAATTCTCGGACGATTTTCTTTAGAATAGCGTAATATCTCTTCTTCTGGAATGCCTTCTCTCAATACGCAAGTGTATTTTATATCAGGAAACTCTCCGGATGTAACTTTAGCTTTTACTTTATCGGACAAAGCATTCAAATCCGAATGTACTTTCTGCAATATATTCCGGACATTCTCTTCATCACTCAACTGATAGTTAAAAACATCACCGTATGGCAATGAAGTCGCATAGATAGGTGTAAAATATACATGAAGCAAAACTACTTCAGCATCTATGTTTTTGCAAAATTAAAACCGAACTCACATGCTTTCAATGAATAACTTGAAAAATCGACAGGAATCAAGACCTTATTACTGCCTTTCTCTATTTGGGGCATCTTTCTCCCACTACTTCTTCGGACAACCATGCCGAGCTTTCCGTAATTTTCAAAGCATGCGGTAAGTCGCTTTCTTTTATACGAACACGCACACCGGAAGATACAACCGGCTGTATTTGATTTACATTATGAATGTAAGTCTCAATACCTTCATTTTCGAGAACATTCTTTAGTATTTGTGCCTTAGCATACGTAAGAATCGCTAATGTTACTAATTTATCTTCCATAAGTCGTCTATTATATTTATTTACAAAACAAACAAGAAATCCCAATTGTTTCTCAGCAATTGGGATCTTTCTTTACTTTCTTTTCTTAAGCCTGAACAGGTTCAGCAGTTTCACCTGCCATTTCATCTAAAATTTTTAAAGCCCGATCAAGAACGGTAGTATCATCAATCATTACTAAACCGCCATCCGGACCGGGTTCTAAGTGAATTCCAACACTTTTACCCTCCTTAAAGTTATGACCGCCAAAGAAATTTCTTACAGTGTCAACATTAAGTCCAAGTTCATCGGCTATTCTATGCATACTACCACTAGGTAATGAGTCTTTAATCTTACGGAGTTCATTAAATGTTATCGTTCTCATATTCATAAATTTAATGGTTAATACTTTGTTATTTCTTTATCACGCTATAAACTTAAGGAAAAAAAAAAGATAAAACAAACTATTTATCTGTATTTTTCCATTATATGTTTAACATTCTCATAAATACAAAAAGAACCCGTATGAAGTAAAAGGAAATAGTTTCCTTTATTTCATACGGGCTTCTATATTTAGCAATGGATACTCTTAAATCACTTCTATCGCAGAAGCAGGAATCCACCCTACCTTACCATCTTCCAAGCGAATCTCTTTCCATTCGCGCATGGAATTATCTTTAATTTCAATTTTATGCCCTTCATGCAGAACGAATAAACCAGTACCACTTTCACTAGGAGTACTCCGTACTGTAACACTGGGAGACAAGACTATTGCATCATTCCTATCCAATAATTCACTTTTCTGCTCCGAAGCAAAAATATTACTTAATACAGTAAATACCAAAAATAGAATTCCCGCTATAAACCCGCTTTTTTTCCAGATAATCTGTTTGGAAAAAAAGAATAGGGAAAAAACGAGATAAGCAAAAGAATAAAAAACACAATACCTAATTTAGCCCAAGCATCTACACTTAAACAATTTGTCAACGACTTAATCCAAGCTACAAAAAATATATCAGGTACAGAAACTACCTTATCTATCGTCTTGGAACGTGCTATTTCCAAATTAGCGCGAATATCTGCATTGCCCGGTTGCAATAACAAAGCGCGTTCATAATTTAAAATTGCCTTTGCTATATCGTCTGCTTTATAATAGCTATTACCCAAATTATAATAAACTTCAGCGGCTTCACCTTTTTTCAATAAGCTCTCATATATTTCAATGGCAGAAGCATAATCATTACGCATATATGCACTGTCACCTTGTGCTTTCGTAACATTGTCAGCTGATTTAGTTGCAGAAAATTCCGTATGCGAACCTATAGACACAGAATCTTTGGCAGAAGCCGAAGTATCTGCCGTTCCTTGCGCCCAAACAGCTAATCCTATCAGTAGACCAAATGCTAAGGATATTACTTTCTTCATCATTATACCTCCTCCCAATTTAATGTTTTATAGAGTTTTCCATTTTACTGATAACTTCCAAAGAATCTGAATAAACTTTATCCATAGCCTGATTATCATCTCCGGGAGCAAAACGGGCAAACTCACAATTGTTCAATGCATCAAGGAAATCTTTTATCAGTGCATCATCAACACCGTAATTGCGAAGCTCTCCTCGACATTATCTTTAGATAAACGTGAAACCGGAATACTCAATTTATCGCTAATATATCCCCACAATGCTTTCAATACTTCATCGTAAAATGCATCTTTCTTGTTATCTGCCAACAATTTCCCCGCTAACTTCATACGTTTCACAGCGACCTTATTTGCTTTCTTCGTACGCATTTTAGCAACATTGGCATTGGCTGCAATCTGTTTACGATAAACAATGAAGAACAGGACGAATGCAATGCCGGGCACTATGTAAAACAGCCAATAAGCCAAAGAACCGAAGAAGAAATCTCCTTTTTGGGGAAAGAGTTACGTTATTCTGCTTGATATAACGTATGTCCTCATTCAAAACTTTCAAATCTTCTTTATTAGTAAAATTGGCAATAGTCTGAGCTGCATTACCACTTCCCTTTTCTACATGGAGTTCGTATTCCTCGGTCGTTAAAGTCTTGTATGTACGAGATTTAATATCGAAATAGCTGAACTTTACAGCAGGAATCTTATATGTTCCCGCATTACGGGGAATGGCAAGATACTCAATCACTTGACTGCCGGAGAGTCCGGCATTTGTCAAACGGAACTTATTATCAACCTTCGGGTCATAGACTTCAAAGTCTTCTGGGAATTTAACTTCCGGAGTAGAGATTAATTTCAGATTACCCGTACCCGAAATAACAAGCAAGCCTCACAGTAACAGCATCGTTTGTCTTAACATTCGTACTATTTATAGAAGAAGAAATACTGAATTCTCCCACTCCTCCGGAAAATCCCGAAGGCTTACCATCCGGTAAAAGCTTTTACATCAACAACCAATTTAGGGGTCATTAATGTCTTCTTCACTTCTACGTAATTAGAACCTCCATTGAAGAAAGCTTCGAAAGGATCGTCCACATGAGTAACCTTGGCTATAGATGCATCAAAACGTGCCGCATCAATCGTTATTTTTCCCGGTTGTTGCGGAAATAATACAAATTGGCGGTATACGGTCGTCTGATAGTTTCTTCCTTTATAGTGTTCAAGACTCCATTTACGGTCATTAGGCAATTCGACTTCCTGAGAATGAAACCCTTTAAAATCGGGAAGTTTCACGTTGTCAAAACCTCTCAAATCTACTAAAGTATATATCTTATATGTTAACAAGAGAGCCTCTTGCTCATACAGGTTCGTCTTATTGGCAGTAGCTGTAATAAACAAATCGTTATTCGATACTGATGTTCCTGATGAAGCACGGCTTGCAGAACCACTTTGTCTTCCACTATTTCCGGAAGCCCCTCCATTTGTTCTATCAGCAGGAAGAACTTTTACGTGCACAGAATTGGAAACCATCTGATTGCCCTCTGCCGTTATAGTAGCCCCGGGTATAGTAAAACTACCTTCAGCCGTAGCCATCAATATATAAGTAAATGTTATGCTACTTGTAGAGGTTGTCTGCCCATTGATAACTTGCACATTCTTTTGTTGTGAACGACTGGGACCCATCAGTACATCAAAACCTTTTATAGAAGGAGCCCGGAAATCTCTCACTTTCTGTGTGGTCACTGTATATGACAGCCTGAATTGATCACCTACTGCCACAACATCAGGTGCAGATGCAGTAAACGAAACCTTGCTATCTGCAAAAGCACGCAAACTGACTATCATCAGCACCATCCATAAGACAATTATTTTTTTCTCATATATTACTTCCTGTTATATTTATTACCAATCTTTTTCCAAACGACCACCTTGAATAACCTGCTGTTTCTTTACTTTATCCTGCACATCTTTTTTTCATCTTGCATCACAGAATTTAAAAGCTGTTCAGCATTCTCTTTAGACATCTCACTGTCCTTTTTCTGTGGTTGCGGCGGTTGTTGTTGGTCTTTATTCTGCTGTTGATCTTTATTTTGGTCCTTTTTATCCTCCTGCTGGTCCTGTTGCTGCTGTTTATTCTGGTCCTGGTTTTGCTGATTCTGCTGCTGGTCTTTCAGCATCTTTTGCGCCAAAGCCAAATTATAACGTGTTTCATCATCTTTCGGGTTATTACGTAATGACTGCTTATATGCTTCTACCGCTTTGCCATAATCTTTCTGTGATTGAAAAATCACCCCCATATTATGATAGATTTGCGCTAAATCATTCTTGTCCTTTTCTATTTTTGTAGCGGCAACATATTGTTCCATAGCCTCTTGCAGTTTATTCTGCTGAGCCAATGTATTCCCCAAATTAAACATTGAGACTGTAGACTGAGGATTCGTCTCCAAAGCTTTACGATAATTTACCTCCGCATCCACATACACGCTATCTTTAAAAAAACGGTTCCCTTTACGGATAAAATCACGTTCGGCTTTCTGAGCCGAAGCTGTAGCTGCCATTAGCAGCAATAAAAAAAAAGCTTATATATTTTTTTCTGTAACATACGCATCATTTCTTATTGGAAAAACAAATGAATATTACGGAACAGAGGGTTCTTGCGCTCCAATACCAGCATTTCTGCCAACAAAAGCAACAGAATAATCCATGCCACAGCCTGGAACTGCTCATTAAACTCTGTGTATACCTGTGTTTCCACATCAGCTTTCGCCATTTTATTAATTTCCCGGCTAATCGCCTTTTGAGCACCATTTGTATTATCTACACGCACATAGATACCATTGCCCGCCTTAGCTATCTCCTGACACATCTGTTCGTTCAAACGGGTTACAATCACGTTCCCGTCACGGTCGCGACGATAATCATTTGTCCCTTCTGCCGGGATGGGAGCTCCCTCAGGCATACCTACACCAAGAACATTCACTTGAATACCTTTTTCTGCGGCATCTTTAGCAGCTTCCACTGCACCACCTTCATGATTTTCACCATCGATAATGACAATCACTGCACGCCCTACCCCCTCTTGCGGAGTAAAACTACGGGAGGCCAAATTAATGGCTGCCCCAATTGCTGTACCTTGTTTGGAAATCAATGAAGGATCTATAGACTCCAAAAACATCTTGGCTGATATATAATCGCTTGTAATAGGAAGCTGTGTAAATGCATCACCCGCAAAAACAATCATACCTACTTTATCATTCTCCATTTTATCCACCAACTGCGCAACAAGTCTCTTTGCCTTCTGCAAACGACTGGGCTGTACGTCTTGTGCCAGCATCGAATTGGAAATATCCAATGCAATCATCACTTCAACTCCCTGACGCTTCACTGTTTCCAGTTTAGAACCAAACTGCGGACGCGCCAACAATACAGAAAACAGACCGATAGCAACAAATACCATCCAAAACTTCACATCCGGACGATACTTGGATACGTCCGGCATCAATTGTGCCATCAGTTCCGGATCACCGAATTTGCGGATATTCTTCCGTCGCCGATAATTGGAATACAAGTAGAAGGCTGCTAACAAGGGCAACAACAGCAACAAGTACAAATATGCAGGTTCTTCAAATCGAAACATTTCTTTATTTATTATTTTTACGATTTACTATTTACTAAACTTGTACAAGATACAATATCCTGAGAAAAAGGATGCGTATACTACGGTATCTTCTTCAATATTGAATTACGTAACAGAACTTCCAACAGCACACATAAGAAAGCTGCCAGAGCAAACCAGCGATACTCTTCCTGGCGCTTGCTGTATTCTTTTACGTTCAGTTTCGTTTTCTCCAGCTTATCTATTTCCTCGTATACCTCTTTCAACTTCGAATTGCTCGTAGCGCGAAAATAATTACCATCCGTTGTTCCGGCAATTTGTGTCAGGGTCTTTTCGTCAATCTCAACCGGCATATTGACATACTGCACAGTTCCACCTACCGGATAAGGATATGGAGCCATACCGTTAGTACCTACACCGATAGTATAAACACGGATACCGAAACTTTTAGCTATCTCGGCAGCCGTCAACGGAGAAATATCTCCTCTATTATTCGTGCCGTCTGTTAAAAAGAATAATCACTTTCGATTTGGCTTTGCTGTCTTTCAGCCGGGTAACCGCATTGGCAATACCCATACCCACTGCCGTGCCATCCTCAATAAGACCACATTTTACGTCCTTTATCAAATTCAAAAGCACGGCGTGATCTACCGTCAACGGACATTGCGTAAAACTTTCTCCGGCGAATAGCGTGATGCCGACATTGTCATTCGGACGACCATTGATAAACTCTGCCGCCACATCCTTGGCCGCTTCCAGGCGATTCGGCTTCAAATCTTCAGCCAACATACTGGTGGAAACGTCTATGGCAAGCATTATATCAATACCCTCTATTTCACTATTCTGCCAGCTATCAGTAGTTTGCGGCCTGGCTAAAACGATAATAATCAAAGCTAAAGCTATTATCCTCAATGCAAATGGTGCATGCAGCAAGTAATTCTTATAGCTCTTAGGAGCATGCGCATATACACGAGCGTCTGAAATTTGAAGCGTGGCTTCACTATTCTTCCGCCTCATGATATACCATACTATATAAGGTATAAGCAACAGCAGCAAAAATAAATATTCAATATTGGCAAAAACCATGATATTTACAATTTTACAAATTATGATTTATGATTGAAGCGTATCTCCCTGCTTTTACTTTCAGGCAAAATAGTTATACAGCTCCAAACCTATATATATCAGTGAACCGGCAAGTGCTGCCGTTAAAGCAACGATACCTGCACCAAGCAGTATCTTGGTACGCAAGGAACGTTTTTCAATGATAGTAATTTCAGTAGGCTGCGGCTTGGCATTTTCATCTTCTTTTTCCTTTGTTTCATTGATAAAGTCAATCGCATTAATCAAGTTTGCATCATTTTCATTCATCTGAGGATCATGCTTGGCAAACTTCACTAAATCCGCGGTTTGGAACAGGATACGCAAATCCGATATTGCATTTTTATCATTCATTTCCAATAGTTTATCAATGATTTCAGAGGAAGTCATTTCCAATGCATTGAAACCGAAACGGTCTTTTATATAAGTACGAATAGCATCTGTTAATTCTGTATAATACTCCTTCGATTGTCCTTTCTGCCATACTTTCTCACCTTTGATGCGTTCTATTTCCTGCATAGCCAACTGATGCGGCGGCAGTTTCGGTTCTACCTTCACCTTACGAATTATCGGTTTGTTATCGCGAATACGTTTCACAAGATAGATAAGCAGCAACAGGAACGGCACAAACAATACAGCACAAGCGATAGACATATACCAGTCTTCCCATGCAAAAGGTGCTTTCATTACAGGTTTAGGACCAAAAAAACTGATCGGGATGCAACGTATCTACCGGCATGGAAGACACTTTCAATGCCAAAGCTTTGGAGCGATATGCCTTATTATCAACAAGCACCTCCATTGGGGGCAAATAATATAATGCCGAGTCAAAGGAAGTTACGGTGTACTCCTGAGTTATCAACGAGCGCCTGCCGTCATTCAGCATCTGTGTATCGGGCTTGGCTATATCAACAATTTCCACTCCACGCACCAAAGTATCAGTATAGGCAGGAAGAATAGCACGCTTATCAGTGTCCAATGAAACCTGAAGCTTAATCTTGGCCTGCTCCCCTATAAGGATTTGCAAGGAATCAATTGTAGCATCCACTGTCACCGACTGGGCTATTATCCTACCCGTCAATGCTGTCAACAGCGTTATCAGAAATAAATATCTTTTCATTCTCCGATTAGTTTCTTTTCGCAAATAAATTCATCAATGCTTTTAATCCTGGTCCGTACGTACTGACACATTATCTACATTGCTCTTAGTAAATGTATCATTCAGTTCCGTCTGCTTATTCACCCACCAATCACGATGAGCACGCCGTACGGCACGCGAAGAAGTATCAATCCATTGTTCGTGACCCGTTTCCGCATCTTTTATTTTCATCAGCCCCACAGCAGGTAACTCCTCTACACGGCGGTCGTATACCTGAATAGCCACAACATCATGCTTCCGATTGGCAATAGTCATGGCATTTTTAAAACTCTCCTGGTCGATGAAGTCCGATAAGACAAAAGCCGTACAACGACGCTTTCATAACATTCGTAAGATACTCCAATGCCGAGACGGATATTGGTCCGGCGACTTTCCGGACGGAAATCAAGCAATTCGCGAATGATATAAAGTATATGTTTGCGTCCTTTCTTGGGGGGAATAAACTTTTCTATCCGGTCTGAAAAAAGATTACACCTATCTTATCATTATTCTGGATAGCCGAAAAAGCCAATGTCGCAGCTATTTCCGTCACCATATCTTTCTTCATCTGCTTCACAGTACCGAACTCCAGACTACCGGAAACATCTACCAGCAACATTACAGTCAATTCACGTTCTTCTTCAAACACCTTCACATAGGGACGGTGGAAACGTGCGGTCACATTCCAGTCTATGTCGCGTATATCGTCACCAAACTGATATTCGCGCACTTCGGAAAAAGCCATACCCCTACCTTTGAAGGCCGAATGGTATTGCCCGGCAAAGATATTGTTGGACAATCCGCGTGTCTTTATTTCAATCTGGCGTACTTTCTTTAATAAATCAGTTGTTTCCATTCAGTAATACATAAATAGTAAACAAATTGTTTACATTAGGGCACTTCAACCTTATTCAATATTTTGCTGACGATTTCATCCGAAGTCATATTACTTGCTTCAGCTTCATAAGTCAGACCGATACGGTGGCGCAATACATCATGTGCCACTGCACGCACATCTTCCGGGATAACGTAGCCGCGACGTTTGATGAATGCATACGTACGAGCAGCTAATGCCAGATTGATAGACGCACGAGGTGAACCTCCGAATCCGATCATATCTTTCAGTTCTTTCAAATCATACTTCTCCGGATAACGGGTTGCAAATACAATATCGACAATATATTTTTCAATCTTTTCATCCAGATATACCTGACGTACGACCTTACGCGCTTCGATAATCTCGTCTGCTTTCAGAATAGGCTTTACATTCAGTCTTTCTCCGTTTATATTCTGGCGTATAATTAATTTTTTCTTCTTCCAGTTTAGGATAGTCGATAACTACCTTCAGCATGAAACGGTCTACCTGCGCTTCAGGCAACGGATACGTACCCTCTTGTTCGATAGGATTCTGAGTTGCAAGCACCAAAAAAGGTTCAGGCAGTCTGAATGTTTCCTTACCTATGGTAACCTGGCGTTCCTGCATAGCTTCCAATAAAGCGCTCTGCACTTTGGCCGGAGCACGGTTTATTTCATCGGCCAATACAAAATTGGCAAATACAGGTCCTTTCTTTACCTGAAAAGTTTCATCTTTCTGGCTGTAAACCATCGTACCGATAACGTCCGCCGGCAACAAGTCAGGTGTAAACTGAATACGGCTATATTGTGCATCAATCAATGAAGCCAGTGTTTTGATAGCCAATGTTTTTGCCAAACCGGGCACACCTTCCAACAACACATGTCCGTCAGACAACAAACCGATTAACAACGACTCTACCAGGTGCTTTTGTCCTACAATAACCTGGTCCATGCCCGTAGTAAGATTGGTAACGAAAGCACTTTTTTGTCTTTCAATCCGCTCGTTCAATTCGCGGATATCAATTGTTTCAGCCATAAATCAATGTATTTTAATGTTTAATTTTTTCGTTTTCGCCCGGCCATACACCGGTAATTATAATTCGCTTCCAAAAGTACGGGAATAAATTAACCATAGCAACTAATTTTTATTAAAAAACAATGCGAAATCTTTAGATTAAGGTACTTTCATAGAGTTTAGAGCCTGTTTAATTTTGTTCAGCATTCTTTTCAAGAGTTCTTCTTTGAAAATATTTTTCTGTTTTTACTAAGAGCATAGCAGGCTATGTAACGGATAAAAAGAGGAAAACAGACCGGAAAGAAACTCAAAAGGAACTGAAAAAATACTTCTTCAAGAATATTTAAACAAGCTCTGAGTATTTAACAAAAAAGAAGCAGTATCTTTTTTTTACTGCTTCTTCACTAATTTAGGTATCTTTATTGTTGTGCCCGCAGGTACATTATCCGGTTTTTTGATAACGTCTGGATTATGTTTTACTATATATGGATATAACGCTTTAGTTCCATAAAAACGAAGAGCCACTCTGGTCAATGTCTCACCTGGCTTTATCGTATATGTCGCCTGCGTTCCTGCAATGGTATAATTGGTAGAATCGGGTACATACTCAACTTTCTTCTGCTTTTTTTCGGCTGGGAGGCAGATGTAGCGGCTACTACAGTCTGTTTGACGGCAACCGGTGCTTCCTGCTGTTTTATTACAGGTTCAGCAATCAGCTTCTTCGACACAGTATCTTTTACGGCAATCGCCACACTATCCATTAAAACCGTATTACCTGCCGCATTACCAACTTCATTGCCAGCGGTTTCCTCCACAGGCGGTTCAGTCGATAATCCGTCAAACCAATCAGGATAATACAAATAAGCGACGGTTCCTGCACATAGCAATATAACAAGAGCCACGATGGCAATGAAGTATTTCATTGCGGAAGATTCAGCCGGACCGGCAGTTTTGATAACCTCCACCCTCTCTTCATTAACTTCCTCCGAAGCCACAGTCTCCACAGGAACAACGGCTTCTTCTACAGGTTCCGGTTCGACAGGACTATCGATTTTCTCGGCAATCTCCGGTGTCTCAACCGCACTACCGGCAACCACTTCCGGCACAGCATCTTCCACTTTCTGCTCCGTATCTTCATCCTCCTCACTGTCACTATCTACAGGGGTATCTTCTAAAACAGTACGCTTCTGAGCACTACTGTTTCAAAATGCGCAAACGGCTTATTGATAATATCTTTCAAAGCAGGCTCCGGAGTAAATGAAACTTTGGTATGGCCTTGTATCTCAAAGCGTTCCCCAGTATTGACATTTACACTCTCCCGGCTTTCCACATCAATCAGTTTAAAAGCGCCCAGACCTTTAATCTTCACATACTTGTCTTTTTCCAACGCTTCTTCAATCAGTTGGAAAAACTCTTTCCAAAACTATCGGCATTCTTCTTGCTCATGCCATGCTTCTCAGCCAGCAAATCAATCAGATCCTGTATGTTTAGTTTTTCATTCATAATATGGAAGATTTAAAAAGAAAGATTACTTAAACTTATCCTTTAGCAAGGTACTGGGTTTATATGTCAGCACCAGTTTAGGCGGAACCAGCATACGTTGTTTGGTTGTTGGATTTACGGATATACGTTCCGCTTTCTTTTTCACTTCGAATGTTCCAAAACCTTGTATGGAAATCATATTCCCTTCTTCCAGTTGCCGCGTCATATCCGACAGTAAAGAAGTAACCAACTCCGAAGTATCCTTCAAAGTATACCCTAACCTGCGTGACAATTCCGAAGTAAATTCTTTGTTATTCAAAATCCAAGCTTTAAAATTGTGAACTACTGTGCTATATTAGCAAATCTTCCCCACATACACAAGAAGTACGAAAGGAAATATTTAAATAATCCGTCCAAAAGGTCGAAATCATCGGAATTTATTATCTCTACCCGATAAAAACCACCAATCTCCAACGGTTCATCACCACATTCAATCAGCACTTCCGGATCTACTTCGGGAGAATCGAACTCCGTACGTCCGATATAGTAATCACCTTCCAGACGGTCGATTATTACTCTCATCTGCCTGCCTACCTTTGCTGCGCTCAGTTCGGCAGAAATACCTTGCTGGATGGACATCAATTCATCCAACCGAGCTTGCTTTTACTTCTTGAGGAATGCTGTCTTCGTAATGGGCAGCGGCATACGTACCTTCCTCCTCGGAATATGCAAATGCCCCCATTCTATCGAAGCGCACCTTGCGGACAAACTCCTTCAACTCTTCAAAGTCAGCTTCCGTTTCTCCAGGATGCCCCACCATAAGCGTAGTGCGCAAATGAATTCCCGGAACTTCTTCCCGGAACTTTTCTATCAGCCGATAAGTATCCTCTTTGGTAACATGACGGCGCATTTTCTCCAGCATATTATCACTGATATGCTGCAAGGCAATATCCATATATTTACATACATTGGGACGCTCGCGCATTACGCGGAATAAATCCATCGGGAAATGAGCCGGATAAGCATAATGCAAACGTATCCATTCCACACCCGGAATTTCCGAGATTTTTTCGATTAATTGGGGCAACATCTGCCTCTTATATAAATCTACGCCATAATAGGTCAATTCCTGCGCAATAACCTGAAACTCTTTCACTCCGCGGGCCACAAGATACTTCACCTCGTCCAGGATTTCTTCCATAGGACGTGACACATGCCTGCCTGTTATAATAGGAATGGCGCAATATGCACATTTCCGGTCACATCCTTCCGATATTTTCAGATAGGCATAATGCTGGGGAGTGGTCAGTGTACGCTCTATGTGCAGTTCCTCATGGTATGCCTTACCCAAATCCTGCAGCAACTCTTTCCAATTGAACTTGCCGTAAAACTTATCCACCTGAGGAATCTCAATCGCCAGTTCCTTCAGGTAACGTTCCGAAAGGCAACCCATGACATAGAGTTTCTCCAGTTCGCCTTCTTCCTTAGCCTGCGCAAATTCAAGAATCATATTGATAGACTCCTCTTTTGCATCGCCGATGAAACCGCAGGTATTAATTACGGCAATCTCTCCTTTCGGACGCTCGGCATCATGCGTCACATGAAAACCCGCTTCCTCCAGTTGGCGCATCAAATGCTCCGAGTCCACTAAATTTTTAGAGCAGCCTAATGTTATGATATCAATGGTTTTCCGTTTCATGCATTCCCTCCGAACAATGAATCGACAAACTCTTTTTTACGGAACACCTGCAAGTCCTCTATACCTTCTCCCAGACCGATGTACTTTACCGGAATCTTAAACTGGTCAGAGATTCCGATTACAACACCGCCTTTAGCCGTGCCGTCCAGCTTGGTTACAGCCATTGCCGTAACCTCCGTTGCCAAAGTAAACTGCTTGGCCTGCTCAAATGCATTCTGTCCGGTGGAACCGTCCAAAACAAGCAGTACCTCATTCGGAGCATCCGGCACAACCTTCTTCATTACATTCTTAATTTTGGTCAGTTCGTTCATCAGACCCACTTTATTATGCAGACGTCCGGCCGTATCTATAATCACCACATCGGCATTATTAGCTACCGCTGAACTCAAAGTATCAAATGCCACAGAAGCTGGGTCAGCACCCATTTTCTGTTTGATGACGGGAACCCCCACACGTTCGCCCCAGATAACCAGTTGCTCCACCGCCGCTGCACGGAAAGTATCGGCAGCACCCAGATAAACGGATTTGCCGGCTTTCTTAAACTGATAAGCCAGTTTGCCTATAGTCGTGGTTTTTCCTACACCATTCACTCCCACTACCATAACCACGTATGGCTTCTTCGCAACAGGAGTTTCAAAGTCGTCCACATCATCCGAGTTGTTCTCTGTGAGCAAAGCAGCGATTTCATCGCGCAGAATCACATTCAGCTCCTTCGCATTCATATATTTCTCGTCTGCAGCACGCTTCTCGATACGTTCTATAATCTTCAACGTAGTTTCTACGCCCACATCCGAAGTAATCAACACCTCTTCCAGATTATCCAGCACCTCATCATCCACTTTCGATTTACCGGCTATAGCACGGGCAATCTTCCCAAACACACTCTCTTTTGTTTTAGATAATCCTTTATCTAATGTTTCCTTCTTTTCTTTTGAGAAAAAACTAAAAAATCCCATAGTCTACTTTTTTGTACAATACATTATGCCACAAAGATATAACAAAATTAACAAATAATAAAAGCCGAAACGATTTAATAGCAAAAAAAATCCCCCCGCCGATATATCGGCGAGAGGAGCTTTATAAGTAATCAGCGCCTTACAGCAACTGCATTTATCTTATTTCTTGAAAAAGTCCTGTACTTTTTCGTTAGGAACCATTTGCTCATCGAAGATGTAAGCACCGGTCTTCGGAGACTTAACCATCTTGATAACCTTGGTATAAGCACGACCTTCTTTAGAACCATCGTGCAAACTTGCTACTGTTTTCTTTGCCATGGGTTATACTTTTATTATTTAATTTCTTTGTGTACTGTTACTCTCTTCAGAATCGGGTTGTATTTCTTCAACTCCAATCTCTCGGTAGTGTTCTTTCTGTTCTTCGTTGTAATATAACGAGATGTTCCCGGCATTCCACTGTCTTTGTGTTCTGTACATTCCAGAATCACCTGTACTCTGTTACCTTTTGCTTTCTTTGCCATAATCAGTTATTCTCCTCTACTTTTAGCCAATTACTTTAATGCTTTTCCAATCACAATAACCCTTAGCTACTGCATCCTTCAAAGCAGCATCCAAACCTTTTTTTGTTAATAATGCGCAGACCGTTGGCGCAAATGCTCAGACTGATCCAGCAGTCCTGTTCTACATAATAGAATTTCTTGTTAAACAAGTTCAAATCAAAGGTTCTTTTTGTTCTTCTCTTTGAGTGTGAAACATTGTTGCCAATCATGGCTTTCTTTCCGGTAATTTGACAAATCTTCGACATTTCTATCTTTATTTTATAGTTTTTATCTATACTTATTTCAAACAGAGCGCAAAGTAAGCACTTTTATCGTTACGAAACAAGTTTTTCCTAAAATAATTCGTTGTACGAAAACATTTTTTCCTCATTTCAGCATACTACAGAGCATAAACAGCGCATTTTGAATAGCCGACTGTACATTTTCCACCCTTCCGCGATCACCTTCCTGCTTCATGGTTACAATTTCGTTTTTGCAGGCAGCCGCTATCCACACAGTACCTACCGGTTTCTCCGGTGTACCGCCACCGGGACCGGCAATTCCCGAAGTGGCAACCGCGCAATCCGTTTTCAACGTTTTCATCGCACCTTTCACCATTTCAACAACTGTCTCCCTGCTCACTGCACCGTACTGCGCCAGCGTCTCGACAGAAACATGGAGCAAATCCGCCTTTATTTCGTTGGAATACGCCACAATTCCGCCTTTAAAATACTCCGAGCTCCCCGGAACCGAAGTTATCAAGGCAGCTATTCCACCACCGGTACAACTTTCAGCGGTGGAAAGGGAGAAATTCTTTGCTTTCAGCAGTTCCCCTACCTTCTCTTCCGTCTTCATACCTTATTATATATATGCAATATACTTTTTCCTTATAAAGTGACACGTGAATAAGCCGGCGCTTCCATCGGGCAGAAATCCTTATCCAAATACTTGAAGTATCCGGTTATGGCAATCATCGCAGCATTATCCGTTGTATAGCTGAACTTGGGAATGAAAATATTCCATCCATACTTCTCAGCATGTTCGCGGAATGAGTTACGCAGACCATTGTTTGCCGATACACCACCTGCAACGGCCACATCCTTTATCTTGTACTGTTTTGCCGCTTTACGCAACTTATCCATCAGAATATCGACAACAGTAGCTTCCAGCGATGCCGCCAGGTCTGTCTTGTGATGTTCAATGAAATCGGGGTCATCCTTTATCCAATCGCGCAAGGAATACAGAAACGAAGTCTTCAAGCCGCTGAAGCTGTAATCCAGTCCGGGAATATGTGGTTTGCTGAAAGTAAAGGCTTTAGGATTTCCCTGACGGGCAAGCCGGTCGATAATCGGTCCGCCGGGATAACCCAGTCCCATTACCTTGGAGCATTTGTCGATGGCTTCACCTGCGGCATCATCAATTGTCTGCCCCAGGATTTCCATGTCGTTGTAGGCCTTTACTAAAATAATCTGAGAGTTGCCACCGGAAACCAGCAGGCAAAGAAAAGGAAATTCCGGCTGCACATTCTCTTCACCTTCCGCTTTAATAAAATGAGCTAATACATGTCCGGTCAAGTGATTGACATCTATCATAGGTATCCCCAACGCACGGGCGAACCCTTTGGCAAAGGACACACCCACCAGCAAAGACCCCATCAGTCCCGGACCGCGCGTAAACGCCACGGCACTTAATTCTTCCTTGGTAACTCCGGCACGTTTCAAAGCCTCGTGCACCACCGGCACTATATTCTGTTGATGCGCACGCGAAGCCAATTCGGGCACTACCCCACCATAAGCTTCGTGAACAGCCTGACTGGCAACGACATTCGACAGCAGGTAGCCATCCTTGATGACCGCTGCGGAAGTGTCATCACATGAAGATTCAATTCCTAAGATTATTGTACTCATAGTGTTTATTTACGTTTAAACGCTACAAAAGTAGTGATAAAAGTAGTATCCATAACGTATTATTTCATATTTTTGTTGGCTGAATTAAAAAAATAACCGCCTATCAGAACGCTGAAAACGACAGTACGCTGGATAATCGGTATAGTGTTAGGACTCTATATCGGAATAATTTTGCTGCTGAACATTCCTTATGTCCAGCACCGCATGTCTGTACTCGTTGCCAAGGAGCTGAGCACCGTATTAGGTAGCGAGCTCACAGTAGGGCGGATAAACATAGGACTGCTGAACCGGATTATCATCGACGACCTGGTGCTGAACGACCAATCGGGAAAAGAGTTGCTGAAAATAGGCCGTCTGTCCGCTAAGTTCGAGATACTGCCGCTGTTCAGCGGAAAGATATCCATCGGTAACGTACAGCTTTTCAGTTTCAATGCCAATCTGGAAAGACCTACTCCCCAGGCAAGCACCAACTTCCAATTCGTGCTCGATGCTTTCGCTTCCAAAGACACCGTCAAGAAGAAGAGCAATCTGGACCTGCGCATCAACTCACTCCTGATACGACGCGGAAAGGTATCTTACGATGTGTTGTCAGCCGAAAGCACTCCGGGCAAGTTCAACCCGCAACACATCCGCCTGTCCAACATTCTTGCCAACATCTCGCTGAAAGCGCTCCAGAACGACTCGGTCAACGCTGCCATCAAGCGGATGAGCGTTGAAGAGGAGCACTCCGGCTTCGAACTGAAAAAGCTAAGTCTGAAGATAATAGCCAACGACCGGAAGATGCGGATAGAGAACTTCGCCATAGATTTGCCCAACACCTCTTTGGCAATGGATACCATCCGTATGGAATACGACAGCCTGGAATCACTCGGCCATTTCACCGATGATGTCCGTTTCTCGTTCCGTATGCTGTCTTCGGAAGTAGCATTACAGGATATATCGGCATTCGTGCCTGCCTTCAAGCCCTTCAAGGAAAAGTTGAAGTTGGAAATGGAAGCCGCCGGAACGGTCAACCGGCTCAACTGCCCGAAACTGCTTATCTCTTCCAACGATCACTTCCTGCTGAAAGGCAATGTATCCCTGCAGGATCTGTCTCATCCGCAAGATGCATACATATTCGGCAATCTGTCCAATTTATATGCCGACCCGGACGGCATTGCATTCTTTGTACGCAACCTGAGTAAAGATTACAAAGGAGTTCCCCCGGTATTGCAGAATCTGGGCACGGTATCTTTCCGTGGAGAGATTTCCGGATACTTCACGGACCTGGTGACCTATGGCGAAGTCCGCACGGATATAGGCACTATCAAGACAGATGTCAAACTCAGTTCCGACAAAGACAAAGGCTATTTCGCTTATTCGGGTGCGGTAAAGACAACCGGATTCGAACTGGGCAGGATGCTGAATAACGACAAGCTTGGAAAAGTCACCTTCAACATGGACGTCAAAGGCAACCATTACGCCCAAAGATACCCCGCCATTACCATGAAAGGGCTGGTGGCATCCATAGACTACAGTGACTATACTTACGAAGACATCACTTTGGACGGAAAGTATAAGCAAGGCGGCTTCAACGGTAACGTATCGCTCAACGACGAAAACGGCGCCATACAACTGAACGGCTCTATCAATACTACCGGCAAAACACCCACATTCAACTTCCGTGCCGCTATCGACCATTTCCGCCCTAACACCCTGCACCTCACACCCAAATACAAGGACACGGAATTGGCCGTAAAAATAAAAGCCGACTTCACCGGTAGCTCCATCAACGACATGAACGGTGAAATCAACGTCGACAGTCTCCAATACATCGCTCCGGAACAGAACTTCTTCATGGACAACCTGCGGATTGCTGCCACTCAGAGCGACGAGCGCCAGAAACGGCTGACTATCAGCTCCAACTTCCTGCGCGGTACTATCGAAGGCGACTATTCCTATCAGACATTACCCGCCAGCGTGCTCAACATCATGCGGCGTTACATCCCGGCTCTGATACAGCCCGCCAGGAAACAGCAGAAAACAGAAAACAATTTCCATTTCGACCTCCATATCTACGATACGGAGATACTCTCCACCGTATTCCAGATACCGCTGAAAGTATATACCCACTCTACTCTGAAGGGCTATTTCAACGACAAAGCGCAACGGTTGCGCGTAGAGGGGTACTTTCCACGGCTGAGTTACGGCGGAAAGTTCTTTGAGTCGGGCGTGGTTCTCTGCGAAAATCCGGGTGAACAGTTCCAGGCAAAAGTCCGCTTCACCAACCGGAAAACAACCGGCGCGGTAAACGTAGCCCTCGAAGCCAAGGCAAAGGACGACCGGATACAAACCATATTCAACTGGGGAAACAGCAGCGCTGTAACTTACAGCGGCAAGATAGCGGCTCTCACTCAATTCGTCCGCAACTCTTCCCAAGAAGCTGGCGACGACAAAATACACACAAAATCCTCCCGCCAAGCCCCAAAAGAGAAAAACCGCCCTGAAAACGATTGTCAACGTACAGGAAACGAACGTAATCCTCAACGACACCGTATGGAAGATACACCCTTCGCAAATCGTGGTCGACTCGGGCAAAGTGCACGTCAACAATTTACTTCAGCCATAAAGAGCGTCACTTGCAAATCAACGGAACCGTATCCGAACAACCTCAGGACACCGTACGCCTGAACCTGAAAGAGATAAACATAGGATACGTATTCGATATAGCCGACCTGGGTGTCAACTTCAAAGGCGAGGCCACGGTCCCGGCATATGCCAGCGGAATACTTAAAAAGCCGGTGATGAGTACCGACCTCTTCATACGCAACCTCGGCTTGAACGAGGGTCTTTTGGGTGATGCCAACATACACGGCGAATGGCATCACGACGTGAAAGGCATCTACCTGGATGCCCGTATCCGCGAGAAAGACATTGCCAAAAGCCATGTATACGGATACATCTACCCCATAAAGCCCACCAGTGCACTCGACTTGCAAATCGAAGCCGACAGCACTAACCTGAAGTTCATCCACCACTACATGCAGAGCATCACCCCCGAATTCAACGGGCGTGCCAGCGGCCACGTACATTTCTACGGCAAGTTCAAGGCGCTGACAATGGAAGGCCGCGTATTCGGTGACGCCTCCCTCAAGGTAGATGTACTCAACACCACTTTCTCCCTGAAAGACAGCATACTTATCGAACCGGGCGGACTTACTTTCCGCAACAACCACATCTTCGATACGCAAGGGCATCAGGGCAGAGCCAACGGTTACCTGCACTACCGGCATTTCAAGGATTTGGAATACCGCTTCCGGTTCGATGTGGACAATATGCTGGTTATGAACACCAAAGAATCACCCGACTTCCCCTTCTACGGCACGGTGTATGGCACAGGCAACGCCACCATTGCCGGCAATGCGGCAGACGGGGTGAATATCGACGTGGCAATGACCACCAACCGCAACACCAACTTCACTTATATGAAAGAAGGTGTCGCCTCGGCAGTGAGCAACCAGTTCATACGCTTCGTAGACAAGACACCGCGCCGCGTGCTCCAGGATTCCATCATGCTGATGTCCGAATACGAGCAGGCGCAGAAAGAAGTCATGGAAAAGGAAAGTGACACCGACATACGACTGAATCTCCTGATAGACGCAACTCCGGACGCCACCATGAAAATCATCATGGACCCCATTGCAGGTGACTACATCAGCGGTAAAGGAACGGGGAATATCCGCACCGAATTCTACAATAAAGGAGATGTGAAAATGTTCGGCAGCTACCGCATCAGCCAGGGAGTTTATAAATTCAGCCTGCAGGAAGTTATCCGCAAGGACTTCATCATCAAAGACGGAAGTACCATCACCTTTAACGGCGCGCCGCTCAATGCCACCCTCGACATCCAGGCAGGCTATCTTGTAAACTCCGCTTCGCTGAACGACCTCGTTCCCGATGCCGGCAATTACGTCAACCAGACCAACATCAAGGTTAACTGCCTCATGGCGCTGACCGGACAGCTCACCTCACCGGACATCAAAATGAGCCTGGAGCTGCCCAACGAACGCGACGAAGTACAGGCGTTGGTACGGAATTATATCCCTACGGACGAGCAGATGAACATGCAGATACTCTACCTTTTAGGTATCGGCAAGTTCTATACTCCGGAGAATGTAGACGCCACCGGCAACTCCAACATGATGTCGAGCGTGCTCTCTTCTACCCTTTCCGGACAACTGAACAATGCACTCTCGCAGATTATCGACAGCAATAACTGGAACTTCGGCACAAACTTCAGTACCGGAGAAAAAGGCTGGACGGACATGGAGTTCGAGACAATGCTTTCCGGGCAACTGCTGAATAACCGCCTGCTCATAAACGGTAACTTCGGCTATCGCGAGAATCCGATGGCGAACACCAACTTCGTAGGTGACTTCCAAGCCGAATGGCTCGTAAACCGTTCCGGCGATATCCGTCTGAAAGCTTATAACGAAACCAACGACCGCTATTACACCAAGACCAACCTCACCACTCAGGGTATAGGCATCATTTTCAAGAAGGATTTCAACAAATGGAATGAACTGCTCTTTTGGAACAAGTGGAAGTTGAAAATGTGTCAAAATGCACACCTTCATTATTTTACGTACAAAGCCCCGACTTTCACAAGCTGGGGCTTTGTTATTACCTAAAGATTCTGTATCTTTAGGCATAAGAATTTCACTATGACAAAGATACATTTTCGTCCTTACATTCCCAACCAAACCGTTCTTTTTTTCCTCAAAGAATTGATGAGGATATTGCAGAAAACGATCCGGTGCGCATGGTTGACGCCCTGGTTGAGGGCTTGAATCTTGAAAGTTTCAGAAAGCTGTATAAGGAATGCGGCCGCAGCCCTTACCACCCCAAGATGATGCTCAAGGTCATTCTGTATGCCTATATGAACAACATCTACTCCTGCCGGAAAATTGAAAAGCTTCTTCACCGTGACATCCATTATATCTGGCTGGCCGGATATGAGAAACCGGATTTCATTACCATCAACCGTTTCCGCAACCGGGTGAAGAAGAAATCAACGAGGTGTTTACGCAAACCGTACTTCTTCTCTCTTCCAAAGGCTTCATCAGCCTGAACGTGGAATACATCGACGGGACAAAGATTGAATCCAAGGCCAACAAGTACACGTTCGTCTGGCGAAAAACGGTTGAGCGGAACCGTGAACGCCTGATGAAGAAGATACATGTCCTGTTAGGGCAGATAGACGATGTCATTGCCCGGGAGAAGTCATCAGAGAACAATGAGGAGGTTGAGTTCACTCCGGCCATGCTGACTGAAATGGCAGGAGAATTGCGTCATGCATTGGAACAGGTTTCCGAGCCATCCGCGAAAGAGGAAAAGACTGAACTGAAAAAAGAAACGCAAACAGCTGAAAGAACTGGAAGGTCACAGGGACAAGCTGCAGGAATACGACAATCATCTGAAGACCCTGCAAGAGCGGAACTCCTATTCAAAGACCGACAAGGACGCTACTTTTATGAGGATGAAGGAGGATGCCATGCGCAACGGACAGACGAAGCCCGGTTACAACGCTTCAAATCGGCACCGAAAATCAGTTCATCACCGATTTTGCACTCTTCCCGAACCCTACGGATACACTGACCCTGATTCCTTTCCTGCAATCTTTTTCAAACAGGTATGACCGGATGGCCCATACGGTGGTTGCTGATTCCGGCTATGGCTCCGAAGAGAATTACCGCTTCATGTCCGAAAACGGCATGGAAGCCTACGTAAAAGTACAACTATTTCCACATGGAGCAGCGGCCGAGATTCAAACCGGACCCGTTCAAGGCCGAAAACTTCTACTACAATGAAGAACATGACTTCTGCATCTGTCCTATGGGGCAAAGGATGCGGAGGATAGGCACCAGGAATGTGAAAACCGCATCCGGATATGTCAGCGAAAATGCACGGTACAGAGCTGTCAGGTGTGAAGGCTGTCCCCTGCGATGCCGCTGTTTTAAAGCAAAAGGAAACAGGACGATAGAACTGAATCATAGGCTTAGACAATACAAGCGGAGAGCCAAAGAACTGCTCTGCTCAGAGAAAGGACTGAAACACAGAGGGCAGAGATGCATAGAACCGGAAGCCGTGTTCGGACAAATTAAAAACAATATGAACTACAAACGTTTCCGACATTTTGGAAAGGACAAGGTCTTCATGGACTTTGCCTTCCCTAGCCATTGCCTTCAATATAAAAAAAAAGATGTGTGCAAAACTGACAAAAGAAGGTATGAACTGGCTGATAGGATGGTTTTATGAGCTTACTGTCGCTTTATTTAGATGCTGGAGACACATAAATCAAAGAAATCTTCGAATTATCGCAGCTTGAAGAAAATAAACCGATTTATATCGGTGATAAACAAGAAAGAAGGTGCATCGTGCATTACGACACACCTTCTCTGTTTGTACCGTACAGACCATCTGTTTCACTCCGACAGACCATGCGTTTACTTCCTATACACTATCTTAAACTACTTTTGGCATGAACAACGCTCCTGACGTCTCGGCGTGCACCCATAAAAACGGTTCTTCAAGGAAGGAACCAATGTAGCGATACGCTTGGTGTGTCCGTACCTGCAAAGAGAGGATGTAAAGCCTCTGCGAAGCCGGAACATTGTCCGCAAGCAAACAAATTCCAATAAAATGCAATATATTATATCGCGTGCAGCAATGGCGCACGCAAAGACTGTAAATATTATAAAGCCAACAGATTATGAAAGATTTAACAACCTTTACGCTTTCAGTCATACAGGAACTGGAAGACGAGGGGCGGTTCGGAACCGCCCATGTATACCGCAGCATGCTACGGGCTTTCCAACGGTACTGGGAAAGCGAACATCCAAAAAACGAAATACGCATGCGGAAAGTGTTTGATATCGCCACGATACACAAATTCGAAAGGCACCTGCTGGAGAGGATGCTCAGCTGAACACCATGTCCACCTACCTGCGCATGTTGCGGGCAGTATACAACCGCGCGCTGCTGGCAGGCCTCACCGACTATGTGCCCGGACTGTTCAAACATGTATATACCGGAACCCGTGCCGACGTGAAACGCGCACTCCCACCTGCCGAAATGGGACAAGCACTCGACATCTCCGCTTCCTTGCACCGGGAACTCAAAGAAGCGCAGATATGGTTCGCGCTGCTCTTCCTCTTGCGGGGAATGCCGTTTGCAGACCTCGCAAGGCTGCGCAAATGCGATTTCAAGGACGGGGTAATTACCTACCGAAGACAGAAAACGGGAAGGCAGATACGTGTACACGTAACCGAAGAAGCCGCTGAACTTATCCGCCGATGCGCCGACCGCCGTGCGGACTCGCCCTACCTGCTCAACATACTGGGAGACGAAAACTGCCGTTTCCCCCTGGGAAGGCGTGAAGAATACCGACATTACCAACAGGTCCTGCGGAGATTCAACCGGAAACTCAAACTGCTGGCAGCAGCCCTCAGACTGGGCGGAAAGCTGTCGTCCTACACCGCAAGGCACACATGGGCAACAACGGCGTTCCACACCAGAGTCGCCGTGGGAGTAATAAGCAACGCACTGGGGCATTCATCGGTAAAGGTTACGGAAACCTATCTGAAACCCTTCGAAAACGAAGCGCTGGACAGGACCAATAAGAAAATTATCGCTTACGTGAAGAAATGCAGTATCCGACAAGGATGACAAGGGAGCATTCCATGTATGTAACTATGATACAGATTATTACAAAGGGATTACTTTGTAGGTAACGGAGGATATTCCTACCGCAAAAGTAACTATAAAACTTGAAAAACAAAATAAAAAAGATAAAATCTTATCATATACGGCATAAAAGACCGGCAGCAGACAAAACAGAACAAACCGACTTCAACCAATAAAGCAAAGCCCCCTTGCCGCCTTCCGGTAGGGAAAGCGGGAAAACGTCTGTTATATAACTTCGGTTATACAACCCGGATGCATATGCGGCAGACGCTTCTGCAGGGTGCCTAAAGGCAATCTCCCGTTACCTACAAAGTAACGGCCGGATACCAACAATCAAACAAACAAGAAAACTACATGATAACGCCCAAAACACAGACTGCCATTGCAGTACTCAAATGCATCTATGCAAGAGACTACGGTACTTGCATAAAGCAGTGCACACTTACAGAAGGGCAGATGCGGGTATTGCTGACACAGCTCACCAATGCCGGACTTATCATCCTGAAAGAAAAGGAACATCCGCTGGAAATACAGTCCTATATTCCTGCTAAAAAGCCATGGAAATATCCCTGCTGGATATTCTCGAAGCCACGGGAGGACATCTGAACTGCAACAGCCCCATTACCGAGCGGTTCTATGCACAATACGAAAGAGCCGCACAAAAACTCGGAATAGTAAACCAGATAACCAGGATATACCTGAAGGAGATTACACTGACAGATTTATAACAGGAACAAAGAAATTGAGAAGCAGAAAATACATACCGATGCTGATGCTCCTTGCCCTGCTGTCGTGTGCAGGCAAGGCAGGGGCGCAAACCGTTGCCGTGAAAAGCGACCTGCTTACGGGGGGCATGCTCGCCTCGCCCAACCTCGGTGTGGAACTAAAGCTGTCGGAACGTTTCACGCTGGAGGCCGGGGTTTATTACAACCCCTTTCCGGCAGGAGGAGACAAACGCTGGAAACACTGGTTCGTGCAGCCGGAGCTGCGCTACTGGATGTGCCAGCCCTACGGAGGACATTTCTTCGGGACAGGCCTGATGTACGGCGTGTACAACGTAGCCAAGGCAAGGCTGCCTTTCGGGCTGTTCAAAGGGGTACGTTCCGAAAGATACGAGGGAGACTTTACGGGAGTGGGAATATCATACGGCTATCACTTCATCCTCTCCCCCCGCTGGGGACTGGAGACAAGCATCGGCGTAGGATTCCTGCACACCCGATACGAACGCTACCGCTGCGCGCACTGCGGAGAAAAGACAGGAAGCGGAAACAGGAATTTCATCGCTCCCACCAAAGCCTCCATATCCTTAGTGTATATGATGCAATAATAACAAGATAAATTACAACAGCAAATTGAAAGTATGAAAAACTTAATCCGTATTCCTATGATAATGGCACTATCGGCGCTCTGCTGCCGGGCAGGTCATGCACAGGAATTCTACCGGGGGGAAATGTTCGTCACCGGGCAGCAGTTCTCGCTTGCGGACGGGCGTCTGAACATTGACCTCTCAGTCGATTTCGAAGGACTGAGAATGCCCTCGGACGAATCACTGACCCTGACGCCCGTACTCATCAGCGGGGAAAACGAACAAGCCCTGCCGGCGGTACTCATCAACGGCAAGGAAAAGCAGAAAGTGTACCAGCGGCAAAAGGAATTTGCCGGAAACGGGCATCCGGCCCCCATACCCGCAGTAGTGATAAGGAACGACGCCAGGATGGCGCGCTCCTTCCGATACCGGGTGGCAGTGCCCTATAAGGAATGGATGAAGGACGCCCGGCTCCTGATGAGAACGCAGGAATGCGCCTGCCACGGCAAACAGGGCAAGGCCTACGAAGACAGGATTGCCGGCAGGCTGAACCTGCCCGAAAACCGCACTTCAGCCTGGGACATGGATACGGACAGGAAATACCTGGCCTGGGTGAACTTCATCGAGCCTGCACCCGGCAAAGACACACTGCATGCAGTGACGGGGTCCATCCCCTACTTTGGCAAAGGGAAGCAGGAAAAAGGAGAGAAAACGCTGGGAGAATTGTCCGAAAGCAAACAGAACTTAGAAATATACCACCGGCTGCGCAATGCTTTGCAGAACATCCGACGGGAAGAGGGAACGGAACTCCTGAAAGTGAAGGTTACAGGATACGGGGCACCTGCCGGAAACCTGAAAAAGAACGAAATGAATGCACTGGCACGCTCACTGAACCTTAAAGCATACCTGCGGGAAAACCGACTTGCAACTGGCATTCCGCTGGAAGTAACCTGGATTCCGGAAGACTGGGACTCCATTGCCGCACTGACAAGACAAAGCGGCATGATGTTCAGGGAGGCCGCCCTAGACCTGATAGGGAGTGTAGACATGGATAAAGGGCGGGAACGAATGCTGATGAAACTTGCCGACGGAAAGCCCTACAGATACCTGGCGGAAAAGATATTTCCCGAAGTTATGCGGGTCGACTACAGGATAGAGTACACCCGCCAGCAGCCGGATGCGGCGGAGAGCCTGAGGATGTCCCGTACTGGAGAACGTCAGACACTGCGCCTGAACGAGCTCTTTGCGGTAGCGGGCAGTTACCCGAAAGGATCTACGGAATACAACGATGTACTCGACCTCACAGCCCGCCTGTTTCCCGACAGCCCCGAAGCCAATATCAATGCAGCGGCCGTGGCACTCACCAAAGGGGAAACGGCCAAAGCGCGGCGCTATCTGGAGAGATTCGCAACCATGCCAATCGCATACAACAACATGGGCATACTCTGCCTACAGGAAGGAAAACGGGACAAGGCGGAAGTATATCTTACCATGGCAGCGGCAGCCGGCATAGAGCAGGCTGACAGGGTGCTGAAAGAGTTGAAAAACAAATAGGAAAGCAAAATGACCGGGAACACCAAAAGTATATTAACCTATAAAACAGGCATACATGAAAACAAACAGCTATTTATGGAGCATGCTGGCAGCAGCAACCTTTACACTAGCCGGATGCGGCAGTGAAGAAAACGGAATAACGGAACCCATGCCGCAGGGAAAGACGGCACAACTCGAACTGCGCCTGACGGGAAGCGGAGTGAGCACCAAGGCAACCGGAAGCGCATTACCTACACAAAACGAAGAGAATACGGTGAAGCGTTTCACCGTCGCCATCTTCAACAGTGACGAATCGGTGAATGCCATACAGACCGTAACCAATAACACCACTCCGGCAACAACCATCAACTGTACTCCGGCAACGAGCTGTACGGGCATCGTGGTAGCCAACGCCCCTACAGACGGTTATTTTTCAGGCGTCCTGAACAAGACCGACTTCCTGAAGAGAACAATTGAACTGGGTGATGCCCAGACCAAGGATTGTCTGCCCATGAGCGGAGACGTAAAAAACGGTGATGGCAACGCCACCTTCACACTGGGCGCAGGCATCAACACCGGTATGACAGCCCGGCTGAGCAGGCTCGTTGCAAGAGTGTCCGTAAGCGGCATCAGAACCGAATTTGACCCCAACGGACAGTACTCGGCGGCATCCTACGAACTGAAAAACATCTTTGTGCGGAATGCCGTGAAAGAAGCTGTACCGGGCACGGGAGGATACAGCACCACCAAAATGAGCACACCGGATTATCTGACCGGAAACTACACCGGCTCCAGCGGAACTGTAGCTTATCTGGCAAATTCGGTCACTCCCCCGGTAAGCGTAGGTATCGAGCATAAAACCGACTACTGGTTCTATATACTCCCCAACGAAGAGGCCACCCGTACGGCATTGGTACTGGAAGGAACGTTCAAGAAAAGTGCAAGTGATGCAGGAACCACCATCTATTATCCGATAATCGTCAACAAGAGCCAGACCGGAACAAATATCACCGGAGCTTCGGGCACGGGTACTTCAAACATTGCCCGCAACACGACCTATGCCATCAAGGCAACTATCAAGAATATAGGAACCGATGACCCCACCGGAGAGATAAACCCTACTTCACTCGAACTGACAGTGAGTGTAGCCGACTGGGCACTGAACATCACGCAGGACGTGACATTCGAATAATTACCAAATATTCAAAAGTTCAGAACAACCGCCATGAAGCCTGCCCGCATATTCCTATTCACGATATTGTATGTTAGTCTCACCTTTCTGTACACATCATGCGTGCGGGAAGACACCGGAGACTGCATACAATATGTGCTCGATATGCAAGCTGTAGACTCCGAGGGAAACGACCTCACTGCAACAGACGCCTTGCAAAAAGTGGAAGTCTATCTATTCAACGAGAAAGGATTTATAAGGAAAATACCCACAGATATTTCATCTGATCTGATTTTCAGAGATGATAAAAACGAAAGGCTTACCCTCGTGGTATGGGGAAATATAAAGAAAGATACCTTAATTGCTCCCGATATTCCCATAGGCACTACTATCGAAGAAGCACGTTTCCGACTCAGAGAAGATACAGAAGGAAGTCATTTGCCCATTACTGATATTTTCTATTGCAAAAAAGGAAGTGAACAATGCAACTACAAGAAGCAGACAGGTAGAATATCTAACACTGGTTATGGAACGTATGTCAGCAAGCCTGAATATACGTACCAATTATCTGACAAAACATTGCCCATATAATGGGAAACCGTATACGCTCATCGTCAGAGGCACAGGAACAGAAGTGAATTTTACAGGAAAGATTACCGGTAAAAGTGCAGGATATAAACCCATATCATACACAGACAAACAAGGAGATGTATATACACTTCCTTTCCGAATATTTCCTACCGCACAAGAGGAATACATAGAAATAGACATATACCGGGAACATGAAATAATATACACTATAACACAAGACAACAGCTTCAAGAAATTACATGCACCTGCCGGTAAACAAACAGATATCAATATAGACTTTCATTATACTCCTCCTTTGATAACAATGGATGTACTGCCTTGGGAGAATATTCATCAAGATACAGAATTGTAAATGATTAAGTCATCTGAGTAAATTATATAGCAATATGAGCATCTCCACCTCTTTTCGTTTAAAAGTACTTACAGCATTATCACTAACAACTGTTTTGTTGATACAAGCAGTAATATGCACTTCTTGCCAACAAGATGCCTGTATCAAAGATGCAAAAGAAGCATCTGCCATAATATACCTGCATGTAAAAAGTGAACAACAAACAGACGCAACGACACGAGTGGAAGAGAATCTCATCAAGGACTTACATATACTTATATATGACAGCAATGGAAATTTGATTGGACAAAAATATACCACGAACAATACAGTTACAATAAATACCCACAGCGCTACTGATTGTACCATTTATGCTATTGCAAATACAGGAACTCCGGAACTCTTCAACAGCTATGACATTCATTGGGAAAACAATCTGAAAAACAAGACTTACTCTCTCTATGATTGGAACAGTCTGACAAAAAACAATGTATTGCCTATGACAGGAAGCCAAAGCCACATAAATATAGCTACTGGAAACAATTCGCTTCCGGATATAACAGTAAAACGAATAGCTGCAAAAATCACACTAAATGTAAATATAGATCAAGGTTACGGAATCAACATTGACAGTTACCGCATTTATGGCATCCCAAATAAAACGTACTATGTATTACACCCGTTAGACACTGAATCCGAACCAACCGATACACAAACAACCCGGGCAAAAGATGCGGCTATCCCTTCCCAACCGACGGATTGGACAGACAGTGGAAGTATTTCCCCGAACTCCCCTACAAACATAAATACAATATTCTACATGTTCGAAAATCGGGCAGGAATAAATACCACAATAACCCAGCAAAAAGAAAAAATAAAAGCAAACGCACCGGATTCTGCAACCTATGTTGTAATTTACGGCAAAGCCACCGGATATAAATTTCTGTCCTGGGAAATATATCTTGGAGCTACCACTACAACAAATTTCAATATCAAACGTAACTGTAACTATACTTATAATATTACACTCAAACCCACAACTACCGACACACGGGTTACATACAAAAAAAGTAGCATTATCTGGGCAGGAAGCAATATTTATTGGGACGGCAGCAAACTTACATTTGATACTGCTATATCCAATGATTCCGATTTAAAACAAGGTGTACACTTCCGTTGGGGGTCACTAATAGGTATACCATCTTCGGGAAACTCTGCTCCAAGTGCATATTATATTCCGATATATAATCCTACCTCTCCCCAAAATAGTACTTGGGATTGCAAATCATACGACTTTAACTCTATTTATTGCTTTTATAATGAAGTATTAAGTAACAGTATTGACCCAAACAATACCTACTTGAATGATAATGCTCTCAATACTGATGAATTTTATCAAGCCTATAAAGGTGATATTTGCCGATATTTAAGCAAGACTGGTGCTGTTACAGGCAGTTGGCGTATGCCTACTTACAAAGAGTTTGGAGATATTGACAAATATACAACAAATGGAAATTGGGGAGACCTTTCTACCAACATTTATGGAACCAGTACTATAAACGGTTACAAAACTTATACTTTCACTGACGGTGTAACTCGTTTTCCTGCCTCCGGTTACTGGCATGCTGCTGACAAAAAACAGTATCGTACTGGTGCAGGAGGTTATTATTGGAGCAGTAGTGTATATAGCGGAAATACATCATCGTATTATTTAGGTTTCGCTGTTGGCTATACTCCACCAGCATCCGTAAATGCAAGGAATCACGCATTTACAATACGTTGTGTCCAAGATTAAACCATAGACAAAACCATCCGATAAGAATATCCCCTATTCAAATCGGAAATGTTTTGTTTGTTTGCTGTGTCTTCCCTGCACTGTGAAGTGCGGGGAAGACTATTTTATATAGACCTACATATCCAAAGCCGATATAATCGTAACAGTAAAACTAATACATATATATAACAGACATTTTTTCATGTAAGCTGCCCAATGCCATTAAAACGGCACAGGCCCGTCCAATCCCACCCCGCCAAACGGATTGTCCGTTTGAGGCATATAGTCGGAGGCAGACGGAGGCGGTGGTGTAGAGGGACTGCCAATGGGCGCATTCATACGCGAACCGAACGTGGCTCCTCCCATACCCTCGGTAGGCGGCGGAATAACCATATCGTCTTCCGGATTCTGGAAGCGTGTGTACTGCCCGATAAAGCGCAGGCGCACATCGCCCACGGCACCGTTACGGTGCTTGGCTATGATAATTTCCGCCATGCCGCGCAGGTCTGTGCCGTCGGCGGAAGTATAAATCTTGTAATATTCGGGACGGTGGATGAAGCATACCATATCGGCATCCTGCTCGATGGCTCCGGACTCGCGGAGGTCGCTCAACTGCGGACGCTTGCCCTCTTCCCCTCACGGTTCTCTACACCACGGTTCAACTGAGACAGGGCAATAATGGGAATGTTCAACTCCTTGGCCAACCCCTTCAACGAACGCGAAATCGTACTCACCTCTTCCTGACGGCTGCCGAACGACATGCCGCTGGCATTCATCAACTGCAGGTAGTCTATGATAATCACCTTCACCCCATGCTCGCGAACCAGACGGCGGGCCTTGGTACGAAGTTCGAATACGGAAAGCGAGGGAGTATCATCCACGTACAGAGGCGCATCCAGCAGGTCGCGCAGCTTATAGTCCAACTGCTGCCATTCGTAATCGGCAAGCTGTCCGCTTTTGATTTTCTCACTCGGTATCTCGCACACGTTGGAGATAAGACGGTTCACCAACTGTACGTTGCTCATTTCAAGGGAGAACAAGGCAACGGGATTGCGGAAGTTCACGGCAATGTTCTTCGCCATAGAAAGCACGAATGCCGTCTTACCCATGGCAGGACGGGCAGCTATGATAATGAGGTCGGAGTTCTGCCAGCCGGAAGTCATCTTGTCCAGTTTCGTAAATCCGCTCTCAAGACCGCTCAAACCGTCGGTACGGGCGGCGGCTTTCTGAATAAGGTCGTACGCTTCGGCAATGACCGGATTGATTTGCGTATAGTCCTTCTTCATGTTCTGCTGCGAAATCTCGAAGAGCTTGCCTTCGGCTTCCTGCATCAGGTCGTCCACATCGAGCGTCTCGTCGAACGCTTTGGACTGTATGTTACTGGTGAAGGTTATCAGCTCACGCGCCAACGCCTTTTGGGCAATGATACGGGCGTGATACTCGATATGCGCAGAGGATGCCACCTTGCTGCTGAGCTGGGTGATGTAGAACGGGCCGCCCACCTCTTCCAAATCTCCGCGCTTGGCAAGCTGCTCCTTCACGGTGAGAATGTCCACCGGTTTCTGATTGACGGCAAGGTCTGTGATAGCGGAGTATATCAGCTGATGCCGGTGTTCGTAAAAAGATTCGGGACGGAGAATTTCGCTCACCAGCGAATAAGCGTCTTTCTCGATCATCAATGCACCCAAAACGGCTTCTTCCAGTTCCGGCGCCTGCGGCTGGATACGCCCGTAATCGTTGACCGGCTGGGGTGATTTCGACTTCGGGGTGCGGGTTGTTCGTCTTTGTTCTGCCACTTTATGAATTAAGAATTGAAATTTAAAAATTAAGAAATAAATAGTCCGCCTTTCAAAAGGGAAAGCAAAGATAAATGATTTTATTGATAGCAATCAACAAATCGTTGTTAAGTTTTCAATCTACTATGAACAGAATTCATTAACTTTGTCTCCGAAGCCTGCTTTGACAGGCCCGTTTTTATTTTTTTAATTTCAATTCTTAATTCTCAATTTAACGATGCTTACTTTTCCGAATGCTAAAATAAACCTGGGACTGAATATTACAGAAAAACGACCGGACGGCTACCATAACCTGGAGACCATCTTCTACCCTATTCCCGTGGAAGATGCGCTGGAAATAAACCCGCTGCGCGAGGGTGACGGAAAATATTGCCTGCATCAGGCAGGTATGGAAATAACGGGAGAAGCGGAAAACAACCTCGTGGTGAAGGCGTATAAGCTGCTGGACGGGTTGTTCGACCTGCCGCCGGTGGATATTCATCTGTTCAAGCATATCCCATCGGGGGCCGGATTGGGTGGCGGCTCGGCAGATGCTGCATTTATGCTGAAAATGCTGAATGAGAAGTTCGGCCTTGGACTGAGTACCGGGACTCTGGAAGAGTATGCCGCCCGCCTGGGAGCGGATTGCGCTTTCTTCATCCGGAATGCTCCTACCTATGCGGAAGGCATCGGAAATGTGTTCTCGCCTATATCCTTGTCGCTGAAAGGGTATCAGCTCTGGCTGGTAAAACCGGATATATTCGTTTCCACACGGGATGCTTTCTCACAAATAAAGCCGCACCGTCCGGAACGGTCACTGAAGGAAACGGTGCAGTTGCCCGTTGAAGCATGGAAAGAGTATATGGTGAATGACTTCGAAGAGAGCGTGTTCCCGCAGTTTCCCGCTATCGGGGCAATCAAGGAAGAAATGTACCGGCAAGGTGCTGTCTATGCTTCGATGAGCGGTTCGGGTTCATCGGTGTACGGACTGTTTGCGGCGGATGCCGTATTGCCGGATGTAGACTTCGGTGAAAAAGCATTCGTATATAAAGGGAAACTGACCGTTTAAAAGTATGAAATATAAAGTATGAGGAATGAACCATGCGGACGGGACATTGTTATACCCTATATTTTATACTTCATACTTAATTTCAGGATGAAAAGATTCAGATTTTGTTTGGTAGCAGGCATGCTACTGTTTATTTCCGTTTCCACCGTTGCCAAAGGAGTTCCCACAAGCATACAGGCTGCTTTCGAAAAGATGTACCCGTATGTTGCAAATGCCCAGTGGGAACAGATGGCAGGATGTTACGTAGCAGAATTCGTTATTGACGGCAGGGAAACAGATGTGTGGTTCGATGAAAATGCCCAATGGGTAATGATGGAGAATGATGTGGAGTCGCTGGAGAAAGTTCCCGCTCCCGTTGCGGAAGCATTTATGGAAAGCATTATGGCTTCCATGAGATTGAGGATGTAAGGATAGTCACGTTTCCCAAACGTCCTGCGGTAATCGTTATCGAAGTGGAAGGCTACAATTCCGGTGAAGAATTCCAACTGTTCTATGCACCGGACGGAAAGCTGCAACGGCAACTGAATGTGAGTGAACTGGGCGGAGAGATTTACCCGGGACTCTTTAATTAAGCATAAAAGTATGAGGTATAACCATGCGGATGGAGCACGGTTATACCTCATACTTTATATTTTATACTTAAACTCAGTACACTTCTACTTTCGCGGCTATCCGTTTGGCTTTATCGCGCAGCGCATCGAGGTCGCTGTCCAACGGGGCATAGCACAATACAACACCCATACGGCGATTGACGCGGGTGGTAGGCTTGCCGAAGATACGCAAGTAAGTATCTTCTTCTTTGGTCACCTCTTCCATGCCGCGGTAGTTGGGACGCTCCTGACTGGCAATGGGCGAAAGAATAACGGCACTCGCCCCTATCCGCTCCTGCTTGATACCCGGAATGGGCAAACCGAGTACGGCGCGGCAATGCAATTCAAATTCGTTCAGGTTCTGTGTTCCTGCCAGTGTCACCATACCCGTATCGTGCGGACGCGGAGAGAGTTCGGAGAAGTAAACGCCGTTCTCGTGGCTCAGGAAGAATTCCACGCCCCACAGCCCGGCACCGGTCAGGGCACGGGTCACTTTCTCCGCCATATCCTGCGCTTCCTTTAAATGAGCAGGGTCGATATGGGCAGGCTGAAAGCTCTCGCGATAGTCGCCGCCTTTCTGCACATGTCCGATAGGCGGGCAGAACAAGGTAGGGCCATTCTTTTGGGTAACCGTCAGCAAGGTGATTTCACTATCGAACTTGATAAACTCCTCAATGATAAGCTCCTTGATGTCGCCACGGCTTCCGTTGCAGCCGTACTCCCAGGCATGCTCCAGTTCGTCGGCACTCTTTACGAGCGACTGCCCCTTACCGGAAGAGGACATCAGCGGCTTTACCACACAGGGGAAACCGATTTTTTCGGCAGCAGCCTTCAGCTCATCCAGGGATTTGGCATAGAAGTATCTGGCTGTTTTCAGTCCCAGTTCCTTGGCAGCAAGGTCGCGGATAGCCTTACGGTTCATTGTAAAGTTGACCGCACGCGCGCTGGGCACAACCTGAATACCTTCTTTCTCGAAATCGTACAGGCGTTCCGTACGGATAGCCTCTATTTCGGGTACTATAATGTCCGGCCGGTGTTTACGCACCACACGTTCCAATGCTTCCCCGTCCAGCATGCTGAACACTTCGCACTCGTCCGCCACCTGCATGGCGGGTGCTCCGGCGTAAGAGTCGCAGGCTATGATATATTGCCCTTTACGTTGAGCTGAAATTACAAACTCTTTACCCAGTTCACCGGAACCTAACAGTAAAATCTTTTTTCATCGGTTACTAATTTATTTACTACCTATTATTATTGTTTTCTATAATTGGCAATTTGTTGTTTATTATTGGATGTTCAGGCATAAAACTGACGATTTACGGCCTACCGCCACCGCACTGCGGAAATAGTAAACCGTAAACCGTCAACTTGCAGTTATCATCACTGGTGCTGTTCTCTCAACAGGTCATTCACCGTCTTTACCGGATTGAATGTAGTCAGAGGTACTTCTACGAAGACCGTATTCCAGTCGCTCATGGCACCGTTCCACAATCCGGGAAGTTCCAGAGCTTTCAGGTCTTTGCCGTTCTTCGACTTATAGGAGATGAAGCCCGTAGCCTTGTCCACATACTTCACCAAATCGAACTTATGGCCCTTATAATCGCGTACGGCACAAACCAAGTCTACCGGATTGAAGTGCGTACCCTTTTCGAACATTTCCTTTTTGGCAGGATCGTTCATGTCGATCTGAGAGCTTTCGAGGATTTGCAGTGAAATAGTACCGTCGCTGTTGTAAGCAAGGAACGGACCGCCACCCGGCTCGCCTACGTTCTTCACCATGCCGCAGACACGCATCGGACGGTTCAGCTTCTCTTTCAGGTAAATCACCAGTTCGGCATCTTCCAGATTCTTCGTTTCGGGGTTCTTGCAGAACAGCTTCTTCTGTACAAACTGCAGGATGTCGAGAACCTGCTCGTGCGTGTACTTGCCGCTGTCCAGCAGTTGCAGATAGGCAAAAGCCTGCTGCTGCAAGGTGATGAGCACACCGGCAATCAGCTTCTTATATAATACGGTATCGCCTTTCAGTTTATCGGGCACTACGTTGTCGATGTTCTTAATGAAGATGACATCGGCATCGAGGTCGTTCAGGTTCTCTATCAATGCGCCGTGACCGCCCGGACGGAACAGAAGCTTGCCGTTATCGCGGAAAGGCTTGTTCTCCATATCGGCGGCAACGGTATCGGTGCTCGGTTTCTGCTCGGAGAAGCTGATGTTGTAATCCACGCCGTACTTTCTGGCATAAGCCGCGGCTTTCTCGTCTACCAACGCCTTGAACAGCGCACGGTGTTCGGGAGATACGGTGAAGTGCACGTTTACCTTACCGCTCTTGTTGGCAGCATAAAGCGCACCTTCCACCAGATGTTCTTCGAGCGGGGTACGGCTGCCGTCCTCGTATTTATGAAACTTCAGCAATCCTTTCGGAAGCGCGCCGTAATTCAATCCTGCCGATTCGAGCAGGGCGGCAACCACCGCCTTGTAATTGCCGGCGGCAATCAGAGCGGGAATATCCTTGCTGGTTGTTTTCAGGCAAGCGGCGTTCAGGTCGTCATAGAAAGCGAACTTCCCGATTTTCCCGAAGAATGTTTTCTCAAAGTCCGACTGCGGAGCATCGTATTCCGCTCCGAGGAATTCAAATAAATTCTTAAACATACGGCTTGCCGCGCCCGATGCCGGAACAAATTTCACCACCGTTTTGTCTGTCTGAGTATATGCTTCCCACGCATTCAGATATTTTTTCTGCTCATCGGCATCCGGAGCCAGTATACCCTGCTCCACGGAAGCAGCGGCAGACAACTTTAAATATGGAAATCCCTTTTCGAAGCAGGCCAGCTGTTCGGCTATCTGTTCTTCCGATATGCCTTTCTTGGCAAGTAGTTCTTTGTCTTGGAGTGTTATCATAATATCTAAATTAATTAATTGATGCCCAAAAATACAAAAAAAGCACAAGCACCGTCATGAAAAGGAAGAAAAAAACTACCTTTACAGCAGAAAATACGGACAATTATGGAAACAGATGAATTTTTCACAGCCGAAGAGAAGCGTTTGCTCTTCGTGCTCTACCGAAAATTATTGCAGCTTTCCGGAGAGACGCTCCGCAAGGGCGATTGCAGAAAGCTGAAAACACATCTTGTAAACTCTATACAGAACAACCGCATACAGCGGGATATCTTCGGGCTGAACCCGATTATAAAGGATATGCAGACCGCCGTTATCGTGGCGGAAGAGATAGGCATGAGGCGGGCATCCATCCTGGGACTGATGCTCCACGACTCCGTGCGCTGCGGCACCTGTACCGCCGAAGAAGTGGAACGGAACTACGGCGAGGATGTGGCGGGCATCATACGCGGACTGATACGGGTAAACGAACTTTACGCCAAAAGCCCCACCATCGAGTCGGAGAACTTCCGCAACCTGCTGCTGTCCTTTGCAGAGGACATGCGCGTTATCCTCATCATGATTGCCGACCGCGTGAACATCATGCGCCAGATAAAGGAGTGCGAGAACGACGAAGCACGCAGGCAGGTGGCCAATGAAGCCGCCTATCTGTACGCTCCCCTCGCCCATAAGCTGGGTCTGTACAAACTGAAGTCGGAACTGGAAGACCTTTCGCTGAAGTACACGGAGAAGGAAGTCTACTACCACATCAAGGAGAAACTGAACGAAACCAAGGCATCGCGCGACAAGTATATAGCCGCTTTCATCGCTCCGGTACAGAAGAAGCTGGAAGAGGCGGGACTGCACTTTCACATCAAGGGGCGCACCAAATCCATCCACTCCATCTACCAGAAGATGAAGAAGCAGAAGTGTCCTTTCGAGGGTGTGTACGACCTGTTTGCCATCCGTGTAATTCTGGACTCCCAAGTGGAAAAGGAGAAGCTGGAGTGCTGGCAGGCATATTCCATTGTAACGGATATGTACCAGCCCAACCCGAAGCGTCTGCGCGACTGGCTGTCCGTGCCCAAGAGCAACGGCTACGAATCGCTGCACATCACCGTCATGGGGCCTGAAGGCAAATGGGTGGAAGTACAGATACGCACCGAACGCATGGACGAGATAGCGGAACGTGGTCTGGCAGCCCACTGGCGTTACAAAGGCGTAAAAGGAGAAAGCGGACTGGACGAATGGCTGACTTCCGTACGTGAAGCGCTGGAGAATTCCGACAGCAGCGGACTGGAGACCATGGACCAGTTCAAGCTGGATTTATACGAAGACGAAGTGTTCGTCTTTACCCCCAAGGGAGACTTGTTCAAACTGGGCAAGGGTTCCACCGTGCTCGACTTCGCCTTCCACATCCACAGCAAGCTGGGCTGCAAATGTATAGGAGCCAAGGTAAACGGCAAGAACGCACAGTTGAAGCAGATACTGAACAGCGGCGACCAGGTGGAAATCATGACGTCCAATACACAGACGCCCAAGCAGGACTGGCTGAACATCGTCACCACTTCCAAGGCGCGCACCAAGATACGGCAGGCGCTCAAGGAAATGGCTGCCCGCCAGCACGCCTTTGCCAAGGAGACATTGGAACGTAAGTTCAAGAACCGGAAAATAGAGTATGACGAGGGTACGATGATGCGCCTCATCAAGCGGCTCGGCTTCAAGGTGGTGACGGACTTCTACCAGAGCATTGCCGATGAAACGCTCGACGTGAACGGCATCATCGACAAGTACCTCGAACTCCAGAAACGGGAGAACGACACGCACGACGACATCGTGTACCGCAGCGCCGAAGGCTATAACCTGCAGGCTGCCGCCCTGCCCGAAGAGACCACCGCCAAAGAGGACGTGCTCGTCATCGACCAGAACCTGAAAGGGTTGGATTTCAAGCTGGCACGCTGCTGCAATCCTATCTACGGAGATGAGGTATTCGGTTTCGTAACCGTAAGCGGAGGCATCAAGATACACCGCTGCGACTGTCCGAATGCAAGTGACTTGCGCGAACGCTTCGGATACCGCATCGTAAAGGCACGCTGGGCAGGCAAGTCGCAAGGCACGCAATACCCCATTACGCTGCGTGTGGTGGGGCACGACGACATAGGCATCGTTACCAATATCACTTCCATCATCTCCAAAGAGACCGGCATTACGCTGCGAAGCATCGGCATAGACTCGCACGACGGATTATTCTCGGGAACGCTTACCATCATGGTAGGCGACACCGGAAGACTGGAAGCGCTCATCAAGAAGCTGAGGACGGTAAAGGGAGTAAAGCAGGTATCGCGCAACTGACGGGGTAAATCCCAAGTTCAACATTGCGGACCGTAAAGTGCTACACTACGTTTCTAAAGTGCTACTTGGCGACGCTAAAGTTCTACTTTACAATCCTAAAGTAGAACTCTACGTTTCCAAAGTCCAACACTGCGTCTCCCCCGCCCTTATTTCTCAATGTTTTAATTCTCAAGACTCAATTTACCAACTATGCGATACGATTTCAAAAAACAGCTCCGCAGTTTCGGTTATGCCTGGCAGGGCATCCGGAGCTGCGCAGGCAAGGAGCAGAACCTGAGTTTTCATCTGATTGCCATGGCGGCAGTAACCCTTGCGGGATTTGTTTTAGGCATTACACGCACGGAATGGACGGTCGTTATCCTCTGTTTCGGTGTGGTGATTGCCGCCGAGCTGTTCAACACAGCTATCGAAAGGCTGGTGGACCTGGTATCTCCCGAACGGCACCCCATTGCGGGGCAGGTAAAAGACATTGCCGCCGGAGCAGTGCTGGTGTGCGCTGTTGCGGCGGCAATTATAGGATTGATAATCTTTATACCGTATCTTTAAAGGCAGACGTTATCTTACCCTTTTCCTTTTATAGTAGGGATACGTCAGCAGGACGAAGAAGAATAAGGCAAGTATGGCGGCTACACCGGCGGCGTGGTAAAGCAGGAATGCATCTGCCAGGCGGCAAGCCGTTGCCAGACCCGCCAGAAGTCCGGTTTCCATAACCAGGTGGCAAGTCGTGTTGCCCGTTCCCCGCTGGCAGTGATGAGACAGCTTTACGAACATCCTTGTAAACGGCAGCGTCAGAAACGTCAACGCCGCCAATGCCAGGAATGCAATGTAGTCGCCTATATAGAGCAATGGCAGCAATACGCCCGGCACGAAAGCTATCAGCAGCATATTCAGCGCAGGAACCCATGCACGCGGCAGCAGGAAGCGGTCCAGGCTGCACAGCCTCATCCCGATAGGCGCACGGAAAGCCACATATACCCTCGATGCGAAATACATGCCGAGAACTCCCACGGCAACGGCTACATAAACAACCGTGCGGAAACCGTAAAGGTCGTACAGCAGGAAGCCTGCGCACGCCCCTGCCAGCATACCCAGCCGGGCAGACCACGCATAAATCATATTGCCGGCACTGCGCCTTGTAGATGTGGTAATGTCGATAGCCACCGTAATGCCCGCCGTCGTTGCCAGTCCGAAGCATACGCCCTGTACCGAAGCAAGCAGCATCAGCTTGAGATAGCTGTCGGCAAAGGCATACCCTGCCATTGCAGCCAGCATGACGAAAGCAGAAGAAAGCAATACGTTCTTCCGCTTATACTCATCGCACAGATAGGCATGAAACGGGCCTGCCGCAAACATCGCCGCAATGAATGCCAGAAACATGTCGCCTGTCCGGGAAACGGACATTCCCAACTGCTCCGGCATTACGAACGAAAGTACGGGAAAAAGCATGTAGACGGATGCGAACAGTAGCAGATTAGCTGTGCACATCCGCCAGAAGTTCAGCGTCATAAGCCTGTCAGTACTGTTCTTTCTCATTCGGGAAGTCTAAGTTCTTCACATCGGAAATGTAATGGCTGATAGCATCGGTCATTACAGTATGCAGGTCGGCATAACGGCGCAGGAAACGGGGGCGGAAACCGTTGTTCATGCCCAGCATATCCTGTACTACCAGCACCTGGCCGTCCACGCCGCTACCGGCGCCGATGCCGATGACGGGAATAGTCAGCTCGCCTGCCACACGCTCTGCCAACGCAGCGGGAATCTTCTCCAGTACAAGGGCAAAGCATCCGGCTTCTTCCAGCAGGTGGGCGTCGCGTACCAGCTTCTCCGCTTCGGCATCGTCCTTGGCGCGTACCGTGTATGTTCCGTACTTGTTGATAGACTGAGGCATCAGTCCGAGGTGTCCCATAATAGGAATACCTGCGCTGAGAATGCGTTTTACCGTACCGATGATTTCTTCCCCGCCTTCCAGCTTCAGGGCATCGGCATGGCTCTCCTTCATGATGCGGATGGCAGATGCAAGACCTTCCATTTCGTTTCCCTGATAAGAGCCGAAAGGCATATCCACCACTACCATTGCGCGCTTTACGCCGCGCACGACGGACTTGGCATGATAAATCATCTGGTCGAGGGTTATGGGCAGTGTAGTCACGTTACCCGCCATTACGTTGGAAGCGGAGTCGCCCACCAGGATGACGTCCATACCTGCGCCGTCAACAATCTGCGCCATGGTATAGTCGTACGAGGTCAGCATCGATATTTTTTCGCCTCTCTGTTTCATCTCAACAAGGCGATGCGTAGTTACTTTACGAGTGTCGTCTGAAATATATCCAGCCATAATCTTAATGAATGTGTTAATGAGTTATCAATTAAAATAGCGCGCAAAGTTAGCGTTTTTTCCCATTACTTGTGCACTTGAAGCATTTTATCGTAAGTGAATCCCGTAAAATCATCCAATACACAATGACATAACGGAGCTATAGCCTCACGGGAGTTGGTCGTTGCCAGTCCTATCACGGTGGCTTCGGATGCCATGCCCGCTTTCAGTCCGTTAAAGGAGTCCTCGAATACATAGGTGCTGCCGGGAGTCGTGCCGAATACTTCCATACCGAGCAGGAAGCAGTCGGGAGCCGGCTTTGAACGGGAAAACATCTCTGCGGTAAGAATCCGGTCGAACATTGTCCTTACCTCGGGGCGGGCACGGTAGACGGCAGCCATTTTCCGGTCGTTGGAACTGGTGACAACCGCCATTTTCACGTGGTTACGGCGCAGGTCGGCAATGAAATCGAGCACACCGGGGATGTAATCATACGCCATGTCCCGCTCAAAAGCGTTGAGGGCGGTGGTGATTTCCTGCTGTTCCTTTGTCTTTCCGGCAAAGAAAGTGTCGTAGATGTAGGTCATGGTCTGCCCCTTTATGCGGCTCTCCAAATCGTCCATGCCCAGATAGTCCACCCCCGCTTTATGCCAAAAGACGGAATACTGCGTTTCGGTATCCATTACCACTCCGTCGAAATCGAACAGGACGGCCGTTGTTTTTGTTGTATCCATATTAAAAAACAAATATAATATTCGGGCGCAAAGGTCTGAATAATCATCGAACTGAGCAAATATTCATTATCTTTTGATAAGATAGGAAGCTTTCACTATCTTTGCAAACACTTAATTGACGTATATCCAATGAACGATCCGCATATTTTGGGAACCGAACGAATAGGCAAACTGCTTGTGCAGTATTCCATCCCTGCCATTATCGGTATGACAATTACTTCGTTATATAATATCATCGACAGTATATTCATCGGTCATGGCGTAGGCGCCATGGGTATTGCCGGGCTTGCCATCACCTTTCCGCTGATGAACCTGGTGGTCGCTTTCTGTACGGTAGTCTCGGCAGGCGGCTCCACCATATCATCCATACGCCTGGGGCAGAAAGATACGGACGGAGCCACAGAAGTGCTGAACCACACCCTGATGCTGTGCCTTGTCAACGCATTCCTGTTCGGCGGCATCTCCTTTATCTTCCTGGACGAAATCCTGCGCTTTTTCGGTGCCAGCAACGAAACGCTGCCGTATGCACGGAACTTTATGCAGATAATCCTGTTGGGTACGCCGGTGACATATACAATGATAGGATTGAACAACATCATGCGTGCCACGGGGTATCCCAAGAAAGCGATGCTGACTTCGATGGTTACGGTGGTGTGCAACATTATTCTCGCCCCTATCTTCATCTTCCACTTCGACTGGGGTATCCGCGGCGCAGCAACGGCAACGGTCATTTCGCAATTTATCGGCATGATATGGGTAGTAAGCCACTTCCTGCAAAAGACAAGCATCGTACGCTTGCAACCGGGTTTCTGGAAGATGAAAAAGCGCATTATCAGCAGCATTTTCTCCATAGGGATGTCTCCGTTCCTGATGAATGTAACGGCATGCGTCATCGTCATCATCGTCAACAACAGCCTGCAACGTTACGGCGGCGACATGGCTATCGGCGCTTACGGCATCATGAACCGGTTGCTGGTGCTGTACGTAATGATTGTACTGGGACTGACCATGGGCATGCAGCCCATCGTGGGCTACAACTTCGGAGCACAGAAGTACGACCGCGTAAAGGCTACGCTACGCCTGAGCATCCTTACGGGCGTGTGCATCACCAGTACGGGCTTTATCATCTGCGAACTGTTTCCGCATGCCGTATCGGCTGTCTTTACCAGTGACGGGCAACTGATTGACATGGCTTCCAGAGGAGTGCGTATCGGCATAGCCATGTTCCCGCTGGTAGGTGCGCAAATCGTTATCGGCAACTTCTTCCAAAGCATCGGCAAGGCGAAAATCAGCATATTCCTGTCCCTTACCCGGCAGTTGTTGTACCTGCTGCCGGGACTGATTATCCTGCCCCGCTACATGGGGCTGGACGGTATCTGGACGTGTATGCCCGTATCGGACTTCTTTGCATTCGTTACGGCGGTCGTTGCCCTGTGGATATATGTAAAGAAACTGAAGAGGTTGTCTCCTCTCCAGTCTTAATCCTTATAAATCGTTCGAGGCTACGCTCGCCACCACACTGCCGTCGAACAAGTGTACCGTACGGTGTGCAAACGAGGCATCGTGTCGGGAGTGCGTCACCATGACAATGGTAGTGCCTTCCCGGTTCAGTTCCGTCAGCAGGTTCATCACTTCCGCACCGTTCTTGGAGTCCAGGTTACCGGTAGGCTCATCGGCAAGGATCAGTTTTGGATTGGTAACTACGGCACGGGCAATGGCGACACGTTGTTGCTGACCACCGGAAAGCTGTTGCGGAAAGTGTTTGGCACGATGGCTGATGTTCATCCGTTTCAGAATATCTTCTACCATGCGCTTGCGTTCACCCGCTTTCACGCCCAAATAGGTAAGAGGCAGTTCTACATTTTCGTAAACGTTCAACTCATCTATCAGGTTGAAACTTTGGAACACGAATCCCAACTTGCCTTTGCGCACGCGGGTACGTTCTTTCTCTTTCAGGTCCGCCACTTCCTGCCCGAGCAACTTATAACTGCCTTCCGTAGGATTGTCCAGCAGGCCGAGTATATTCAATAAGGTAGACTTGCCGCAACCGGACGGGCCCATGATGGCTACAAATTCCCCTTCTTTCACTTCGAGGTTTACATGGTTCAACGCTACCGTCTCCACTTCCGAGGTACGGAATACTTTACTGATGTCGTTTATCTTAATCATATTGTTTTGTTTTTCTATGTTATACGCTTTTTTATTCACTCTTGATACTGTTCACAGGGTTCTCGTTGGCTATCCGCCAGGACTTCCAAAGGACGCAGCCTACGATTACCGCCAGATTGGCGATTACCACCAGCAGATATACAACCCAACCGAGAGGAACCTGCTCGGCAAACTGCTCCATCCAGATACCGTTGATATACCACGATGCAAGAGTTCCGAGAACAACTGCCGGCAATGCTACGACAAGCACGTCTTTGGAAAGCAATTCCAGGATAGAGGATGCTTCCGCACCGTTGACCTTGCGGATGGCAATCTCCTTGCCGCGACGGCGTACTTCATCGGCAGTATATCCTATCAGCCCCATCAGCATGACGAAGAACATCGTTACGGCCGCCATCAGTGTGGCATTGCGGAACACGCGGACACTGTTGTAGGAATCGGTAATCTGCTTTTCATAGCTGACGAAGTCGATGGTCTGATTGCCAAAGGCATCGGCTGCATCCTTGTTCAGTTGCCGCAGGTTCTGTACAAAAGGTTCTTTCAAACGGACATGTACCGTCCCCGTGAAATGTTGATTATAGCGGGCGACAAAAGGCATCTTGGCTTCCGTGAAATCCCCTATCTGGAAATCTTTCAGCACCCCAGCCACTTTCATCTGTGCAGCATTGTCTACATCGACGGTACGCCCCACGGCATCCTTTCCCCAATGCATCATGTCCACAAATGTTTCATTTACGATTATCTCATCTTTCGTACGTGCCATACGCCCCGCCTTGAACGCCATGCCCATCATTGCCGGATAGTCCTCCCGCATATAGAAACAGGCACGTGTGGAAAAAAGCACATTGCCCGATGCGTCACGAATCATAGAGCCGCTATATCCGCTGACAGGCGTATTGTTGGCGCTGGTCACCGCCTCTACATAAGGAAGCCCTTTAAAGAACCGGAGAGCGGCATCACTCTCTTTATCCTCGTTCCAATAGGCATTGGCAAACGCCATCCGCTGCGGATTATACCCCATATCCTTGTTCAGCACATATTGATACTGCACCATCACCACGCACATAAGTCCGCAAATGAATGCCACGCCTGCAAACTGGATGAAAAGCAGCGGACGCTTCCAGCCTTTCTTCCCTTCGGTATAGCGGCGGAACACTTGGGATACGGGAATACGGGCAAACAAACGTCCCGGCAATACTCCGCCCACCAAAAACAGTATGCCGACCACCGTCAGCGGAACCCAGATACGTTCCGGAGCAAGCAGCAAAGAAAGTTTCGCCGCAGCGGTATCTTCAAAGAACTCCCGGAAATTCAGCAGCACCAAAGCCATCAGGAGCAATGCCGCCGCAATGATAATGCCCGTTTCCAAAAGGAACATGCCGAATATCTTGCCACCGCTCGCCCCGTTGCATTTATGCACGCCTACCGCTTTGGCACGGTATGTAAGTGAGGAAATGGAAATCAGCACGTAGTTCAGCGCTGCAATGAAAAGAATGGCAAGGCCGAGGACGGTCATGATATTACGCATCCGCTCTACGCTTTCGTAATTGCGGTAGGTGTCACGGATAGGCTTTACAAACGCCGTATAGCCATACTTCTTTTTGTCCTCTTCCGGGCGATATTTCTTATCATAGCGTCTATACGCGCATTCACCACCGACTTGTCCGCACCGGGACGGAAACGGATGTATTCAGGATAACTGTCTCCCCCGCGCCATGAGTAGTTGCCGACTCCGTCGTTCCACAAGGTGGGCATAGAGATAACGGCTTCAGGATGGACGGTTGCATTTTCGGGCAATGCCTCATAAGTACCTTTCACCGTAAAGTCTTTCTCGTGATTGTAGTTGACGGTCTTTCCCACCGGATTCTCTCCGCCGAATATTCTCCCGGCAAAGCGGTCGCTTAGGAAAATCACATTGGGCTGCTGAAGGTCTTTCACCGGATTACCGCTCAGCACTTCGATACCCATTGTCTTGAAAAAAGAGTGAATCCGCCACTATCTTTCTTTCGTCAAAACGGGCGTTTTCATTGTATAACGGGGCATTCATCCAATGGCAGGTGCTGGTAGCAGCTTCCACCTGTTCGGGAAAGTTCTCCAGTATGGCGCCCGCCACAGGGCCGCAATTCTGCTCTTGCGGCGGGTACTTCTCGCCCTTAACGGTAAATACCGACCAGATTTGGTAGAGATTGTCGTAGTCTTTGTAGCAGGTGTCGAAACTCTGCTCGTACGCCACGCGGGAGAACAGCAGGATACTCATCGTCAGGCTTAATCCCAAAGAGATTATCTTGATGATATTCGAGCCGCGTCCCCGAAGCAGGGTTTGAATGACATAATAGATTTGTTTCATCGTATACTAATTTATAATTCGTAAACCTACAGTATCGGAAATACATGGCTTGCCGCCATGTTTTCCTGCCTATAATAATGCAGAAAGCGTGCCAAAGGAGTTATGATTTTGATTATCAGGTAATCCTGCATAAATAATCCTTATGCAAGTGTCTAAAAAATTAGACACCACCCGTCCAATAATTAGACACCACCTGCCGAATAATCAAATACTATCTGCTTAATGCCTGCCTACAAATCAGATAAACAGACATTTATTCTTTGCAACCCCTGGCCTGATTAGCCAAATCATCACTTACAGAACAGAAAAACGGAAAATAGGACAACTTTTCTATCGAATGAAAACTTTACCTTTGCCCTCAGTTTCCATAGATATATACTGACAGATAATTCAACTTTCATAGATATAGACTGTATAGAGTTATTATGATGAAGCCATATAAACCTTTACTTCTGTCATTCCTCTGCCTGCTTATGGGCAGTTGCGACATGATAGACTATCATCCGTATGATGTACGCATCAACGGTGAAACCGATGTAAACGCCCATAATATTGCGGAGATAGAGCAGAAATGCAAGGACAAGACAACGATTAAGTTCGTGACCATGGGCGACTCGCAACGCTGGTACGACGAAACGCTGGACTTCGTGGGAGAGATAAACAAGCGCGATGACATCGACTTCGTTATCCACGGCGGTGACATGAGCGACTTCGGCGTGACGGACGAGTTTCTGTGGCAGCGCGACATCATGAACAAGCTCCGTGTGCCCTACGTAGCCCTGATAGGCAACCACGACTGCCTCGGCACGGGAGAAGAAACATACCGCGCCGTATTCGGCGACCCTAACTTCTCATTCATTGCCGGACGGGTGAAGTTCGTATGCCTCAACACCAACGCTATGGAGTTTGACTACTCCCGCCCCATTCCCGACTTCACGTTCCTCGAAAAAGAGCTTACCGACCGCAAGGACGAATTCGACAAAACCGTTGTGTCCATGCACGTACGTCCCTATGCCGACCAGTTCAATAATAACGTGGCACGCGTCTTTCACCGCTACGTAACCGAATTTCCCGGCATACAGTTCTGCACTGCCGCCCACGAGCACCACGTCTTCGAGGAAAACCTCTTTGAGGACGGCATCATGTACTACATGAGCGACTGCATGAAGAACCGCAACTACTATGTATTCACCATAACACCCGAAGGATATGAGCGCGAAGTGGTCTATTTCTAATCTGCCGGCACTCGCCGCCATCTGCCTGCTGTTGCTGTGGTGCAGCCCGCTTTCCGCACAGGAACGGGATACGGTGATTATTGTAAAGCACGATACAGTTTACCTGCAACGCAAACCCGACACCGTCGTTACCGGCCGTACACGCCACAGCCGTTACGACCGGCGCGTGCACCGCTACCGCAAACGGTGGGAAGCTTTGATTCCGACACACACCAAGATACAGTTTGCCGGCAATATGGGACTCCTCTCGCTGGGCACAGGCTGGGATTACGGCAAGCGCAACCAATGGGAAACGGATATTTTTCTGGGTGTCCTGCCCAAATATCAGTCCGACTGCACCAAATTGACATTTACCTTGAAGCAGAACTACATCCCCTGGAGCCTGCAAATCAAAGAAAGCCGGTTCTCGGCAGAACCCCTTACCTGCGGTATGTACTTCAATACCGTGTTCGGCGATGAATTCTGGGTGAACGAACCGGATCGTTATCCGAAAGGCTACTACGGTTTCTCGTCCAAAGTACGCATCCACGCTTTCCTCGGACAACGCATTACGTATGATATCGACCCGCGCCGCAGATTTACGGCAAAAGCCATTACGCTGTTCTACGAAATCAGTACCTGCGACCTGTACATCGTAAGTGCATTCACCAACAAGTACCTGAAGCCGAAGGATTACCTGAGCTTGTCCTTCGGAGTGAAGCTACAGTTGCTGTAAGACATGTCTTTCAAGTGAAATTACAGTTACCGCAAGGTTGCCGGCTGTATCTTGCAGTGGTACGAGATGTATCCCACGGTGGTACAAGAAGTACCTCGCTATGGTACGGCATGTACCCTGCGGTGGTACAGCACCTACCATGCCGTGGTACAACGTATACCACACCGTGGTATGACACCTACCTTGTCGTGGTACGGCATGTACCCTGAGGCGGAACGTAGCGCAGCCCCTCTTCTGCTACTGCTTTTTGTTACTTCCGCTCCTTATAAAAAAACATCCATGTGTCTTGCCGGGCAGCAAAGCCCAATGCCGCCCCTTTTCGCTTCTTTCTCGGGAAAATAGAATATATTTGCCCTCACAAATATAACAAGACATCGTTCTGCCATGAAGAAATCCGGAAACATTCTTATCGTTGATGACAATCGCGGCGTACTCACCGCATTGCAACTGCTGTTGAAGCCTTATTTTGATAAAATAACCGTCCTTTCTTCACCGGTTACCCTTCCCGCCACCTTACGCGAAGATACGTGGCAGGCAGTGCTTCTCGATATGAATTTCACATCCGGCATCAATACCGGAAACGAGGGGCTTTACTGGCTGCACGAAATAAAGAAACAATATCCGGCGCTCCCCGTAGTGCTGTTCACCGCCTATGCCGACATAGACCTTGCCGTACGGGGGATAAAGGAAGGAGCAACGGACTTTATCGTCAAGCCCTGGGATAACGGAAAGTTAGTGGAAACCCTGCTGAATGCCGCACAAAA